>ERZ889217.122-NODE-122-length-49335-cov-27.131108_pt1 | contig 49335 bp, 45 predicted proteins | sample MGYA00521098_ERZ889217 | MGnify/ENA primary metagenome ERZ889217 (study PRJEB32303, sample SAMEA104408613) | aquatic metagenome | biome: Brackish water; feature: Pelagic; material: water | place: Baltic Sea | collected 2014-06-10T22:04:00 | depth 2,362 m ... | reverse complement strand
TTGACTGCAGACTGGTCATAGCCAAGCTCGCTTGCAACAGCATATGCAACAGCTGCTTCAAAGCCTTCGCCTGATTCTGGGGCATCATCGATAACCCATGGATAGTAGGCAGGTTCACCTGTTGCAATTGTTAGAACTCCTGCTTCAACTGTTGCAAGAGATTCTGGAGAGCATGTTGTTGACTCACTTGTTGCGCCTTCATCACTTGATGAAGAACATGCTGTGATTACTAGAGCAGTGAGAAGTAAGGGAATGAATTTAAAGAGTTTTTTCACTTTTTTTCCTTGCCTTTCGCAAATTAGGAGCTTAAGGCCTGGCAATAGTTGTCAGACCCGCGCTTGTCGATGCACTTTGCAATCGACCAGGTCCTCACCCGGAGCACCCCACCGCGGTGGAGGGTTGCCGTCCAGTTAGCCGGGGCTTAATGCTGGAACTCTTGACCTAGGGCGGACTTTAGAAAACTTAGAGTAAAAAGTCCATCTCAACGCTTGCCATGCCATGGGCCTCAGCCACTGCTTTGTAGGTGATCTGGCCATTGTGGACATTTAGCCCCTTAGCAAGGCCAGGATTTTCAGATAGCGCCGCCTTCCAGCCCTTATTGGCAAGGGCTAGAGCGTAAGGCAGCGTGGCATTTGAAAGAGCGTAGGTGGAGGTAAGGGGCAGGGCTCCTGGCATATTTGCAACACAGTAAAAGATGCTCTCATGAACCTTAAATGTGGGATCTGCATGCGTTGTTGCCTTTGAATCCTCAAAGCAGCCACCTTGATCAATTGCAATATCAACTAAGACTGAGCCCTTCTTCAACTGCGAAACCAATTCATTGCTAATTAACTTAGGAGCCTTTGCGCCATGAATCAAAACAGCTCCGATGATTAAATCTGATGCAAGAGCTTCTTGCTCTATCTCATGGGTATTTGAAACTAAAGTCTTTACCGCTCCATTAAATATCTGATCTATATAGGCAAGCCTGCTCTGATTTAAATCAATAACAGTTACATCAGCTCTCATACCTAGAGCAATCGTTGCTGCTGCAAGACCTGCAGTTCCTCCGCCAAGGATCAAAACCTTTCCAGGCCTGACTCCCGGAACTCCTCCAAGTAATACTCCTCGCCCTCCAGCGCTTGCCTGGAGCGCTGCTGCTCCAACTTGTGGAGCCATGCGCCCTGCAACCTCACTCATTGGAGCAAGAAGTGGAAGAGTTGAATTCAACTCAACTGTTTCATAAGCAATTGCTGTGATTCCGCTTTTGATTAGCGCCTCAGTGCACTCCTTAGAGGCTGCAAGATGAAGATAGGTAAAGAGAACTTGGCCTGCTCTCATCCGGTGATATTCCGAGGCAATTGGCTCTTTAACTTTTAAGATTAATTCAGATTCAGCCCAGATTTGATCTGCTGAGGAAAGAATTGTCGCTCCAACGCTCTTATAATCTTCATCTGTAATTGCGCATCCAAGGCCAGCTGAGCTCTCAACTAAAACTTTATGACCCTGGCGGATAAATTCTCTAGCCCCTGCTGGGGTTAGCGAGATTCGATACTCATGGTTCTTTATCTCTTTTGGAACGCCAATGTTCACCTCTAGATAGTACCTGAGAAAAGCTCACTACAAATTTTGGGGTGTAGCTCACTTCGCATCTGGGCAAATGAATTAGGGGCCCAACCAGAGTTAAAGACCTGTCTAAGTAATTTACTCATCGCATAAGATGAATCATCGCCCTCTGCTCTATCTAAAGCTCTCTGGGCAAGGGCCCCATCTCCACGTTCATAGGCAACTGCTGCAAATAAATTAGCAACCGGGGCTATATAGCCCTCTGGGGCGCTACGAAGTAACCAACGCCAAGCTGTGAAATAAAGATCAAGGCTCTCAGCGCTCACACTTCCAAGTGCGTAATCTCTAACCTGCAAATCTTTTAGGCGAACCAAAAGTAGCGCTATCAACTCTTTATCTCTGACTAAACCATGGGTTTTAAACTCCGCCATAAATTCATTTACAGCTCTAGCCCCTTGCCTCTGAAGCTCCAATGGCTCTTGGTCATAATCAATTTCATCTATCTTGGTAAGTAATTTAAGCAACTCCTGATCTACTTGTATTGGTGAGATAGATTCAATTAATTGATCAAGGGTTCTAAAGGGAATTGGTCTGCCCGCAGCTACTTGCTCGGCAGCAATTCTGGATTCAATCAAATCTGGGACGCTATTTCCCTCCACTGGACAACAGAGTAAATCTTCGCAGATTAGCGAGCGATAACGCTCTTGCTCAACTGTTATTACCTCTCGAAGGCTAAGGCCATAGTCAGTAATAGCGGAGAGAATTGTTGAGATGACCTCATTTTGGCTCTCCCCGATTTCAGGGATATAAAAGATGGCGATAACCGATTCAGCGTTATCTCTAGATAAGTGGGAGATGAGAAGCTTTAACTCATCTGCTGATATCTCATTTGGAAAATCAATACGGATCGCCATCGCTATAGCATCACTTTTTAGAGTCAGTAAGACTATTGAATCTTGAGGATTAAACCCGATTAAAAATGGTATTGCTGAAAGCAGATCTCTTGGCGTTGTTAGTGTTGTCATAGGCAAAGCATCTTGGGATTGATAGATCAAGGCTCTTAGAGAGATGAAGAAATGTTGATAACTAGCCTCTGTAGATACCCCGGGCTGGTCGAATCTCTAGATCTCTTCCTACCTTTTGCACAATCACCCCATCAATTGGCGCGCCAAGAGATCCTGCTCTCCAAAAACCGCTCCAGGTAGTAGTTAGTTCAACCCGTCTCACACCAGAGCTTTTATATGTATTTTCAATAAGCATTGCAGGATATGGGGCTCCAGCAAGCCTGGTGCGATAGCTATTGCCATCTCCAAACTCCCAGAGGAACTCAGGAGTTAGGTGAATCGTTATTGGGGTGCCAAGAACTACAAGGACTGTAGTGAAGTGCATAGGAGTATTAGTTAAAAAGTTAACGCTCTGATTTACCAAGATGTTATCTAAGGGCTGAGTAATTATCGCTCCCCTAGGAATTAGGCTCTTAACTTGATCGCTAATTTGAGATCCAGAAATTCTCTTCACTCTTGGCTTTGGTGAAGGTTTCGGCCCTAGCGCCACAGCTTTACTTGTGGAAACTGGCTTTGGAAGCCAGGGAATCCAAGGCTGCTTTATCGTTGGTGTTGGCTTTGGCTTTGGCGAAGTTGATGCCTCTCCTGCTGCCTTGCCTTTCTTGACAGTGATTACTACTTCATTGCTCTCTTGATCAGCTTTAACATCAATACATGTCTCGCCCTCACAAGCGCTATAAGCTTTAGTTATCGAGGAAATTAGAATCAAAATTGCTAGAAGAGTTATTCGCATCCTGCAGATGATGCCTCTTTATCTCTTTTAAGAATTAGCCAAACTTAAGGCTTTGGGGATATCACTGCCCTGTGGAGTTATATTGACTCGCAAGTCTTTTAAGAGATTCTCTAATCACAGCCCCATCGCTACTTCTCCATAGCGGCGGCATAGAGTTTAAAAGCACTGATCCATAGCGTTTATTAACAATTCTTGAATCAAGAATTGCCACTACCCCGCGATCATCAATAGATCGAATTAGCCTTCCTGTTCCTTGAGCAAGAAGTAGGGCAGCCCTTGGAAGTGAGACTTGCATAAAACCTGAGCCGCCAGATGCATCTATCTGGGCAGCTCTTGCCGACATCACTGGATCATCAGGTCTTGGAAAAGGTATTCGATCAATTGCTACCAAAATACATGATGGCCCCGGTACATCAACTCCCTGCCAGAGGCTCATAGTTCCAAGCAATATCGAAGTTGGATCTTGCGCAAATTTTTCGACTAATACTCCAACGCTATCGCCCCGCCTCTGGGTAATAATCTTTATCGGAAGCTCTGCCAATACTCGCCTTAGATGTTCATCAGCCATCTCAACTCCGCGCCATGATGAAAATAGCGCCAGTGTTCTTCCCCCTGCAGCATCAATTAGCTCACCTAACTCAACAAGCGCCTGCGCACTTGGCCCATCTCTTGTTGGCTCCGGAAGATCTCTTGGAAGATAGAGCGCTCCTTGGCTGGCAAAGTCAAAGGGCGAGCCAACATCAAGTGATACTAGATTTTCTGGATCAATATCTCCCCCGCTATCACTACTTTCATCTTGGCTAGCCTCTAGCGGATCAATTCCAAAACTCTTAGCAATTGCAGCAAAACTATTTCCAACGCTTAAGGTTGCACTCGTTGCGATAACTGGAGTTTTAGTAAATAAGTTCTCGCGTAATAGATGTGAAACTTCAAGTGGAGCAAGATAGAGAGTTGAAAAAGTAGGCTCAAACCAGAGCACTTGATTACTGCCAATCTTTAGCATCTTAGATGCGGTGGTCTTAACTTCATTGACCGCTCCCTTTACTCGAGCTCGCTCAGCTAAAGCATCTGGATCAACAATTAGTGAATCGGCATTAATTAGCGCAATAGCGCTCTCTGCCGCCTCTTTAATCTTTCTTACCCAGGGAGCTAGAAGCAAAGGTAGTTCTTGAAGCTTTCTCTCATCGCTACTTTTAATTCTAAACTCCTGGCCATACTCATCAAGTGCTCTGCTAAATCCCTCACAAGCTTTGCCCAGCGCTTCAGCAGATTTTCCTGGAAGGTGTTTTCGAAGCATATTTGCTGCTCTACTAGCCCTTGCTGCAGTTAGCTCCTCTGTTACTGCTTGAGTAGTGCGATCCATAAACTCATGAGCCTCATCTAAAATCACTGCATCTCGCTCTGGCAATATCGGATGAGAGTCCACAATTTCAATTGCAAGTAAGGTGTGATTAGTAACGACAATATCTGCGCTCTGGGCTTTAGTTTTTGCCTTCACTGCAAAACATTGCGCTCCAAAGCGACATTCATCAGCTCCCACGCACTCTCTTCCAGATGTTGAATTAGCTAGCCAGACTCGTCTATCAACCTCCGGTGCGTCATCTCGATCTCCCGAGATTCCATCTCTACTCGCCCATTGGCGGAGGCGACGAGCATCTGATTCAAGAGATGAAATCTCAACTAATACCTGGCTATCAACGCCAGAGTCATCAGTATTCATCTTCTGCAGACAGAGATAATTTCCAACCCCTTTATAAACAGCAAAGGAGATACTTCTTCCCAATTCTTTCTCTAACGCCTTTTGAACCTTAGGAAGATCACGCTCAATTAATTGTCGCTGCAGCGCAAGAGTTGCTGTTGCAACAAGTACTCGTTTGCCATGAACCAGTGCTGGAACTAAATAAGCCAGTGATTTTCCAGTTCCAGTCCCGGCTTGAACAAGGAGGTGATGGCGATCTTCAAGAGCGTTTGCCACCGCCTCTGCCATTGCAATCTGGCCGGCTCTCTGGCTTCCACCAATTGCCTCAACGGCTGCTGCTAGCGCCTTTCTAACCGACTCTGCGCTCATAGTGGCAACCTTATTCTTATTTCATTTGCAATGATTAGAAATTGCTTACTTAAACTCTAAATAAATAGCGTTAAATGATTTAACCCCCCGAAATTTCTTCGAGGGGTTAAGGATTAAAGGAGAGGCAATCTCTCCTGTAATTACTTTTCTAGCTACATCCTGAGGTATTTCCGCAACCTTCACAGACATAGCAAGCACCTGAGGCTCTCATCTTTACTCCACAGGTAACACAGAGTGGAGCATCTGATTTAACGCCAGCGATCTTCTCTAGAAGCTCTGTTGAAGAACCAATTTGGTGGAGGGAAGTATCGGCTTTTGCAGGCTTTGCAGCTGGTGCGCTCGCCTTCTTCTCTTCAACTACCTCGGGCTTTGCCTCAACAATTTGAGCATACTCGCCGGTATCAAGGGCTGCTGCTCGCTCTGCTGCGGTATAGATACCAAATGCTGCGCGCTCTTCATATGGCAGGTAATCAAGAGCAAGGCGGCGGAAGATGTAATCCATCATTGATTGGGCCATACGAATATCTGAATCATCAGTCATTCCAGATGGCTCAAAGCGAGAGTTTGTGAACTTAGAGACATAGGTCTCTAGCGGCACTCCATATTGCAGACCGATTGATACTGCAATTGAGAAGACATCCATAACACCTGCAAGAGTTGAACCCTGCTTGCCAAGTTTTAAGAAGATCTCACCTAGCTGGCCATCTTCATATGTTCCAGCGTTCATATAGCCCTCTGCCCCGCCAACTGAGAACGAAGTTGTTCTTGAAGGACGTGACTTTGGTAGGCGCTTACGAGTTGCAGGAGCAGGAGCTGCGCTTACCTGATCATCTTTGCCATTGTTCTTTGATTTTGCATCAGAGAGTGGCTGACCAACTTTGCAACTATCGCGATAGACAGCAAGAGCCTTAAGGCCTAGCTTCCATCCTTCGTAATAAACCTCTTCAACATCTTCAACGCTTGCATCAGCAGGAAGATTTACCGTCTTTGAGATAGCCCCTGAGAGAAATGGTTGGCAGGCAGCCATCATTCTTACATGGCCCATTGGAGCGATAGATCTTGTTCCAAGCGCGCAATCAAAGACATCGTAATGCTCAGCCTTAAGCCCTGGGGCATCAACTACATGGCCATTAGTTGAAATGTATTCAACGATTGCTTCAATGGTCTCATCGGTATAGCCCAGCTTCTTTAGAGCTTGTGGGACAGTTTGGTTAACGATCTGGAGGGATCCTCCACCAACCATCTTCTTAAACTTAACAAGTGAGAAATCAGGCTCAATACCAGTGGTATCGCAATCCATCATTAAGCCGATAGTTCCAGTAGGTGCAAGAACGGATGCTTGAGCATTTCTCCAGCCATTCTTCTCACCAAGTGAAATACAGCTATCCCATTGCTTATTAGCCTCAGCTAATACATCTCTATCAAGAGTTGAAACTGATTTTGCAGAGAGTGATGCTGCCTGGTGCTTCTTCATTACTCGAGTATGAGGAGCTGCATTTCTGGCATAGCCCTCATATGGACCGACAATTCCAGCCATCTCAGCTGATCTGCGATATGAAGTTCCAGTCATAAGTGAGGTAATTGCTCCAGCTAGGGCTCTTCCGCCCTCTGAATCATAAGCAAGTCCTGATGCCATTAAAAGAGCGCCGAGGTTTGCATAACCAATTCCTAGTTGGCGATAGGCCCTTGTTGTTACGCCGATTGCCTCTGTTGGGAAATCTGCAAAACAAATTGAGATATCCATTGCAGTAATGATCATCTCAACTGATTTAACAAAGTTCTTTGCATCAAATGATCCATCGCTCTTTAAAAACTTCATAAGATTTAAAGAAGCTAGGTTGCATGAGGAGTTATCAAGTGACATATATTCCGAGCAAGGATTGGAGGCATTGATGCGACCTGTCTCAGGGCTGGTATGCCAATCATTGATTGTGGTGTCATATTGAATTCCAGGATCTGCGCAAGCCCAGGCAGCCTCTGCCATCTTGCGAAATAGTTGACGAGAATCAACCTCTTCCATTACCTCACCTGTTGCGCGAGCTGTTAGACCAAACTTGGCTCCGCTCTCATAAGCGCGCATAAATTCATCATTTACTCGGACAGAGTTATTGGCATTTTGATATTGCACAGAGATGATGTCTTTGCCACCAAGATCCATATCAAAGCCAGCATCGCGAAGGGCGCGAATCTTGTCTTCTTCTCTTACCTTAGTTTCAATAAATTCTTCAATATCTGGATGGTCGATATCTAGAACAACCATCTTGGCAGCTCTTCTAGTTGCTCCACCAGATTTGATTGTTCCAGCAGATGAATCAGCCCCGCGCATAAATGAAACTGGGCCAGATGCTGTGCCACCTGATTTCAATAGCTCTTTTGAAGAGCGAATCCGAGAGAGATTTAAGCCAGCTCCTGATCCACCTTTGAAGATCATGCCCTCTTCGCGATACCAGTTAAGGATCGACTCCATCGTGTCATCAACTGAGAGGATGAAACAGGCAGATACTTGCTGCGGAGCTGATGTTCCTACGTTAAACCAGACTGGAGAGTTAAAGGAAAATACCTGGTGCAGGAGCATATAAGTTAATTCATGTTCAAAAATTTCAGCATCTTCTGGAGTTGCAAAATATCCATGCTCTTTTCCAGCTTTGGTGTAGGTAAGAACAACGCGATCGATAACTTGCTTTAGTGAGTGCTCCCTATTTTCAGCTCCCACTGCGCCGCGGAAATACTTTGTTGTAACGATGGTTGATGCATTAACTGACCAGAAATCTGGATACTCAACGCCGCGTTGCTCAAAGACCACCTCGCCGCTCTTCCAGTTGGTCTGCACCACATCGCGTCTCTCCCAATTAACACCCTCATATGGATGTTGACCAGAAGTTGTATAAATACGCTCCATACTTAAGCCTTTTTCTGACTTGGCTTTCCCCGATGGGCGATTGATTACTGTGTCCGACATTTCTTATTTCTCCAGTTTCTTCTTGAATTTTTAATTTTTATTTTTAAAACTTTTCTATCTTTTTCTATTTAATTTTTTTACTGCTATCTACTTATCGGACTTTTCATTTAAGTTGCGGGGAGGCAACTTGAGATTCGCTCTCAATTTCTGACTTTTCGATCGGCAGGGCCCGGAGAAGAGCGATCTCGCCTTCGAAATCTTCAAGGGAGGAGAAGTTACGGTATACCGAGGCATAACGCAGGTAGGCAACCTCATCTAATTCGCGAAGTGGCGGCAATATAGCCATGCCAACCTCTTGAGCTTCGATCTCTGCCTGTCCTGTGGAGCGAAGCGCCTCTTCAACCCTCATTGCTAGTAGCGCTAGATCATCATCATCAACTGGTCGGTTCTGGCAGGCCTTACGAACGCCGTTGATGACTTTCTCGCGGCTAAAGGGCTCTGTTGCTCCACTTCGTTTGATAATGGAGAGAACGGCAGTTTCAGAGGTTGAAAAACGTGAACCGCATTGGGCGCACTCTCTTCTGCGACGAATAGAGCTGCCTTCATCACTTGGACGCGAGTCAATGACTCGAGAATCCTCATAACGGCAGAAGGGGCAGTTCACGGCGTGTCGTCCTCTCAATCCTAGGCATTTCCTGAAATCGGGTGTATTGGAGCCTTAGGTGCTAACCACTACTTATGGAAGCATATCCCAATTCCACCCCAATATCTAGGGGTAAGAGTAAAGCAACGGTTGAGAGTTCCGCAACTCAAAATGAGTTTGAGCCTCTACGGGCGTGTCGGGATATAAATCTTCTGGCCAGCTTGGAGGTTAGGCGATTTCAAGTTATTGACTTCAACAATATCTGCAACCAGAGCTCGTCTATCGGCCTGCGGGGCAATCCCCTCAGCAATTGACCAGAGGGTATCTCCTGGCTTGATGCTGATCTTCACATAAGGGCTAGAGATCGACTCGCTATTAGATCCTGCCGTTGCGCCATTAAATGCTGCATAGCCAGAGAGAAGCAGTATGGAGAGTGAAGAGATGACTGCCAACCTTGCCAGCCCTCGACCACGGGGGGTTAGTCGCAGAGCTGCTGGGCCTTGATTTATAGGGGTTTTCACGCGCCTGGCATCTTTAGCAAGGAACGGATTGATGGCGATCGTCGTCATCTTCATCTCTCCAGATACTTCTAGAACCGAACTAATCCAAGAGTGGGGATACTCTTCGAACGTCTGTTCTAAGAGCAAAGGTACACCTACCCACCGACATCGGCAAGTTTTTTTAGAACATTTGTTTGATTTATTCGCAACTTTGTTCTAAACTCCAGCTATGAGCAAAAAACCCTTAAAGCTAAGCGAGCTGCCAGATGGCCCCGTTGATGAAAATGGCCTCACTCCAAGGCAGACCAAGATCCTTCTAGCAATCAAAGAGGCGATGGAGACAAATGGCTATCCCCCTTCAATGCGAGAGATCGGTGAAGCTGCAGGGCTCTCCTCCCCATCAAGTGTTAAATACCAATTAGAGGCCCTTGAAGCCAAAGGCTGGATCCGTCGCGACCCATCTCGCGGTAGAGCTTTAGAAGTTTTAACTCCAGGTGATGAGAGATTTGAAGATATTAAGCCAGAGAGAACTCATAACGTTCCATTAGTTGGTCGCATTGCAGCTGGTGGCCCAATTCTTGCAGAACAAAATGTTGAAGAGGTATTTCCCCTTCCTGCATCACTTGTTGGCGAGGGCGATCTCTTTATGCTTAAAGTCGTTGGAGATTCGATGATCGATGCTGCAATCTGTGATGGAGACTTTGTAGTTATCCGCTCTCAGAAAGATGCTAATAAGGGCGAGATTGTTGCAGCGATGATAGATGGTGAGGCAACTGTTAAGACCTTTAGTAAGAAGAGCGGTCAAATCTGGTTACTTCCAGCTAATGATAGCTACCAACCTATTGATGGAAATCAAGCAGAGATTCTTGGAGTGGTAACAGCAGTTCTTCGCTCGCTCTAAATATTAATTAACAGAGTACTTCTCAAGGGCGTGCGCTAGAGATCCATCAACTAAGGCATGAAGTGATGTTCCTTCAGGTAAATACTCTTGACTTAATATCTCGCCATGTTCATGGATCTGACTTACTAAATCCCCTCTGTCATATGGAAGCACAGTTCTTATCTCAATCCTTGGCCTTGGAAGAGATGACTCAATAGCGCGGATGAGTTTTTCAATGCCAACTCCGCTATGAACTGAGATTAGATAAGCATCAGGTTCTTGGATCAATACCTGAGCAATTACCTGCGGATCTGCAATATCTGCCTTATTTAAAGCGATAATCTCTGGAATCTTTGCTCCCCCAACATCAGCTATAACCCCTCTCACTGCCTTAATCTGACCTAGAGGATCTGCATGTGAGCCATCAACTACATGAACGATTACATCAGCTCCTGAGACCTCCTCAAGCGTTGATTTGAAGGCATCAATTAAGTCATGGGGCAGGTGTTTAACAAATCCCACAGTGTCACTTAGCGTGTAGGTGCGACCATCACTTGTCTCTGAGCGTCTAACAGTTGGATCAAGAGTTGCAAAGAGAGCGTTCTGTACTAAAACTCCAGCATTGGTTAAACGATTTAATAGCGATGATTTACCAGCATTGGTATATCCCGCAATTGCAACAGAGGGAATTGAATTTCTCTTTCGCTCTTGTCTCTTGGTATCTCGGGCAACTTTCATATCGCCGATCTCCCTGCGAAGCTTTGACATCTTGTCGCGGATTCTGCGGCGATCAACCTCTATCTTTGTTTCACCAGGGCCGCGCCCACCAATTCCACCTGCCTGGCGAGAGAGTGAATCACCCCAGCCGCGAAGACGGGGCAACATATAACTCATCTGAGCTAACTCAACTTGGGCCTTACCCTCTTTACTCTTGGCATGTTGAGCGAAAATATCCAAAATCAGCGCAGTTCGATCAACTACTTTAACTTTTACCTTATCTTCTAAATTTCTTAATTGAGAGGGACTTAACTCACCATCGCAGACAACGGTATCGGCCCCCGTTGATTTAACAATTGCCTTTAACTCGCTAACTTTTCCAGAGCCAATAAAGGTTGCTGGATCTGGTTTATCTCGGCGTTGAATAAGGGCATCTAATACTGTTGATCCAGCTGTCTCTGCTAGAGCGGCAAGCTCCTCCATAGAGTTCTCTGCATCTTTAACACTTCCCTCAGTCCAAACTCCAACAAGAATCACTCGCTCAAGTCTTAACTGGCGATATTCGGCCTCAGAGATATCACTTAACTCAGTTGAGAGGCCAATAACTCTTCGCAGCGCCTGTCTATCACTTAAGTCCTGCTGCGTTGATTGAAATGAATCAGGGATAAATATCTCAGAGTCAAACTCTGCTGCCACCTGCTGGCTCTCAGAGATTAATTCTTCTATCTCTGGCAGCTCTTTCTTCTTAGCCAAGATAAGGCTCCAGATCAAAATCGTTTAGTAGTACTGCAGGGCCAGTTAAGGTGGCATTGGAGTGTGGATCAATTTCTACAACCAATCTTCCTCCTGGTGGATTAATCACCCATTTAGCTGGCAATTTCATCCCCTTCTTTAAAGTTGCAGCTAGAGCAACTGCGCAGGTTCCAGTTCCGCAAGATCTCGTCTCACCACTTCCCCGCTCATGAACTCTCATTGCAAGTTCGCCATTTTCAAGAAATTGAACAAATTCAACGTTAACACCCTCTGGATACTCCTCCTTCGGGCGAACCACTGGCGGATCTTTTAGATCACCGACATCATCTAGCGAATCAACAAATACCACAGCGTGGGGATTTCCGATATTTAAGTTATACCCGCTCCAGACTTTGCCATTATTGGCAGCTGTAATTTCGCCATCGATTACTTCAACCTGCCCCATATTTACACTGATATCTCCAGCCACATCTGCGCTTAAATACTTAGCTCCATCACGAGTTAGTATTGAAAAAATCCCTGCGCCTTGATGGCCTCTATCTACTAAATACCTAGCCATGACTCTTATTCCATTGCCACACATCTCGGCAAGGGAGCCATCCGCGTTTCGATAATCCATAAACCATTTACCATCGCGCTTTATTATTCTAATTAGCCCATCTGCGCCAATACCGCTTGCCCTATTGCATATGGCTGCTGTCTGTTTTGAAGAGAGATTATTCTCATCATCTGGATCAAAGAGGATTACAAAGTCATTCTCAGTGCCATGGCCATAGGTGGCGGTAAGTGGAGCTTTCATCTCTGCCCAATAGTAGAGGAGATGATTTCCTCTAGCAGTTGCTGCCTTGAACTCCCTTTAATCCAGGTAATTCGCTCATCTCTTGAAAACCAGGTCTCCTGCCTTCTGGCATATTGCCTAGTTGCCCGCTTTGTCTCCTCTTTAGCTTCGCTCTGACTTAACTCACCTTTAGCAAACTTAATTACCTGGGCATAGCCAAGGGCAGCTTGCGCTGTTCTTGCCTCCAATAAGCCTTGTGAAATAAGGCCCTTTACCTCATCTACTAGCCCTTCATCCCACATCTTTTCAACTCGAGCATCAATGCGAGATGCAAGAGATGAGCGCTCCATAACAAGGCCAAATTGTTTTGCATCAGGATATTTACTACTTCCAACCCTTGGCAGATTTGCGGTGTAGGGCTTGCCAGTTAATTCAATAACTTCAAGTGCTCTAACTACTCTTCTTAAATTCTCCTTAGGAATAGCAGCTGCTGCTGCTGGATCTAACTTAGCAAGCCTTTGATGCATAACATCCTGACCTAACTCTTGACCTTGCTTAGCTATCTTCTCTCTTAGCGCTGGATCAGTATCTGGAAAATTAAGATCATCTAGAATTGCCTTGATATAGAGCCCAGTTCCGCCAACAACAATTACTGGTTTATTAAGCTCTAATAGCTGATCGATTATATTTCTAGCATCGATTTGATACTGAGCAACAGATGCCTCTTGATTAACTCTTAAAACATCAAGCAAGTGATGTGGGATTCCTCGCCGCTGGCTAAGTGGAAGCTTGGCAGTTCCAATATCCATACCTTTATAGAGCTGCATTGAGTCGGCATTTACTATCTCAGCCCCAATAGCCTCAGCAAGTGATAAAGCTAAATCACTCTTTCCAGTTGCAGTTGCTCCGCAGATAACAATGACGCTCATTTATAGTGAACGCTCTTTAGAGTCGGCATTCCAAGGGCTACCCCTTTTGATTCTGCCTCAGCTTTTCTGGAGCTAAAGGCATCCCCGCCTCTAGTGGGGCGAATGCTCACGCTCTGGCTATCTCCAAGGATGAAGTGAGCCTTTGTCTCTCTAATTGTTAGCTCAGCAATATCTCCTGGCCGAGCAGTTGCTGGAGCTTCAAAGTGAACCAGACGAAAATCTCTACTCTTTCCAGTTGCGTTAGAGCCATCAATATCAGTGATTAATACTTCAACTCTTTTTCCAAGCACTTCATTATTGACTCTGGCTGCAACTTGATTTATCTGCTGATGGAGGCGGTCATAGCGCTCAGCAACGATCTGCTCTGGAATCTGATTCTCCATAACAGCAGCCGGGGTGCCTGGGCGCTTTGAATACTTAAAGCTATATGCGGCAAGAAAGCCAACCTCACTGCAGAGATCAAGAGTGGCTTGAAAATCTGCTTCGCTCTCGCCAGGAAATCCCACAATAACATCGGTAGTAATACTTGCTTGCGGAAGAGCGCTTCGAACTTTGCTAATAATTGAGCGATAGCGATCAACTCGATAGGAGCGGCGCATCGCTGCCAAGATTGCATCAGAGCCAGATTGAAGAGGCATATGAAGATGGGGCATGACATTTTTTGTCTCAGCCATTGCTTGGATTACATCATCGGTGAAATCTCTTGGATGAGGAGACATAAAGCGAACTCGCTCCAGGCCCTCAATTTCGCCGCAGGCTCTAAGTAATTTGGCAAAGGCTGCCCGGTCGCCAAAGTCCACGCCATAGGCATTTACATTCTGACCTAGAAGAGTTATCTCAATAACTCCATCTGAAACAAGAGCTCTAATCTCACTTAATATCTCATCGCTACTTCGATCTTTCTCTCTGCCTCGAAGCGCTGGAACGATGCAGAAGGTGCAGGTGTTATTACATCCAACTGAAATTGAGACCCAGGCTGAAAATGGTGAGTGTCGACGAGCTGGAAGAGTTGAGGGAAAGTGTTCTAACGATTCTTTAATTTCAATCTGCGCTCTTTTTTCAACCCTTGCTCTCTCAAGTAGAGCGGGAAGTGAGCCCATGTTGTGAGTTCCAAAAACGACATCTACATAGGGGGCTTTCTCTAAAATCACTGACTTATCTTTCTGAGCAAGACAGCCACCAATTGCTATCTGCATCTCGGGTCTTAACTTCTTTTCTGGCGCCAGGAAACTTAAATGGCCATATAACTTGTTATCAGCATTTTCTCTTACCGCGCAGGTATTAAAGACGATTAGATCAGGATCAGATCCATCAGCTGCAGGGATATAGCCGGCAGCATCTAGTGAGCCTGCGATGCGTTCAGAGTCATGAACATTCATCTGGCAGCCCAGAGTTTGAATTACATAGGTACGGCTCACTAGCGAATCGTACCTATCTATCTATCGAGCTAATTTATGAGCGCGAAATTCCCAGCTCTGCCAATACTCGAGAGACAACATGGCCAGAAAATCCTCGCCTTGATAAGGCTCCATGTAATCTGCGGTATGCCACCTCAGGTGCAAGGCTAGCAACGGCTCTCGCCTTACGTTCGGCAAAAGTCATCGCATTAGCAAACTCTTCATCATCGCTGATATCACTTGTGATCCACTCAATTATCTCTGGCGAGATTCCTTTTGAGCGAAGCTCTCCGCTAATTATTCGCTTTGAGACCTTCTTAGTTCTCTGCCGTGATTCACTCCAGTAGCGAGCAAACTCATGATCATTGATAAAGCCTTGCTCGGCAAGGCGGAAGAGAACTGCGTTTGCAATCTCTTCTTCGATGCCGCGAGATTTGAGAAGCTTAAAGAGCTCCCCCCTACTTTTTGCCCTTCGACCAAGTGCCATAAGGGCAATGGTCTGAGCTACTTGGTAGGGGTCGCTCTCAACTTCTACTGAATTAGAACTCGACATCAGCTGCGGCTTCATCGATTGCAGCAACTAGAGCTGGATCGACATCGCTCGCGGCAAAGTGAGCCCGGATCTTGCCTTCAATTTCATTAGCTAGAGCAGGATTATCAAGAAGGAATTGGCGAGAGTTCTCTTTACCCTGGCCGAGTTGATCTCCTTCATAGGTAAACCAAGCTCCAGATTTCTTCACAATTCCAAGATCCACGCCCATATCTAGAAGGCTTCCCTCTCTAGAAATTCCAATGCCGTAGATGATGTCAAACTCTGCCTGCTTAAATGGCGGAGCCATCTTATTTTTCACAACTTTGACGCGGGTACGATTTCCAACCGCTTCTTGTCCATCTTTTAGAGTTTCAATACGACGGATATCCAAACGGACTGAGGCATAAAACTTAAGCGCTTTTCCACCAGTTGTGGTTTCAGGAGAGCCGAAGAAAACACCGATCTTGTCGCGGAGCTGATTAATAAAGATTGCTGTTGTCTTGGTCTGACTTAGCGCGCCAGTTATTTTTCTCAAAGCCTGTGACATCAAGCGAGCCTGAAGTCCCATATGGGAATCTCCCATTTCGCCCTCAATTTCAGCGCGAGGAACAAGTGCTGCAACGGAGTCAACCACAATTAAATCAAGTGCTCCAGAGCGAACTAACATGTCCATAATTTCAAGTGCTTGCTCGCCAGTATCAGGCTGAGAAACTAGAAGCGCATCAATATCAACTCCAAGTTTCTTTGCATATTCAGAATCAAAGGCATGCTCAGCATCGATAAAAGCTGCAATGCCGCCGCTTTTCTGTGCATTAGCAATTGCATGCAGAGTTAGCGTTGTCTTACCTGATGATTCAGGTCCAAAGATTTCAACAACTCGGCCACGTGGAATGCCGCCAATTCCTAAGGCGATATCAAGAGCAATCGATCCAGTTGGAATAACCTCAATTGGAGTTGCTGTTCGATCGCTCATCTTCATTACTGAACCCTTGCCAAACTGACGTTCGATTTGAGCAAGCGCGGTATCTAGGGCTTTCTGCCGTTCGGCAGAGGGTTTTGCTTTTTCATTTGGATCTTTGGCTTCTTTAGCCACGGTCTTGCCTCTCTTCTCTCGTAGTTGGCTCCAGAAGGTACGGAATGCCACTGACGGCCTGACTTTGCAGTCGGCGGAAATGTGGAACCGCTCTGGTTGGGTATAACAGCTCGCCGCTGTTATGGGGATAAGTCTAGCCGAACATCTGTTCTAATGGCTTTTAAGACACGCAAGCCCTACCTTGAAGCCATGGTTGATCTAGCCCCATTTCAGAGCCCAAGGCCAGATGAATACGCCCCGATGCCAAAGCCTCTAAAGCGGCGAGATCTAAAGGGCTTAAATATTCCAGATGGGCCAAGATCGCCCCTACTAACCTTGAGATTCCAAAAAGATACCCCAGCCTTTCTTATAAATGCCAAGGCCGAATATGGCGATTGCAGTTCATTCTTTCTAGCAGGCCAGCTCTTTATCACCGCCTTCTCACCCGAGATGGTCAATGAGGTAACAGTGAGCAAGCAGGGAAGCTTTATTAAGGGCGTGGGCTTTGATCGGATGAGAAAAGTTTTAGGAAGTGGCCTTTTAACTAATGAAGAACCTATCCATCTTCGCCATAGAAGGCTGATGCAATCACCATTTCACATCAGCAAGATCTCAACTTATGCCCAGACAATGCTTAATCTTACTCGCAAACACATCTCAAATTGGAGCGATGGCCAGGTTGTAGCTATTGGCCCTGAGATGATGTCGTTAACTTTCGACATAGTTGCAGATATTTTATTTGGTACAGATATATCTGCAGATACTAAGCGAGTTCAAGATTCTATGCATATTGCAATAGATCGCATCGAGCGCACCATGCTGCCAGGACTTGATCGCCTCGATAATCTCCCAATTCCATACTTTAGAAAGTTTGAAAAAGCAGCTAATGAACTCCATGATGTGGCAACACGAATTGTTAATGAGCGAATTGCAAGTGGAGTCAAACGCGATGACTTAATGGGAGTTTTACTTGAGGCACAAACTGTCGATGGCGAGAAGTTGAGCGCCCGAGAGATTTCTGATGAGACTCTAACTTTGATTTTAAGTGGCCATGAAACTACTGCAAATGTTTTAACTTGGATCTTTTCATATTTAAGCCAGAACCCTAAGTACTGGGATGGCCTTGCCAAAGAGGCAGATGAGGTTTTTGCTAGAGAAGGCGATGAAGATTTTGCCAGGGTTATTCTCGCCGCTCCCTTATCTGGAGCGATATTTAGTGAGGTTTTAAGGCTTGCTCCCCCAGTCTGGATCTCACCAAGAAGGGCTCTAGAGGATGTAACTCTAGGTGGCAGAGAGATTCCAAAAGGGGCCCATGTTTTAGTTAGTCAATATGTCACTCAGAGAGATGAAAAGTATTTTTCATCTCCAAATGAATTTATCCCAGAGCGATGGAGTAATGACTTTGAAAAGAGCTTGCCACGCGGGGCTTATTTCCCATTCCTTGCAGGTAGTAGAAAATGCCTAGGAGATCAATTTGCCCTGCTTGAGGGGCGGATAATTATTTTAGAGATTGCAAGGCAAGCTCGCCTCTCACTTACCGGCGCTTTTCCTAAAGCCCAACCTCGAGCAACTTATCGCCCTAAGGGAGCTGTTGCTATGAGATATGAGCTTATTTAAGTTCACTTGAAATATCTGGGTTATTTTTCAATACCGCCCGCCAGATATCAGCTGGATCAAATCCCATCTCAAGTGCTTGATCCACGCTCTGACCACCAAGTTCTGCCATAACAAAATCTTTTGAGTAAGAGGGGGCCCAATCAGGGCCGAAGTGAGCAGTTAACCTTCTACGAAGTTCGGTGATTCTCATAAAACCATTACTTACTTTAAAGAATGGATGCTAAACGCTCTGCCTGCTCTTTTGAGTGCGCATCAGAGAGCGGGGCGGTAACTTGCCCCATTAGCCAGCGAAGAATTAGCCCAACACCAACTACATCTGTTGCAAAAATCTTAGAGAGCTGGGCATAGATCTCAACCCAGATTTTATGCTCTCTTGCAGTTAGCGCACTTGCCATAATCTCACCATCGCTAGTAAGAGCGCTCTTTAGCCCTGGATGATTTGAAATCTCGCAGGAGATTAAATAGAGCGCCTCTGATCGTGATTGCGCAATCATTGCAAGAGTGGAGATTCGCTCGAGCTCGCTTTCAACTAATGCTAAAAAGACTTCATGTTTATCTCTAAAGTGGTTATATAGCGAGGCTCTTGAAACTTGAGCTCTATCGGCAATTTCAATCATGTTAGTTCCAGAGATACCACTTTGTGCCAATAACTCTTTAGCAGCGGACAATATGGCGCCTCTAGTGCGACGATGAATTATTGATTGGTGTTGATAGGTCGAGCGTGCGCTCTGATCTCTCACAGCCTTATTCTTCCCCTCTAGTTAAGCAGCGTTGGTATCAACGACGCTAAGTACTGGGGTCTCGTTGAGTTTAACTTGAGCAGTTACCTCAACTAGTACTTTTGATAGCGACAAATCCAGTGCGATACAAATTGCATTTAGTAACTCTGATGAAGCTTCTTTCTGGCCACGCTCTACCTCAGAGAGATAACCGAGAGAGACTCGAGCAGCCTTTGCAACATCTCTTAGAGTTCTACTCTGTGAGATGCGCTCGGCGCGAAGGCATTGGCCGATATGGCTACGTAGTAACTCCATCGCTATGCCTCCTTATCGAAATGAATTAACCATCAACTTCTTAAGCCCTAAGGATACGCTCCAGCAGGGTTAATGCGCTCTCTACCGCGCCGTTTATGACCTCCTGGCGAGCGCCATTTAAGGATAATTTCACACTTTCTTGCCGATCTGGCCCCACAATTGCAATCCAGATCTCACCAGGAGAGCTGCCATCTAGAGCTCTTGGCCCAGCAGAACCGGTTGAGGAGATCGCCCAACTGCTTCCAAGTTTTTGCCGTGCCCCCTTAGCCATCTCGAGGGCAACCTCTTTTGAAACTAGACCTCTTTCATCAATTAACTCTGCGCTTAAACCTAGCTGATTTATCTTCATCTCTTTTGAGTAGGCAACAATTGAGCCGAGTAAAACATCTGAGGCCCCAGAAATAGAGACGAGCGCTGATGTGAGCGCGCCACCAGTAATTGATTCTGCGCATGAGATGCTCTCACTTCGCTCTCTAAGTAAATCAATTACCTTTGCTGCTAGATCGCTCATGGCTTTGATTTAACTACATCTCTTAGATATTGGTAGCCAGTAATAAAGGTCAGAGCGATAGCAATTGCAAGCAATATATCTCTTGGGGTATGCAGCACTTCGGGCAGAGGCAGGATGTAGAAACCTACTGAGAAGTTCTGCAGGAGCGTCTTAATCTTTCCACCTTTACTTGCGCTAATCACTCTCCGCTTTACTACTGCAAGGCGCAAGATGGTAACTCCAATTTCGCGGGTAAGGATTAGCGCTGTTACCCACCAAGGCATCTTGCCCAGCATGGAAAGACCTATTAGTGCGGTAGCGATAAATGCTTTATCAGCAATCGGATCTAAAATAATTCCAAAAGATGAAACCTGATTCCAACGTCTTGCAATAATTCCATCTAGAACATCGGTCATACCAACAATAAAGAAAGAGAGCCAAGCAATTATCTGCCAGCTTGGATCATCTCCCCCATTCTTAAATAGCGCCCAGGCGCAAAATGGAAGAGCTGCAATCCGGGCAATTGTTAAGGCGTTGGGAAGATTCATAGGCTCTGGGCAATTAAATCTGCCCCTGAAGTATCGGTAACGATGGCATCAACATACTGACCGACTTTATAGCCAGCACTTGGACGCCCTGCAATGGTTACAAAAGTACTGGAATCAACCTCTGGTCCCTGGTGCTCAGCCCTTCCCTCTTGAAGTTCTTCATCTTCAATTAAAACTCTAACTCTCTGCCCGATTCGATCTGAGGCTTTCTGCATAACTAACTCTTCAGCGATCATGGTTAATTCACTGGTTCGCTCAGTGATAACTTGCGGATCTAACTTTCCCTCAAGGGTCAAAGCTTCAGTCTTATCTTCATCAGAGTAGGCAAATATTCCGATTGCATCAAGATTTGATGCATTTACAAAGTCAACTAGCTCTTGATACTCACTCGCACTCTCGCCAGGAAATCCCACAATAAAGTTGGAGCGAATTCCAGCCTCTGGGCTAAGCGCTCTTATCTGAGTTATTAAGTGCAGGAACTTCTCACCATCACCAAAGCGTCGCATTCTTCGAAGTAGGGTTCCTGCAGCATGTTGAAATGAGATATCAAAGTAGGGAACAACTTTCTCAGTAGCAATCAAGGCTTGCAGTAGCGTCGGTCTAATCTCTGCTGGTTGAAGATATGAAGCTCTAATTCTCTCGATTCCATCTATTTTTGAAAGCGCCGGGAGCAATTTCTCCATTGCCTTTAAATCACCAAGATCTTTTCCATAAGAGGTGGTGTTCTCGCTAACTAAGAAGAGTTCGCTAACGCCATTTTCTGCAAGCCATCTAGCTTCGTTAATAATCTCATCTGGAGTTCTTGAGATAAAAGATCCTCTAAATTGCGGGATAGCGCAGAATGAACATCTGCGATCACAACCTGAAGCAATCTTTAAGGGGGCCATAGGAGAGTTAGCAAGTCTCTTCCTTGCAAAAGTTCCGCCTTGCCCCATTTTTGTATTTAACTCAACCTTCATCTCCTGCCTTGCAACAGGTGAGATGGGGATCAAACTTCGCCGATCTCTTGGGGTGTGGGCAGGCTTTGAATTTCCAGCAAGAATATTCTGCAATCGAGTTGAAATATCTGCATAATCATCAAAACTTAATATTGCATCAGCCTCTGGCATCGCCTCTGCTAACTCTTTTCCATATCGCTCAGCCATACAGCCCACAGCAACTACTGCCCGAAGCGTTCCATCTGCCTTCATGGAGTGAGCCTCAATCAGGGCATCTACTGAGTCTTTCTTAGCTGATTCAATAAAACCACAGGTATTTACCAGAGCCACATCAGCAGTTGCTACATCATCAACTAATTGCCAGCCATCAGCTGCAAGTCGTCCTGCTAACTCTTCAGAATCAACATCATTTCGCGCACAGCCCAGAGTTACTAAGGCAACGCTTTTAGGCTTGGACACCTAGTTATTCTACAGAGAATCGGTGAGAGTTAACCTTGATTAGAAGCTTGCGGACCAAATTCCAGACGTAAAACTTCACCAACTGCGCCAGCAACTCCAATATCTTCGCCATTTACCGTAAGGCTAATCGCGCCAGCATTTCCAATGACTAGATAGAGCAGTTGATTATCGGTGAATATCCTCTCCTCGCCTTGGCGAATTCGTCCACTAAATTGTGTGGTGCCGGTGCTATCACTCACCGCAACCCAGGAAAGTCCATTGACTGCCTTAAGTCTTACCTCAACGCCCTCTCTAATTGCAGCGCTAGGTTGGCTCTCATCCCTATTGTTACTTGGAGCTGTAATGCTGTTTTGCTCCGGTGAATCCTCTATTGAAATAATCGCTGTTCCAACAAGTGCAAAGATAAATAAGCCAGCTGCTGCTCCAGTGAGCCACTTCCAAGATATTGGCTTTCTCTCCTTCTTCTGCTTTGTAACGCTATTTTCATTTAATAGATCTCGAATAGATTTACTTAAAGGAATTGTCTGAGATTCAAATTTAATTAGAACATCACTATCGCCAACTCCACAGATTCTTGCAATTGTCTTAATATGGCCACGAGCATAAGTTGGGCCGCCTGCAGTTGAGAAATTATCTTTCTCTAAATCTTCAATCACCGATGCCGGGATACGCGAGCGTTTGGCAAGTTGCTCGACAGTAAAACCTGCCGACTTGCGCATCTCTTTTAGCGTTAAACCAACCGACATGAAAGCCTCTAGATCACTGGTGGGGAGGGTAAAGTGTAGAAGCAGAGGCCAAGCAAGGACAACCTAAATCTCAAAGTATTAATCCTTTAAGCAGGGGCGTTGCAATATAGCCCCTAAAAATTCACCCCTGAATTACCTCAAGGACAGATGCCAGATCCTCCTGTTTAACTAAAACTACTCGAGCCTTAGAGCCTTCTGAGGGTCCAACAATTCCGCGGCTCTCCATCAAATCCATCAACCTTCCAGCTTTAGCAAAACCAATTCTCAATTTTCGCTGCAGCATCGAAGTTGACCCAAATTGAGTGCCAACAACTAGCTCAACAGCTTGAATCAATAACTCTTTATCATCACCGATTTCCTCATCAGAGCCACGAGATGCAACTACTGGTTTTAAAATATCCTCTCGATAGACCGGCTTTAACTGAGATTTAACATGATTTACAACCGCCTCAATTTCTCGCTCTGAGACATAAGCGCCTTGAATTCGCATTGGCTTACTTGCTCCCATTGGTAGAAAGAGAGCATCGCCTTGTCCGACAAGTTTTTCAGCACCTGGGGTATCAAGAATAACCCTGGAGTCGGCAAGAGATGAGGTGGCAAAAGATAGACGTGAGGGAACATTGGCCTTAATCAAACCTGTAACAATGTCAACGCTAGGTCTCTGAGTGGCGATAACAAGGTGAATACCAGCAGCTCTTGCAAGCTGAGTAATTCTTACAATGCAATCTTCAACATCTCTTGCAGCAACCATCATTAAATCAGCTAACTCATCAATTACTACCAATAGATATGGATAGGGCTCAAGGGCCGCATCTGCACCCTCTTTTGCAATAACTTTTCCAGCTCTAACTGCCTTATTGAAATCATCGATATGCCTAAAGCCATATGTTGAAAGATCGTCATAGCGCATATCCATCTCACGCACTACCCAAGCAAGAGCCTCTGCTGCTTTCTTTGGGTTGGTAATAATGGGAGCAATTAGATGCGGTATTCCTTCATAAGAGTTAAGTTCAACTCTCTTGGGATCTATAAGAATTAAGCGAACATCATTAGGGGTTGCTCTCATCAAGACTGAGGTAACTAGCGAGTTGATCATTGATGACTTGCCAGCGCCGGTAGCGCCCGCCACAAGTAGATGTGGCATTTTGGCTAGATTTGCACAGATAAAACTACCCTCTACATCTTTGCCCAGTGCAATCACCATTGGATGGTGGTCATTTCCAGCAACACTTGAGCGAAGCACATCACCTAGAGAAACTATCTCTCGATCGCTATTTGGAATCTCAATACCAACTGCAGATTTACCTGGAATTGGAGAGAGGATTCTTACATCGCTACTTGCAACTGCATATGCGATGTTCTTGCTAAGGGCGGTAATTGCCTCAACTTTAACCCCTGAGCCAAGCTCAACTTCATAGCGAGTGACGGTAGGCCCGCGCATAAAGCCAGTAACTTCACAGTCGATATCAAATTGGGCGAAAACTTCAGTTAATGACTGGACAATCTGATCATTTGCTTTGGTCTTTGTCTTACTAGATGGGGTGGTTCGAAGCAGATCCATCGAAGGCAGCTCATAGGAATCAGTTGAAGAGAGGAGTAACTGCACTGGCCTTGCAGGCTTTGCGATTATCTCCGGCTTTGGAATCTCAACAGTGAACTCTTCATCAAAGCTCTCTTCATCAATTTCTTCCTCTAGATCTTCTCCTTGTGTATTACTAAAGTCTTGAACCAAGGGAGTTTCAAATGGCGGCGTATCGGCAATTTCAAACTCTTGCCTCTCTAGTTTCCGCTCTCGCCTTTCATCAAGTGCTCCTGTGACCTTATCACTTGCCCCCGAGAAGAGGCTCTTAATTAAGTCGATTACCTTTGAAAAAGGAGTGGCTGTAATAACAAGTGCGCCAAATATTAAGGTCAGGATAAGAATTGGAATAGCTAACATATCGGTAAGTAGCGCAACTAGTGGAGTTGATACTGCATAGCCAATCCATCCCCCACCCTCTCTCATCGCAGTTGCGCCAGTGTTAATTGATGAAGGATTAATGATGTGAATCAGCCCAGTTGAACTTAAAACTAGAAGTAGTGAGCCGATAGTTATTCGACCATTTGCGCCTTTATCTTCCGGGGTGCGAAATAAGCGGAGCGCAAAGTAGCCAAAGAGAATTGGTGTAAGTATTGCGACTCTGCCAAATCCTCCATAGAAGAAGGCATATGCAGCTCTACCAAAGGCATTATCTAATTGCATCCAAGCAGTCGCCCCAGCAATTAGTGCAACAATCAAAAGAATTAAACCAATACCATCACGTCGATGTTCAGGTTCTAAATCTTTGGCCCCGCGAGTGATGAATCGGATGCTACCGCCAAGTGATTTAGCAATTGCGCTCCATATAAAGCTAAAGCCGCCCGCGATAGAAGATGCTATACCGCTTGCTTTCTTGGAAGATTTTTTCTTTGCCACAACGAAAAATCGTATTAGAAAATAAATTTCTTAAAGGACAGGCGCGCCGTTAAACCTCAATTACAACAGGCACAATCATCGGGCGACGGCGATGTTCTTCGCCTACCCAACTTCCTACCGTCTTTCTCACTACTTGTGAGAGTTGATGAGTTCCATTAATTCCACCTGCTACCGCTCCGGTTAGGGCTCGCTCTATACGACCCTTTACTTCATTAAATAGCGCAAGGTCTTCAGCAAAACCACGAGCATGGATATCGGGGCCAGCAACAATCTTTCCACTCTGTGAATCAATAACGACAATTACTGAGATGAAACCCTCTTCTCCTAAAATCAAACGATCCTTTATAGATGCTTCAGTTATATCTCCAATACTCTGGCCATCTACATAAACATAACCCACTGGAACTGCGCCAACCACGCGCGCTCTTCCTTCGCTTAAATCTACAATGACTCCATTATCAACAACTATGACATTGCTTGGCTTAACTCCAGTTGAGATTGCAAGTTCAGCATTTGCGCTCATATGGCGCCACTCGCCATGTACTGGCATAACATTTTTTGGCTTGACCACGTTATAGCAATAGAGCAGCTCGCCTGCAGCGGCATGACCTGAAACATGTACTAGAGCATTGCCTTTATGAACTACGCGAGCTCCAAATCTAGTTAATTCATTTATTACTCGATAGACCGAATTCTCATTTCCAGGAATTAGTGATGATGCCAGAATGACAGTGTCATCTCTGCCTACTCTAATTTGATGATCACCATTTGCCATCCGTGATAGAGCTGCAAGTGGTTCACCTTGAGATCCGGTGCATATCAATACAACCTTATCTCCGGCGCTTTCAATTTCATTTGCTTCTAGCAAGGTATTTGGCGGGATATGTAGATATCCCATCTCTGCAGCTAGCGTCATATTTCTAACCATTGATCGCCCAACGAAGGCAACCTTTCGCCCCTTGCTATAGGCAATATCTATTACCTGCTGGATGCGATGAACATGCGATGCAAAGGAGGCAACTATTACTCGCGCCTTTGTGCCATCTATTACTCGTTCTAATACCGGCATAATCTCTCGCTCAGATGTTGTAAACCCTGGAATATCAGCATTAGTGGAATCAACCATAAATAAATCAACCCCTGATTGACCAAGGGATGCAAAACGAGCTAGATCAGTGACTCTTCCATCTAGGGGAAGTTGATCCATTTTAAAATCGCCAGTATGAAGCACTACCCCTGCTGGAGTTTTTATCGCAACTGCTAGAGCGTCAGGAATTGAGTGATTTACTGCGATAAATTCCAGCTCAAAAGGTCCAACTTTTCTACTCTGACCTTCTTTAACTTCAACCACAATTGGTGAAATGCGATGATCTCTTAACTTTCCTTTTAAGAAGGCAAGAGTTAAAGCGCTACCAATTACTTGAATATCTTCTCGCTCGCGAAGTAGGTAGCCAAGTGCGGTTATATGATCTTCATGGCCATGGGTTAGAAATACTGCGGCAATATCACCCATTCGCTCTTTTAGGTAAGAAAAATCTGGAAGGATTAAATCAACGCCTGGCTGAGTTTCACTTGGAAACAAGACGCCACAATCAACTATTAATAACTGGCCTTCATATTCAAAAACGGTCATATTGCGACCAATTTCTCCAAGACCGCCTAGAGCAACAATCCTTAGAGTTTTGGCGGCAAGTTTTGGCGGCAACCCTAGATCGGGATGCGGATGATTCATTACTTAACTTTCACGCCGCCAGCGCGAAGATCTTCTCGTAGTTGGTTTATCTGAGCCTCGGTTGCATCAACTAGAGGCAGGCGCACTCGTCCACCACTTAAGCCCATTAAATCAAGAGCGGCTTTGGTGAGGATTGCACCTTGGGTTCTAAATGTTCCGGTATAGACCGGTAATAACTTTTGATGAATTTCAACTGCCTTTGCGACATCACCTGAAAAGAATGCATTAAGCATCTGCTTTAACTCTGATCCAACGCTATGGCCGCAGACCGAGACAAATCCCACCGCTCCAACTGAAAGTAATGGAAGATTTAAAATATCATCACCAGAATAAACCGGAATGGCGCATCTCTTAATTACCCAAGAAGTTGAAGCGATATCTCCCTTTGCATCTTTAAGAGCTGCAATTTTGGGATTTGCTGCTAACTTAACAATCGTATCTGGCTCAATTGCAACCCCAGTTCTATGCGGGATGTCATAGAGCATGATTGGTAGATCGCTCGCGCCTGCCATCGCTTCAAAGTGAGCTGCAATTCCTGCCTGTGGTGGTTTGTTGTAATAAGGAGTTACCACTAAAAGTCCATCGGCTCCAGCCTTAGCTGCCTGTCTTGCCTGCTCAAGTGAGTGAGAGGTTTCGTTATTTCCAGCCCCTGCAACAATCTTTATATTTGATCCAACAACTTTGCGAACTACCTTGATAATTTCAACTTTCTCTTCATCGCTAGTAGTTGGCGCCTCCCCTGTTGTGCCATTTAAAACAATTCCATCATGGCCGCTTGAAACTAGATGCGCGGCAATTTCTTCAACGCTCGCCCAATTAATTGAGAGATCATCTTTAAAAGGGGTGACCATTGCGGTCAACAATCTGCCAAATGGCGCCTGAATCGACATGCGCCAAGGCTACTACTTAAGAGCTATGGCGCGACGCGCCCCGACTTTTCAAAGGCAGCATAGGTAATCGGCATCAGGCGGGCAAAGTGCTCCTCCATCTTCTCTGCCACCATCTCAATCTCCCGCTGCGGATAGCTGGGAAAGTGAGAGCCTTCTCGGGCTGTTCTTAGCGAGAGAAAGTTCATAAGCGCTCTAGCATTCATCGTGACATACATAGATGAATAGAGCGCAACTGGAAGCACCGCTCGAGCAACCTCTCTTGCTATCCCAGCATCTAACATCTTCTTATAACTCAAATAACAAAGTTCATAACTCTCTTTCATCGCAGCTACTGATATTTCATACTGCTCATCACTGCCATCAACAAATATATAAGCACCAGTTTTTCCAGTTTGAACTAATTTTCTTGACTTGTTTGGAACATAGAAAACTGGAAGTAGTTCACGATAGCGGCCACTCTCCTCGTTATATGAGGCGATGCGATGGCGCATAAACTCTCTAAATACAAATATCGGAGCGCTTATAAAAAATGTCATTGAGGTATGTTCAAAGGGAGAGCCATGGCGCTCTCTTGCCAAATAATTGATTAATCCAGTTGAGCGAGCAGGGTCAGCGTTTACTTCCTCTAAAGAATTTTCCCCTGCAGTTGATACTCGCGCTGCCCAAATGACATCAGCATCGCTAGCGCTAGCTTTAACTAGCTCTACTGTCACATCATCTCTAAAGACAATATCTGGATGGCTTGGCTGGCTCACGTGCGCGACCCTATCTACTCTCTGGCGCAAGGTTGGGATTTTCTAAGGCAGAATGGGCGCGTGTCACTAAATCCTTCAAGCTTTAATAAGCGCAGAGTCTTATCAGACTCGATGGCGGTGGCTATTCCGGTTGGAACTTATGGCGCTGCCTTTGGAGCAGCCTCAATCGCTGCTGGATTTTCAATTCTTCAAACCTGCCTTCTCTCGCTACTTCTATTTTCTGGCGCTTCACAATTTGCAGTTGTTGGGGTTATGGGCTCTGGTGGATCTGCATTAAGCGCAATTGCTACCGGATCTCTTCTCGGTTTTCGAAATGGGCTCTATGGATTAAAGATGGCTCCGCTATTAAAGCTAAAAGGTTTTAAACGTGTGATTGGCGCGCAGTTAACTATTGATGAATCAACAGGTGTTTCAATTAGCCAAGAGGGGCGAGGAGATGACGCCGCGCGTTATGGCTTCTGGGCAACAGGTATTGGAGTTTATTTCTTCTGGAATCTCTTTACTCTCCTTGGAGCCCTCGGCGCTGGAGCAATTGGAGATCCTGCAGCGTGGGGCCTTGATGCAGTAGTTCCTGCAGCATTTCTTGGACTCCTCTGGCCAAGACTTACCGACAATAAAACTCGAATACTTGCCATCTCTGCTGCACTCTTGGCGCTGCTACTAGTTCCAATTGTTCCAGCAGGAGTTCCAATCATTGCAACAGCGCTATTGGCGGTAATTTTTGGAAGTAGGGCAAAGCAATGAGTCAGTTATGGATTGCAACCTTACTTTCATCTCTGATCTGCTTCCTATTGAAGTATCTCGGCTATCGCATCCCAGAATCACTTCTTAATAGGCCAGTAATTCAAAGGATTAATTCTCTAATCCCTATCGCTCTACTTAGCTCATTAGTCGCTGTTCAGGGGCTAACAATTGAGCAGCAGGTAGTGATTGATCACAGGCTTGTTGGGCTACTAGTTGCTGCTATTGCTTTAAGTTTCAAAGCAAACTTTCCAATAATGATGCTGCTTGCTGCGGCAAGCTCTGCCGCGGTTTATAACCTCTAGATAATCTTTAAAGCTTCAAGCTTTGCTTTTAGATCGATATCAGAGGGCTCAGTTAGATGAGTTCCATCAGGAAAGAGAATTACTGGGATAGAGCGCTTTCCACCGTTTATTTCAATAACTTTCTCAGAGGCTCCAGGAACTGATTCGACATCGATAAGTTCGTAGCTCACTTCTAATGAATCAAGTAGCCTTTTGGAGCGAACACAATCACCGCACCAATCTGCGCTATACATTGTTATTGAAGTGCTCATATTTTCCTCCTAGATATCCATTACATTCTCGAGACCAAATGTTAAACCAGCTCTTGTCTTTACGCTTCTTATAGCAAGAAGTACTCCAGGCATAAAGCCGCTTCTACCAATTGAATCATGTCTAATAGATAGAGTCTCACCTTGATCTCCTAGTAAAACCTCTTGATGAGCAACTAAACCTCTAAGGCGAATTGAGTGAATTGCAACATCTCCCACCTTGGCGCCTCTTGCTCCAGCAAGTCCACTACTGGTCTTATCAGCAATAGCGCTCTTCTTTGCTCTAGCTCTAGCCTCAGAGATTAGCTCTGCAGTTCTAGTAGCAGTTCCAGAAGGGGCATCAGCTTTATCGGGATGATGAAGCTCAATAATCTCAACGGATTCAAAATAAGTGGCAGCCTTTGCTGCAAATTGCATCATCAATACTGCTCCAAGACCAAAGTTTGGCGCAATGATTGCTCCGACCTTAGGATTTTTAGCTAGAAGGGATTTGATTACATCCATTCTCTGGCTGTCAATTCCAGTGGTTCCAACTACCACATGAATGCCGTTACTGATTGCAAACTCTAGATTTTTCATTACCGAATCAGGATGAGTAAATTCCAAGACAACTTCAGCGCCAGAACTTTTTAGCAAATCTAATGAATCGCCAAGATCAAGGGATGCAACAAGTTCCAAATCATCTGCAGCAGAGATAGCTTTAACACTCTCAGAGCCCATACGCCCCTTAGCGCCAAGAACGGCGACTTTAATCTTCACAGCGCCTCCACCTTCTACTTAACTGCTTTTTCAAATATTGAACGCTTGGCAAATGGTCCCACAACTGCAAGGCTCGGCGCAGAACCCAAGACTTTAGAGGCAAGTTCTGCGATGGTGGCGCTATCAACAGCCGTAATCTCTCGAAGGATCTCATCAAAAGTTAAGACCTGACCATAGATCAGCTCGCTCTTACCAATCCGGCTCATTCGGGAACCAGTATCTTCCTGACCTAAGATAAGTGAGCCAGTAACAGATCCTTGAGCCTTAATTAACTCCTCGCTACTTAACCCATTACTTGCAACATCTTCTAGGACTCCGCGCATTATCTTTATTACTTCAACAGCCTTCGATGGTGTAGATCCGGCATAGAGGGCAAGAAATCCACTTCCAGCAAATTGTTGAGCATATGAATAGACAGAGTATGCAAGGCCGCGCTTTTCTCTAATTTCTTGAAATAATCTAGAAGACATCCCGCCGCCAAGGGCTGAGGATAAGACTGCCATGGCAAAGCGCCTCTTATCATCTCGATTAACTCCAGGCATTCCAAGAACAATGTGGGCCTGCTCTGTCTTTCTATTTATCAGCCCAACATTTCTCTTTGGCTTTCTACTAAATTCCTGGCTTGGTCTTAGATTAAATTTCTTCTCAGCGCGATCTAAAAACTCATCCCTGGAAAGCGCTGCGATGATCTGATCTACAACTTGTTGATGTCTAATGTTGCCAGCAACTGCAACAACGATGTCTTCTGGTAGATAGCGCTTTTTATAGTAATTAAATACAGCGCTTCTAGAAAGTGACTTAATTGATTTAGTAGTTCCAAGTATTGAGCGCCCAAGTGTGGTGTCGCCATAGAAGGTCTCAGCAAACAACTCATGAACTAAATCTGAAGGATCATCATCGCGCATAGAGATCTCTTCTAGAACAACTTTTCTCTCAGCATCTACATCACTTGGCTTGGCAACTGATGAGGTAATCAGATCTGAAATAACATCAATAGCGAGAGGTAGATCTTTATCAATTACCCGAGCATAAAAACAGGTGTACTCCTTTGAGGTGAAGGCATTCATTTCGCCGCCAACAGCTTCAATTGAGGATGAAATTTCAAGTGCGCTGCGGCGCTTTGTTCCTTTAAATAGAAGGTGTTCTAGAAAATGTGATGCTCCAGCAACTTTTAAGCTCTCATCGCGAGACCCAACATTGACCCATATGCCAAAAGCAGCTGAGCGAACTGCAGGGATTTCTTCAGTGACAATGCGTAGGCCGCTAGCAAGAACGGTCCTACGCACAGTCATTTAATTCCACTTACTCTGAAGCAGTATCTGACTTCTGGCTTTCATCTAAAACTGGAATTAGCGAGAGCTTGCCCTTTGGGTCAATCTCACCAATTTCAACTTCAACCTTATCGCCAACGTTCATTACATCTTCTAGGTTTTCAATGCGCTTTCCACCATGCATCTTGCGAATCTGGGAGATGTGTAGCAAGCCATCTTTTCCTGGAAGGAGATTTACGAAAGCTCCAAAGGTTGCAAGCTTGACGATTGTTCCGTTATATCGCTCGCCAATTTCAGGAAGCTTTGGATCAGCAATTGAGAGAATCGCAGCTTTAGCAGCATCTGCTGCTGTGCCATTTGTGGCACCAATAAAGATTGTTCCATCATCTTCGATGGAGATCTCAGCTCCAGTTTCCTCTTGAATCTGATTGATGATCTTGCCCTTAGGTCCAATAACAGCGCCAATCTGATCCACTGGGATCTTAATTGAGATGATTCTTGGAGCAAGTGGGTTCATATCATCAGGACCATCAATAGCTTCATTCATCACCTTTAAGATTGCAAGGCGAGCTTCTTTTGCTTGTAGAAGCGCAGCAGATAGAACGCTAGCTGGAATTCCATCTAATTTAGTATCTAGCTGAAGAGCTGTTACAAAGTCTTTAGTTCCAGCAACTTTAAAGTCCATATCGCCGAAAGCATCCTCTGCTCCCAAAATATCTGTTAGGGCAACATATTCCACTTTGCCATCAACATCATCTGAAATTAAGCCCATTGCAATTCCAGCAACTGGCGCCTTTAGCGGAACTCCTGCATTTAATAGCGAGAGAGTTGATGCGCATACCGAGCCCATGGAAGTTGATCCATTGGAACTAAGAGCTTCAGATACTTGTCTAATGGCATAAGGAAACTCTTGACGCCCAGGAAGAACTGGAAGGAGCGCTCGCTCAGCGAGTGCGCCATGGCCAATCTCTCGTCTCTTAGGTGATCCCACTCGACCAGTTTCACCAGTTGAGTAAGGAGGGAAGTTGTAATTATGCATATAACGCTTATGGTCTTCAGGATTGAGCGTATCTAGCTGTTGCTCCATCTTAAGCATATTTAAAGTAGTGATTCCCAGAATCTGGGTCTCGCCTCTTTCAAATATTGCAGAGCCATGAACTCTTGGAACTACCTCAACTTCAGCAATCAGTGGTCTGATATCGCGAAGTCCTCGTCCATCGATACGAATCTTTTCGCGAAGAACTCTCTGGCGAACTAATTTCTTAGTTAGTGAGCGAAATGCTGCAGGAATTTCTTTCTCCCTACCAACAAAGCTCTCAGCAAGTGATTGCTTAACTTCATCAGATAGACGAGTAATTTCTGTCTCGCGCTCTTGCTTGCCTGAAATCTTTAGCGCAGTATCTAATTTCTTCTTTGCTGCTTTCTCAACAGCTGCAAAAGCATCATCTTGATAATCAAGAAATACCGGGAACTCAGCGGTTGGCTTTGCAGCAACCTTTGCTAGTTCAATCTGTGCTTGGCAGAGCTGACGAATAAATGGCTTTGAAGCCTCAAGTCCCTGACCAACAATTTCCTCAGTTGGAGCGCTAGCGCCAGAGCCAATTAAATCAATGGTCTTAACTGTTGCTTCTGCTTCAACCATCATGATGGCAACATCATCGCCAGCAATTCTTCCAGCAACGACCATATCAAAAACAGCATTTTCTAAATCGCTATGGTTTGGAAATGCCACCCATTGTCCATCGATTAGTGCGATACGCACTCCACCAATTGGACCTGAGAATGGCAGCCCTGCTAATTGTGTTGACATTGATGCCGCATTAATAGCAATGACGTCATACATATGATTCTGATCAAGGGCCATAACAGTCACTACGATCTGAATTTCATTACGCAGCCCTTTAATAAATGAGGGGCGAAGCGGACGATCAATTAAGCGGCAGGTAAGAATTGCCTCCTCTGAAGGACGACCTTCTCTGCGGAAAAATGATCCTGGGATCTTTCCAATTGCATACATACGCTCTTCTACATCAACTGTTAATGGGAAGAAATCGAATTGTTCTTTAGGCGACTTTGAAGCAGTAGTTGCTGATAGCAACATAGTTTCATCATCTAGATAAACAACTGCAGTTCCTGCAGCTTGGCGCGCTAGGCGACCAGTTTCGAAACGAATCTCTCGTTTTCCAAATTTTCCGTTGTCAATTGTGACAGCGGCAGACTTAACGTCTTGACCCTCCATGGGTCTCTCCTATTCTCTAACACCCGCGCACATATTTATAGAGAATGGATCTTCGATCGAAGCCAACGGCATTCTTGTTTAAATCCGTAAGCCACCACCGAGGACCAAACCTCTAGCGTTGCGCTGGGTGATTATTTAATTGTTCAGCAAACTAACGGCGGATGCCGAGTTTGTCGATGATCGCGCGGTATCGCGCAATATCTGTCTTTGCAAGGTATTGCAAAATTCTTCTACGGCGACCTACTAGAAGCAGTAGACCACGACGGTTGTGGTGATCATGCTGATTTGTCTGTAGGTGCTCAGTTACTTCTTCAATTCTCCGTGATAAAAGCGCAACCTGTGATTCAGGGCTTCCTGTGTCAGATGCAGAGGCGCCATACTTGGTGATAATTTCTTTCTTCTCGGCAGGTTTTAATGCCATTTTTTTTCTTCCTTTACATCTTTCACGAGGGCTCTCGGTCTAATACACGAGCGCACGCTTTCTCGCTTGAGGGGCGTAAATCTACCAGCGCTGCTTAAAGATCTAAAATCGAGGCAAAAATACGCTTAAAGAGAAGTCAATTTCCTAGCTTCATCGCAATCTTTTTTCATCTGAACCAAGAGCTCATCAAGTGAGCCAAATTTAATGGTATCTCTAAGTCTCCAACCGAATTCAACTTTCGCCTCTTGGTCATAGAGATCTAGATCATCTCGATCAAGTGCGTAGGCCTCAACTTGTCTTCCGCGCACGCCATCAAATGTTGGATTAGTTCCAATAGAAATTGCTGCGCTCCAGCGATGAGCTCCAACTGATAACCATCCGGCATAAACTCCATCAGATGGAATTGTGGCATAGGAATCTAGGCCAATATTTGCAGTTGGATAGCCAATTGTTCTTCCTCGTTTTTCGCCATGAACAACTGGCCCTACTAATTGATGAGGTCTAGTTAGCAACTGATTAGCAATCTCGATATTTCCAGCCTTAATTGCCTCTCGAATTCTTGTTGAGGAGACCTTAATATTTCCATGGTTATAAAGTGGAATTGCCTTTACTTTAAAAGATGAATTAGATTGCAAATACTCAACATTGCCTGCAGCTTTTGCTCCAAATGTGAAGTTCTCCCCCACCAAAACTAAAGCAGGGTCAAATATTGGTTTTAGGACTTCGTTAATGAATTGATCTGGGGTTAACTGTGAAAATTGAGAGCTAAACTTCATTACTGCCACACTTGTTGCCCCATGTATAGATAACTGAGCAATACGATTATTTAGAGTTAGCAGGCGAGTTGGAACTCGATCTGGAGCAAACACAGATGTTGGATGGGGATCAAAGGTAAGTGCAACTACCGGCATATTCTCCTTTATCCCCTCTTGAAGAATTACTTGATGGCCAATGTGAACTCCATCAAAAATTCCGATAGCAAGTGCGGAGCCTAGAAGCGGGGAACCATGCCAAGTTACTTCAGCGCTACTCATAGCTTTAATTCTTTCATGAAATAAAGACCGCCACAGGTTGAGCGCCATGTTCGCGGTTTTCCAATATCGCAGCAACCTGCCCATCTGGCGCTAGGGCAACAACTGGGCCATCAGTACTTGATGCGCTCAGCGCGCGACCAAAGCTCAACTCTTTAACTTCTTGTAGATCAACATCTCTAACCCTCATAACTTTAGAGATTTCGCTAGCAAGCGGCCTTATCACTGGTGATTCAAGGCCGCTGCAATCACTTAGCGAAAATGGAGCTACTAGGCTTCTTCGAAGAGAGATGAGATGTCCTCCAACTCCAAGTGAGTGTCCTAAATCTCTTGCAATTGATCGGATATAAGTTCCTGCAGAGCATTCAACAGAAATTTCAATATCTAGAAATTCTCCACGTTTGATTTCAATTACATCTAACTTATAGATATCTATCTGACGAGCAGGGATATCGACCTCTTTGCCCTCTCTAACTAAGTCATAGGCTCTCTGGCCATTAATTTTTATCGCAGAGACTTTAGTTGGAACCTGCATAATGCTTCCAACTTGAGTAGCAAGAAAATCTCTAATCTCTTGATCACTAACATTTGAGGTATCAGATGTTGAAGTAATTTCACCTTGAGCATCATCGCTAGTAGTCACCTGGCCTAAGCGAATCTGAGCGTGATAGGCCTTTCTGCCTTGAGTTATATATTGGAGAAACTTTGTTGCTTTATTTACTCCAAGAACTAGAACTCCAGTTGCCATCGGATCTAAGGTCCCAGCATGGCCGACCTGCTTTGTTCCTAGTGATTTTCTTAGCTTTGCCACGACATCATGGCTGGTAATTCCCGCTGGCTTATCAATGATGACAAAGCCATCTTGCAAACTCATCTATTCACCAGAGAGATAGTCTTTTGGGCGGCTCTGGCGATAAGGATCCTCTCCGCTTATCGGCTCTGCGCTAGAGCGAAGATTTGCAATCTCTTCATCGCTTTTTCTGACCTGATCAAGTAAATCTTCGAAGTTTTTGGCATTCTCACCTAAAGCATCTGCAAAGAAGGTAAGTGATGGAGTGATTCTGGTGCCAAGTTCTCTACCTACTTCTGTTCTTAGAAGCCCCTTGGCGCTCTCTAATACTTTGGCAGTATTAACTCGAGCTTCATCATCGCCTAAAACTGTATAGAAGATAGAGGCTTGTTGTAGATCGCCAGTTACTCGAACATCGGTAATTGTGACAAAACCAAGGCGCGGGTCCCTTACTTTGCTCTCAAGTGCTGAGGCAACTACAACCTTGATCCGGTCAGCAACTTTTGCAGCCCGATGTGACTTTCCCATGACTTATGCTCGCTTTTTCTCGCGCATCTCAAATGCTTCAAATACATCTCCTATTTGAATATCTTTGAAATTACCCACGCCAATTCCGCACTCAAAGCCCTCACGAACTTCAGTTGCATCATCTTTAAATCGCTTCAAAGATTCGATAGTTAAGTTATCTCCAATTACTACGTTATCGCGTAGAACTCTTGCCTTAGCATTTCTTCTAATAAGGCCAGTTGAAACTAGAGATCCAGCGATAGTTCCAAACTTGCTGGACTTAAATACCTCGCGCACTTCAGCTCGACCCAAAACTGCCTCTTCAAATTCAGGCTTGAGTAGCCCCTTAAGCGCAGCTTCGATCTCCTCAATTGCTTTATAGATCACGCTATAGAATCGAACTTCAACGCCCTCTTCATCGGCAAAGATTGCAGTGTGGGCCTCTGGCTTAACATTGAAGCCAACAATCACCGCACCCGATGCTGAGGCAAGAGTGACATCGCTCTTAGTGATAGCGCCAACGCCTCTATGAATAACTCTTAAATCAACTTCACTGCCAACATCTAATTGAATCAAAGCATCTTCCAGCGCTTCAACAGATCCGCTGACATCGCCTTTGAGAATTAGATTAAGAGTGGTGACCTTAGATTGCTCAAGGAAGTCCTCTAGGGAAACTTTCTTTCTTGCCTTAGCAAGTGCGGCATGGCGCTCTCCTGCCTGACGCTTCTCTGCAATTTGTCTTGCAGTTCGATCATCAGGTGCGACGATAAAGCTATCGCCAGCACTTGGCACCGAGGTGAATCCAAGAACTTGAACTGGTCTTGATGGGCCAGCCATCTCTACCTCATGGCCAAATTCATCCACCATCGCTCTAACGCGACCAAAAGCACTTCCTGCAACGATTGCATCTCCAACACTTAGAGTTCCGCGTTGGACAAGAACTGTTGCAACCGGGCCACGACCACGATCTAGATGAGCCTCAATTGCCACACCTCTAGCATCATCTTCATGGATTGCTCTTAGATCAATTGCAGCATCTGCAGTTAATAAAATTGCTTCAACTAATTGATCAATACCAGTTACTTTGACTGCAGATACATCGACAAACAGAGTATCTCCGCCATACTCTTCAGCAACCAAGTTATATTCAGTTAATTGCTGTCGAATACGTCCTGGGTTTGCTCCCTCTTTATCAACTTTATTTACCGCAACAACAATGGGAACATTTGCTGCTTGGGCGTGATTTAGAGCTTCAATAGTTTGAGGCATCACTCCATCATCTGCAGCAACAACAAGAACTGCAATATCTGTCACCTTAGCTCCACGAGCACGCATAGCGGTGAAGGCTTCATGGCCCGGAGTATCGATAAATGTAATCGCGCGATTAATGCCGGCATGCTCATGATGAATCTGATAAGCGCCAATATGCTGAGTAATTCCACCTGCTTCAACCTTTACCACTTCAGTCTGGCGAATAGCATCAAGAAGCCTTGTCTTTCCATGATCAACATGGCCCATAACTGTGACAACTGGCGGCCTAATACTTAAATCATCAGGATCAACATCAGAGAGCTCTTGATCTAGATCGATATCAAATTGTTCTAATATCTCTTTATCTTCATCCTCTGGAGAGACAACTGTAATTTTGTAGCCAAACTCCCCGCCTAATACATGCAGAGTCTCTTCATCAACTGATTGAGTTGCAGTAACCATCTCGCCTAGATGAAATAGCACTGAGACTAAACCAGCTGGATCTGCTCCAATTTTTTCGGCAAAGTCAGCTAAAGATGCTCCTCTTCTTAATTTAACTGGAGTATTTCCATCACCACGAGGAACAATTGCGCCCCCTAGCGTTGGGGCTTGCATATTGTCTATCTCTTCGCGACGAGTCTTCTTTGATTTGTAATTCTTTTTCTTTCCAGCATTTTTTCCAAATGCTCCGCCAGCACTTCCTCGCTGTCCTGGTCTTCCTGGCGCAAAACCGCCACCTGGTTTTCCGGCACCTGGTCTTGCAGGAGCGCCAGTTGTTCCACCTGGTCTCTGACCTGGGCCACCTTGGCTGCGATATGGAGATGAAGAGTTGCGATCTTGCGGACGAGCAGTTGTTCCATCACTTCGCTGTTGTGGTCGCGCAGCAAATCCTGGACGAACAGAACCTGGACGAGGTCCTGCCATATTTCCACCTCTTGCTGGAGCACCTGGCGGTCTACTTCCTCCCGGACGTTGCACTCCGCCTTGACCTTGTGGTCTTGGTGGACGAGGAGGAGCTGAAGGATTTCCAAAAGGATTATTTCCAGGTCTTGCACCACCCTGACCTTGTGGTCTTGGTGGACGAGGAGGAGCTGAAGGTGTTGCAAAAGGATTATTTCCAACTCTGGCAGCAGGAGCAGCTGGTGGTTTTGGAGGAAGTTGAGTTGGAGCGATATTTTCTTGCGGGCTCTCTTTAATTACCGGAGGGATAGGTGGAGTAATTTCATCAATCTGCTCAACGCTCTCTACTGGCGCTGCTTTCTTAGATGCAGCTTTTTTAGCAGGGGCTTTCTTGGCAGGAGCTTTCTTAGGTGTCGCTGCAACTGCAGGAAATTTTTCTAGAAACTTTCGCACCACAGGTGCTTCAACAGTTGAAGATGCGGAGCGAACAAACTCGCCCATCTCTTGGAGTTTCGCAAGAACAACCTTGCTATCCATCCCTACATCTTTTGCTAATTCGTAAACGCGGACCTTTGCCACTTTTCTCCTTTTGTGGCTCCTCGTCTACTTTTTAAACGCGAAGCCTAAATTGACCTACTCATGACTGTGAAGTGCTCATTTGAGTGCCATTGCCTATTCGACCTAGCCTTCGCTTTGCAGATATGTAAGGGAGATCCTCACGGCGCAACCATACCGCCGCAGTACTACTTTTACGAAACTTCGCTCGCCTCAGAGCCACTTGTCGCCCCATCGGAGTGAATATCAATGCGCCAGCCAGTTAGGCGAGCAGCCAGACGGGCGTTCTGCCCATCTTTTCCAATGGCAAGAGATAGTTGGTAATCAGGAACTACAACCTTGGCAGAGCGAGTATCGATATTTACTACCTCAACGCTAGAGACTCTTGCTGGAGCTAAAGCATTACCAACATATGTTGCTGGATCATCAGACCAATCAACGATATCTATCTTCTCGCCATGTAACTCATCCATAACCGCTCTTGCTCTTGCCCCCATTGGACCAATAAGGGCGCCCTTTGGACTAACACCTGCGCGGTGAGCCCTAACTGCAATCTTGCTCCGTTGTCCCGCCTCGCGAGCTATTCCCATAATCTCAACGATGCGATCTCTAATCTCCGGAACTTCAAGTGCAAATAATTGTTTAACTAGAGCTGGATGGCTTCTAGAGAGCAATACCTCTGGGCCTTTTTGGCCTTGCTTAACATCAACAACGAAGCTCTTAATTCGATCGCCATGTTTATATACCTCACCTGGAACTTGTTCATGTGGCGGTATTTTTCCCTCAACTCTTCCAAGATCGATATAAACCATCTTCTGATCTCGCCCCTGCTGAATTACTCCAGAGACAATATCGCCAACAGTTGCGCTAAATTCACCAACAATTTCTAGATCCTTTGATTCACGCATCTTCTCTTTAATTATCTTACGCGCAGTAGATGATGCGATACGACTAAAGCCCTCTGGTTCATCGCTAATCTCATCTACTTTTTCGCCATCTGGACCAAATACTGGAATAAGAATCTTTATCTCACCTGTTACTAAATCTAACTTAGCGTGAGCAAAAGGCTTTGCACCTTCCATCTCGTTATAAGCGCTCTTAACTGCAATCTCAATAGCAGTAATTAGGCGATCAAGTGGAATATCACGTTCAATCGTTAGGGCTTCTAAGACTTTCATATCAACATTCATCGCTTATCACCATCTTTGCGATTAAATTCAATCTCAACAGTTGCTCGCTTAATTTCGCTAAATAAAATACTTACCTCTCCGCTTTTAACCTCAAGTAAGGCTGAATCTAAATCAAGGCTTTTAAGGCGGCCAATTAGCTTTTCTCCATCGACTTTCACGATGGAAATTAGCCGGCCAAGATTTTTCTTCCATTGATGCGCCTTTACTAGCGGGCGATCAACTCCAGGAGATGTGACTTCCAGGGTAAATGGATTATCACCGAGCTGGCTATAGTTTTCTAGAATTTCAGATATCACTCTTGAGCTTGCAGCGACCTCATCAAGATTTAGATTTCTCTCCTCGTGATCAACTATTACCGAGATGATTCGAGAGCGTCCAACTGGGATTACTTTTATCTCTTCAAGCAAGAGACCAGATGCTTTAATTACTGGAGCAAGAAGCTCGTTTAAGTTATCTACCAAAGCCATTTTCTTTTTTTTCTTCCTACTTATTTAGTTGTTGTTAAGTTGTGGGGCTAAGTCTAGCCCAGATTTCAACCTCTAAGGAAGGTGTCATAGATAAGGCGGATGATCAGGGCGGTAGTGACGGCTAGAAACGCCCTGCGAATCAAAACTGAGCCACCTCTTATGCCAACTTTTGCTCCAATAAAACCCCCAAGGATATTTCCTACCGCCATCGTCAATCCCAGCGCCCAGATGATTTGGGAGTTAAAGCCAAAAACTAAAATCGCTCCAAGATTCGTTGCAAGATTAACAAGTTTTGCAGTCACTGATGCTTCAAGGAATGCAAAGCCAAGAACGGCAACTAGCGCAAGCATTAGAAATGATCCGGTTCCAGGGCCGAAGATTCCATCATAAAAGCCAATTACAGCTCCAACAGCTGCGCCGATTATAAATCGATTTCTTCCTGCAAATTTTGCAGAAGCTACCTGTCCCAACTCTTTTCTTAGATAGGTATAAATTGCAACGCTAATTAGAAGAAATAAAATTATTGGCCTAAAAGCATCTCTTGGAATCTTTGTGGCCACACTTGCACCCATGGCTGAACCAATAAATGCAGGAAGGCCCATAACTGCAGCCAACTTAAAATCTGGCTTTATCTTTCTTAGGTAAGAGGCAGTAGCTCCTAAGGTGCCAAGAAATGAAGGGACTTTATTGGTTCCAAGAATCACTGAAGGCGAGGTATCAGGAAGTGAAACTAGAAGAGCTGGTAGTTGAATTAGCCCCCCACCACCAGCTAGTGAATCAACAAGACCTGCAAAGGTTGCTGCAAGAATTAGAAACAGAACTACTTCAAATGATATTTCCACGAGAAACTAGTAAATCAACCTAGCAATTTAACTAAATAAGATGTGATCTCACCAAGTGCAATCTCAGACTTCTCACCACTTCGACGAATGCGGAATTCAACTTGACCCTGAGCCAAACTCTTACCGAAGATCAAGATATAAGGATTGCCAATTAGCTCTGCATCTTTAAATTTAACTCCAGGGCTAGCCTCGCGTCTATCATCGATCATCACGCTAATGCCTTTTGCCTCTAACTCTTTTCCAATTCTCTCAGCTTGAATAAATGGCTCATCTTCTCTGCCAGTTGCCACGATATGAACTTTTGCTGGAGCAATCTCATCTGGCCAGATAATGCCAATCTCATCATGGCTCTGCTCAGCAATTGCAGCTAGAGCTCTAGTGACTCCAATGCCATATGAGCCCATAGTGACAACCTGTGATTTTCCTTGGCTATCAAGAACAGTTAAATCAAGTGCTTGGGCATACTTTCGACCCAATTGGAAGATATGGCCAATTTCAATAGCGCGATCAATAATTATTGGGCTATCACAGCTTGGACAAGGATCGCCTTGATTAATCTCAACTGCTTCAATAAAACCATCAACGCTAAAGTCGCGACCATGGGTGACATAGCGCATATGTTTATTCTTGGTATTAGCACCTGTTATCCAGTGTGAGCCAACAACAACTGATGGATCGGCATAGAGCCTAATTCCTAATTTCTTAGCATCTTGTGGGCCAACATATCCTTTTACTAGAGCAGGATTTTTTGCAAAATCTCCATCTTCAAATAAACGGAGCTCTTTAACTCCAGCAAGATTTGCTTCAACTCTCTTTAGATCAACCTGGCGATCACCTGGAATTAGTATTGAAATTACTGCTCCATCTGCCACCAGCAAGATGTTCTTTAAAGTATCAGATGCGCTCACATTTGCTTGATACTTCTGATTCATAACTGCAACAAGGCTTTCAATAGTTGGAGTATCTGGGGTATCAAGTAGCTCCATCTCTGGCGCTTTTGCTATCTCTTTTTTACCAACCTTGCTAACCATGGCTTCAACATTTGCTGCATACCCACATTTAGGACAGAGCACATAAGTATCCTCACCAGTTGGTGATGGCGCTAGGAACTCTTCAGATTTTGAGCCGCCCATAGCCCCAGAGACTGCAGAGACAATATTAAATTTAAGTCCAAGACGATCAAAGGTTGAAATGTAGGCAGCGCGATGCTTCTGATATGAAACTTCAAGGCCAGCATCATCTAGATCAAATGAGTAGGAATCCTTCATAATAAATTCGCGACCACGAATAATTCCACTTCTAGGGCGAGCTTCATCGCGATATTTAGTCTGGATTTGATAGATAGAGAGTGGAAGATCTTTATAGGAGGAGTACTCACTCTTAACCATAAGAGTAAACATCTCTTCATGAGTTGGACCTAGTAGATAATCGCTACCTTTTCGATCCTGGAGCCTAAATAAAGCTGGTCCATACTCTTCCCAGCGATTACTTTTCTCATAAGGATCTTTAGGAAGAAGCGCTGGAAAGTGAACTTCTTGAAAGCCTGCCTTATCCATCTCATCTCTTATTACTCTCTCCACATTTCTAAGAGCAATAACCCCTAGTGGCAACCAAGAGAATATCCCTGCAGCAATTGGGCGGATATATCCAGCTCTAACTAGGAGTTTATGGCTAGCAACTGAGGCATCTGATGGGTCATCTCTAAGGGTGCGCAGAAAGAGAGATGACATCTTTAACATAGCGCTTAGCCTAGCGAATTACTTTACGTTTACTGTTGGTTCTCCCGATGCGACACCAGCAGCTTCCATCTCCTCTGCAAGGCGCATCGCCTCTTCAATCAAAGTTTCAACAATCTGCGCCTCAGGAACTGTTTTGATTACTACTCCCTTAACAAATATCTGACCTTTGCCATTACCGGATGCAACGCCAAGATCTGCCTCTCGCGCCTCCCCTGGTCCATTAACAACGCAGCCCATCACCGCAACGCGAAGTGGAACTGTCATTCCTTCAAGGCCTGCTTGTACTTTCTCTGCAAGTGAATAGACATCTACTTGAGCGCGGCCACAAGATGGGCAAGAAACGATTTCTAATTTTCGCTGCCTTAAATTAAGAGATTCTAAAATAGAGATACCGACTTTAACTTCCTCAACTGGAGGAGCAGAGAGTGAAACTCTAATTGTGTCGCCGATTCCCTCTGCAAGTAAGACAGCAAATGCTGTTGCAGACTTTATAGTTCCTTGGAAGAGTGGACCAGCCTCTGTTACTCCTAAGTGAAGTGGATAATCACACTTTGCAGCAAGGAGTCGGTATGCCTTGATCATCGTTACTGGATCATGATGCTTAACAGAGATCTTGATATCTCTAAAGCCATGTTCCTCAAATAGACCAGCTTCCCAGAGCGCTGATTCAACTAGCGCCTCAGGGGTTGCTTTTCCATACTTTGATAGAAGCCTTGGATCAAGTGAGCCAGCATTAACTCCAATGCGAATTGGAATTCCAGCATCTCCTGCAGCTTTAGCAACTTCCTTTACCTTGTCATCAAATTGTTTAATATTTCCAGGATTTACTCTAACTGCGGCGCATCCTGCATCAATTGCTGCAAAGATATATTTTGGTTGGAAGTGAATATCAGCAATAACAGGAATCTGGGACTTTCTGGCAATATCTTTTAGCGCATCAGCATCATCCTGGCTAGGAACAGCGACTCTAACAATCTGACATCCTGAAGCAGTTAACTCAGCGATCTGTTGCAGAGTTGAATTAACATCAGCGGTAAGTGTGGTGCACATCGATTGAACTGATACTGGCGCATCTCCCCCAACTAGAACTCTTCCAACTTTTAACTGGCGAGATTTACGGCGCGGGGCGAGAACTGGCGGCGGCGCAGATGGAATTCCCAGATCAACCATGGCCCTATTCTCTCCTAAAGATTGAGGTTAATTGGATTGAAAATATCAGCAATTAGCAAAATCACAGTCAGAACTAGAAGAACGGCAAAGACCACCAAGGTAATTGGGGTGAGCTTCTCCACATCAACCGGGCCAGGATCAGCCTTGCCTCGAATGGCTGCAATTCTTCGCCTTATCGCCTCATAGCTAGCAACTGCCATATGGCCGCCATCGAGAGGAAGAATTGGCAGTAGATTAAAGATTCCTACAAAGATATTAAGTGATGCAACGATAAGAATAAATGTTGCGACTTTCTCTCCAATACTTAAGTTTCCGCTTGAAACTGTCTCACCACTTGCCCTAGCAACTCCAACAATTCCAACTAGACCTTGTGAATTTCTCTCCTGCCCAAAAAATGTCTGACCAATCAAGGAAGGTATTTGAGATGGAAGTGAAATTAGAGCCTTAATGGAGCCTTCAAAGATTGCTCCAGTTGCTCTCGCACTTGAAGTAGCAGCCTTTACTGGATTTTGTCTAACTAAACCAAATTCATTAATGATTCCAAGAAAACCTCTGGAAACTCCCTCAACAACTCTTGTTGCTGGAGTGATGGCAATATTTATTACTTGTCCATCTCTTTTAATTAGTAATGTTATTTCTCTCTCTGCAGAGGCTCGCAATATCTCAGCTGAATCTGCCCAGGCAAGCTCTTGACCATTAACTCCAAGAATTTCATCTCCCGGCATTAAACCTGAGCGCTTAGCTGGAGAAATTGGATCACCTGCCTGGCAGGTACTCTCTTTAGGAACGCAGGGAAGCACTTGAGAAATAGTTGGAAGAACTTGTGATGTGCCAAGCCCTGCAAAGAGAGTGAAAAGGAGAAAAAAAGCTAGAACAAAATGTAGAAACGATCCAGCCCCAAGAACTATTAACTTCTTAGGAGCGGATGCTAGATAAAAAGCTCTTGGTTTAAATTCATCTGCTAACTCCTCATTTGGCGACATTCCAGAGATTTTGCAATAGCCGCCGGCAGGAATTGCCTTTATTCCAAACTCTGTCTCACCACGCTGGGTTGACCAGAGACGCTTTCCAAAACCTACAAAGAATTCAGTGACTCTCATCCCATAACGTTTAGCGGTTATGTAATGACCATATTCATGGATCATCACCGAGATAAGCAGAGCCAGAATAAAGGCAATTACTCCAAGAAATCCCATAATCCCTCTTCCCCTAACCCTTCTTCAATACTTCTCTTGCATAGATCCGCGCATCTTGCTCAATAGCGCTGACATCTGAGATATCTCTAATTCTAGAAGGTGCACTTGCTGATAACTTATCCACAACCTTTTCAATAGTATCTACTATCGCTGTGAAAGCGATCTCCTCCTTCATAAATGCAGCAACTGCCACCTCATTTGCTGCGTTATAAATTGCAGCAACAGAAGATCCTAGAGCTCCTGCTCTTCTTGCAAGTTGTACTGCTGGAAATCTCTTCTCATCTATCGGCTCAAAATCCCAACTCTGCTTACCGTTCCAATTAATTGGCGCCATAGCCCCGCCTACTCTATTTGGATAAGCAAGTGCATATGCAATCGGACCCTTCATATCAGGAGGTGATGCTTGGGCAAGAGTTGAGCCATCTTTAAATTCCACAAGTGAGTGAACAATTGATTGTGGGTGAATTACCGCTTCAATCTTTGAATAGGCGATATCAAAGAGATAGTGCGCCTCAATAATCTCAAGACCTTTATTTACTAGCGTTGCAGAGTTGATAGTGACAACTGGCCCCATAGACCAGGTGGGATGGGCAAGTGCATCTGCTAATTTCACTTGAGATAAATCTTGCCGATCTCTAAAAGGGCCGCCGCTTGCGGTAAGAATTAATTTAGATACATCACTGGCTCGCCCTGCGCTCATTGCTTGAAAGAGAGCAGAGTGCTCCGAATCAACTGGAATTATCTTCTCGCTTCCATATGCCATCACTAAATCTCCGCCAGCAACTAGAGATTCTTTATTGGCAAGAGCTACTTTATTTCCTGAAGCTAGAGCTGCAAGAGTTGGAGCAAGGCCAATAGATCCGGTGATTGCATTTAGAACTAAATCGCAAGTAAGAGATGCAATCTGCTCTGAGGCTTGGGCTCCATCTATAACTTTGACTCCAGATAGAGCGCTCTTTAATTCTTGCGCTCCACTACCAACTCCAACGATTGGGACGCTAAAATCTCTAACCTGCTTGGCCAATAAAGTTAAGTTATTTCCCCCAGCGCTAAGGCCAACTACTCTAAAGAGCTCAGGGTTTGCAGCAATAACCTCTAAGGCTTGAACCCCAATAGAGCCGGTGGAGCCTAAAATCACAATATCGCGCACGGGTCCATCTTCTCAGAAATAGGTTAAATAGATGGAAAAGATAGAATAGGCAGATGAGTTCAGGGCCACATATCGAGCAGGTTAGAAAACTTCTCACCTCAATTCCAGGACCAAAATCCCAAGAACTAATTAAGCGTAGAGCAGAGGCAGTCTCAGCCTCACTTGGCATGGCTATCCCAGTTGTAGTTGAAAGAGCTGGCGGCGGGGTAATTGTTGATGTTGATGGCAACTCCATTATCGATATGGGAGCAGGAATTGCAGTTGTAAATGTTGGAAACTCAGCTGATCGTGTTGTTAAAAATGTGAAGGAGCAGGTAGAAGCATTTACCCACACCTGCTTCATGATCGCCCCCTACATGGGATATATCCAAGTCTGTGAAGCGCTCAATCGTTTGACTCCAGGAGATCATAAAAAGAAATCAGCTCTCTTTAATTCAGGTGCTGAAGCAGTTGAAAACGCGGTCAAGATTGCACGCAATTTCACCAAGCGACAAGCAGTTGTTGTCTTTGAACATGGCTATCACGGCAGAACTAATCTAACTATGGCAATGACTGCTAAGAACATGCCATATAAAGATGGTTTTGGACCATTTACCCCTGAGGTTTATCGCATGCCAATGTCTTATCCATATCGCTGCGATTCCTGCTCTGGTTCATGCCAAGAATCAGTTTTAGATACTGTGCTTCATAAGATTGAGAAGGAAATTGGCGCACAAAATGTTGCCTGCATCGTTATCGAACCAATCCTTGGCGAAGGCGGCTTTATCGTTCCTTGCAAAGGATTTCTTCCAGGCCTTAGTAAGTTCTGCAAAGAAAATGGAATTCTCTTTATTGCAGATGAGGTGCAGACTGGCTTTGCAAGAACTGGCCAGATGTTTGCCTGCGAAGATGAATCAATCGTTCCAGATCTAATCACTACAGCTAAAGGAATTGCAGGCGGCCTTCCACTTGCAGCAGTTACAGGAAGAGCTGATGTAATGGACTCTATCCATGCCAGCGGCCTTGGTGGGACATTTGGTGGTTCACCTATCGCCTGCGCAGCGGCCCTTGGCGCTATTGCAACGATTGAGGAAGAGAACTTAGTTGAGCGGGCAAATGAGCTTGGATTAATTATGCGAAATAGCCTTGAGGCTATGAAGAAGAAGTATCCAATTATTGGAGATGTTAGAGGGCGCGGGGCGATGCAGGCACTTGAATTAGTAATCCCTGGATCCAAAGAGCCAAATCCAACAGCTCTCACATCGATTATTAAGTACTGCCAGCAAAATGGAGTTTTAATTCTCTCTGCAGGAACTTATAGCAATGTAATTAGGCTACTGCCACCACTTGTTATGCCAGAGCACCTTCTTAAAGAAGCTCTAGAAGTTCTTGAAGCAGGCCTTGCTCAGGCTTAACGATCAAGTAAGTTCTGAGTTGGCAGGTAGGTATCGCCTCTTTTTCGCTTTGCAATAGCGCTAACTGCCTCTAGAACTACTCGGTTTGCAAGAATTGCTGTGATATCAGCCGAATCAAATGGCGGCGATACTTCAACGACATCAATGCCAACTACTGGAAGTTCTAGACAGATTCTTCTTACCGCCTCTAATAGCTCTCTTGAAGTCATTCCACCTGGCTCTGGAGTTCCAGTTCCAGGCGCCATTCCAGGATCAACTACATCAATATCAACTGAGAGAAATACGCCATCACAATCTTTTGTAAGAGTTGCAAATGATTCATCAAGAACTTTAGTTAGCCCGCGATGATGAATCTCTGTCATCTCATAGGAGCGCATTCCTTGATCTCTCATCCAATTTAGAGTTACTTCATCCGGCCAATACCCACGAAGACCTAATTGCAAAAATCTATCACCGCGAACATATCCAGAATCAATAAGTCTTCTCATTGGAGTTCCATGGCCAACAAGAGCTCCGAATTGAAGATCTCCCGTATCAGCGTGGGCATCAAAGTGAATCATTGAAACTCTGCCCTTACCTAAGTGCTCTGCAATTCCTGCAACATCTGCAGATGCAATTGAGTGATCTCCCCCAAGAACTACAGGAATTGCTCCAGCCCTTGAGATCTTCTCTGTTGCTTTCTTAAGTACTAGTAGCGCCTCTTCAAGATTTCCTGGAGGCATTAAGAGATCTCCGGCATCAAATATCTTTAGCTCTTTTAGCCCATCAATTCTTAATGCAAGATGTGGCCTCTCGCCATCATGAGGCAGGTAATCGCCCATACGAATTGCTTGTGGACCAAACTTTGCGCCAGATCTATGAGAAGTTCCGCTATCTATCGGAGCTCCAATAATAATTACATCAGCGCCTTTATAGGTATCAGGCTTATCTAAATCACAGGCAGGGATACCCAAGAATGTGAAATTCGGGCCATACATATTTCCAATGTTGGTCAT
>ERZ889217.121-NODE-121-length-49369-cov-10.646551_pt1 | contig 49369 bp, 50 predicted proteins | sample MGYA00521098_ERZ889217 | MGnify/ENA primary metagenome ERZ889217 (study PRJEB32303, sample SAMEA104408613) | aquatic metagenome | biome: Brackish water; feature: Pelagic; material: water | place: Baltic Sea | collected 2014-06-10T22:04:00 | depth 2,362 m ... | reverse complement strand
CTTTAAATACTTTTCGTAAAGTAACACTTCCATTGTCAATGCCTGGCGTAGTAGCAGGGACTTTGCTTACATTTATTCCCGCATCTGGTGATTATATAAATGCCTCGATATTAGGAAATCCCAATACTAAGATGATTGGAAATGTTATTGACTCACGTTTCTTTAGAGTCGTTGACTATCCAACTGCCGCAGCTCTTTCCTTTATTTTGATGGCAGTGATTCTCGTTATTGTTTCGGTTTATATTAGAAGAACTGGGACGGATGAACTCGTATGAGAAAATGGCTCTCTAAAAATATTATCCGAATTTATGCAGGGCTTGCACTTTTCTACATATTTATACCTGTTGCATACACGATTGTTTTCTCTTTTAATACCTCAAAGAAGCGCAATATCAACTGGCAAGGTTTCACCTTTGATAATTGGCTAAATCCATGTGATGCAGACGGAATTTGCGAGGCACTCGGAAATTCATTGCGAATAGGTTTTATATCCACACTAATTTCTACAGTCCTTGGAACAATGATTGCATTTGCAATTGGTCGGTATGCGTTTAAAGGGAGAAGCTCAGTCAACCTTCTTATCTTCCTACCAATGGCAACACCAGAGATTGTTTTAGGTGCTTCGCTTTTGGCGATGTTCTTAAACCTTGGAATTAATCCAGGTTTCTGGCCAACAATAATTGCGCACGTGATGTTCTGTATCTCTTTTGTTGTTGTAACAGTCAAGGCTCGCATCGCAGGACTTGATCCGAAGTTGGAAGAAGCAGCAAGAGATCTTTACGCCAACGAATGGGAGACTTTCCGCAGAATTACTTTCCCATTAGTTCTTCCAGGCGTAGCAGCGGCAGCACTGCTAGCTTTTGCGCTCTCTTTCGATGATTTCATCATCACAAACTTCAATTCTGGAACGGTAAGCACATTCCCGAAGTTTGTCTGGGTATCGGCAACTAGAGGTGTTCCACCTCAGGCAAATGTGGTGGGATCAGTTATGTTTTTAGGGGCTTTGGCAATAGTCATACTCGGTCAGGTAGTAAACCGCCGGAAGGTGCGCTAAACTTTTAACGTTTCCATGGTGAACAACAGGACTGCAAGTAGTTCTGCGTCATGGGGTAGGACTCCGGAGGACCCGGGCCAACTTTAGTTGTGATTGAAGGGGTGATTCCGGTTTAGGCCGGATTACGCGATGTCAGACATCGACTCTTCGTATTTGAATCAACTCTCGCATATGCAGCCGGATCTTTATTGGCTTGATGCTGACCCACTTGAACCTAAAGCCCATCCAACTTTAATCGGGGATACGACCACTGATCTATGCATTGTCGGAGCTGGCTACACCGGACTCTGGACCGCCCTCCTCGCTAAAGAGGCGAACCCAGAGCGAAATGTAATTATTATCGAACAGCGCGAAACTGGCGCTGGTGCATCTGGGCGCAATGGTGGATTTTGTAGCTACTCGCTTACACATGGATTTATGAATGGGTATACCCGTTTCAAAGATGAGATGGCTACCATCGAGCGACTTGGTCGCGAGAATTTAGAGGCGATAGCCGAAACAATCAAGAGGTATGGAATTAACTGTGGCTTTGAATTAACCGGTGAAATTAGCGTTGCAAATGAAGAGTGGCAGATGGCTGGTCTAATTGAAGAGGCTGATCTGCGGAATTCTTTTGGTGACAATGTAGAAATTTTAAGTAAGGAAGAGATGCAATCTCGAGTTAATTCGCCGATCTCAGTCGGCGGACTCTGGGATCCAGATGGAACTGCGCTAATTGATCCAGCGCGTTTAGTCTGGGGGCTCGAAAAAGCCTGCCTTAAAAATGGCGTTCAAATCTTTGAAAATACCAGTGCCACAAAATTAGAGCGCACAAGCAAGGGAATAATTGTTCATACGCCATATGGAAATGTTCATGCCCAGAGAGTGGCGCTAGCTACAAATGTTTATCGCTCACTAGTTAGACGTGCCAAGAAGTATGTAGTTCCAGTCTATGACTTTCAGCTAGTAACCGAGCCGCTAACCCCAGAACAGATGGACTCAATTGGTTGGAAGAATCGTGAGGGTTTATCTGAAGCCGGTAATCAATTTCATTACTATCGCTTAACTAAAGAAAATGAAATTTTATGGGGCGGTTATGATGCAATTTATAACTTCCGCGGAAAAGTTCGAAGTGAGTATGAGACTAGCGCCGAGACTTATGCGCACTTAGCTGAAGCATTCTTGGAGACCTTCCCACAATTAAAGGGTATTAAGTTCACCCATGGCTGGGGCGGTGCAATCGATACCTGCACAAGATTCACACAGTTCTGGGGCAGGGCGCATCGCGGTCGAGTGGCATACGTAATGGGATATACCGGCCTTGGAGTCGGCTCTTCAAGATTTGGCGCGCAAGTAATGCTCGATCTATTGGGGGGCGTTGATAATGAGCGAACTCAACTAAGTATGGTCCGAAAGAAGCCGATTCCATTTCCACCAGAGCCTTTCAAATTTATAATCATTCGATTAACGCAATGGTCGATAAACAAATCTGATGAGAATGACGGCAAGCGAAATCTATGGCTTAAGTTTCTAGATCGACTTGGTCTTGGCTTCGACTCTTAATTTAAAGTGAGGCTAGCGCCTGATCTAATATCGTTAGCGCCTCAACCAATAAGTGTTCTGGCATTACAAGCGGTGGAAGCAATCTAATTACATTTGAATAAGTTCCCGCGCTCAGTAGTAGAACTCCTTGTTGTTGGCAGAATTTGATAACTGCGCCCAACGCCTCTGGATTTGGTTCGATAGTTCCGGGCTTAATTAATTCGATAGCCTGCATGGCACCAGCCCCACGCACCTCACCGATCACTGGATACTTTGCAGCCATAGCGTTTAGAGCATCGCTCATTATCTTGCCGATTACATTGGCGCGATCAACTAATTTCTCTTCTTCGATTGTTGCAATTGCGCCAAGCGCCGCTGCACATGCAACTGGATTTCCACCAAAGGTGCCACCGAGTCCACTTGCATGAACCGAATCGAGCATCTCGGCGCGCCCAGTTACTCCGGCGAGTGGGAAGCCACCAGCTATGCCCTTTGCCGTTGTAATTAGATCTGCATCAACGCTCTCGTGTTCGACTGCGAACATCTTCCCAGTTCTGCCAAAGCCGGTCTGCACTTCATCTGCGATAAAGACGATGCCATTTTCTTTAGCAAATTTGGCTAGTCCAGGTAAAAATCCCTTAGGCGGAACAATAAATCCACCCTCGCCTTGAATTGGTTCAATCACAATTGCCGCAACATTCTTAGCGCCAATCTCCTTCTCAATCTTATGAGTCACGACATCTAGAGTCTCACTCGCACATTTGGCAGCATCGCCATCAAATCTAAATGGGTATGCCATTGGCATTCGATAGATCTCACTAGCAAATGGACCGAAGCCCTCTTTGTAAGGCATATTCTTTGCAGTCATTGCCATAGTTAGATTTGTACGGCCGTGATATCCGTGCTCAAAAACTACAACTGCTTGGCGCTTGGTATAGGCGCGAGCAATCTTGATTGCATTTTCTACCGCTTCAGCTCCTGAATTTAGTAGAACTGACTTCTTCTTATGCGTGCCTGGAGTCAATCTATTAAGGGCTTCGCAAACTTCAATGTAGCCAAGATATGGCGCAACCATAAAACAGGTATGAGTGAAAGCTTTAACCTGATTAATAACATTCTCAACAACTCGATCTGCGCTGTTGCCAACATTTACTACTGCAATTCCGGCTCCCATATCGATAATTGAATTTCCATCGACATCAACAATCACACCACCACCGGCTCGCTCAACGACGACTGGAATAGCCATTCCCAGTGAAGCCGATACCGCCTCATTTCGGCGCTTGATAATCTCCTGTGATTTTGGACCTGGGATAGCGGAGACTAGGCGCCGCTCTTGCGGGATATTTGGACCGATACTCATGGTCAAAGTCTATCTGAGAGTATCTAAAGCCAACCTAGGCAAAAGTTTCGGTGGCTCCAAGTTAGATTCCTGCAATTAGAATAGGAGAATGAAAAATGAGTCCAGGCATGAAAGTAGCGCCAGAGACTTCTCTCTTAGCTCTCTCAATTCGCAGATAATCGAGTTGGTAATACTTGGGTCGACAGGCTCAATCGGGGTTCAGGCTTTAGAAATAGTCGAGTCAAATCCCGATAAATTTCGAGTAGTTGGACTCGCATCTGGCTCTAAAAATATTCAACTTCTCGCCCAGCAGGCCAAGAAATTCTCAGTTCCAATCATCGCCACCACTGGCGATCGCATCGCGCTAAGCGCTGCACTTAAAGATTTAGGTGCTTTTGCTAATGGCGGTAGCGCTGAAATAATTGACGGTCCAACTAGTGCATCCCAAGTCGCAGCGATCTCATGTGACGTTGTATTAAATGGAATTACCGGATCAATTGGACTTGGCCCAACACTTTCGGCGCTCGCAGTCGGGAATAAGGTCGCTCTTGCAAATAAGGAGTCACTTGTTGCAGGTGGCGATTTAGTTATGGCCTATGGTCGAGAGAAGATAATTCCAGTTGATTCTGAACATTCTGCGCTTTATCAGTGCTTCTTAAGTGGCCGATCATCTGAAGTAAAGCAAGTTGTACTAACCGCTAGCGGGGGGCCATTTCGAGATCGCACCGATTTTTCAGATATCACAGTTGCTGATGCACTGAGCCATCCAACTTGGTCGATGGGGCCAGTAGTAACAATCAATTCTGCAACTCTTATGAACAAAGGGCTAGAGATTATCGAAACACACTACCTCTTTGATTTACCATATTCAAAGATAAGTGCAGTCATTCATCCGCAATCAGTCGTCCATTCAATGGTGGAATTTGTAGATGGTTCAACCATTGCACAAGCTAGTCCACCAAATATGAAGGGTCCGATTGCCTACGCAATTTCGGGTGGAGCGCGGATTGCCAAGGCAACCTTGCCGATCGACTGGAGTGAGTCTCATACCTGGGATTTTGCGCCAATAGATTTAACTAAATTTCCAGCTGTCGATCTAGCCCGTAGATGTGGCGAACTTGGTGGGGGGTTGCCGGCAATTTTTAATGCCGCAAATGAAGTTGCAGTTGAAGCCTTTTTAAATCAAGAGATAGCCTTCTCACAAATTGTAGGTATCGTAGAAGGTAGCGTAGAAAAAATGGGTGGTAATTCGCCAATTTCAATACGCGATCTCTCGGATGTCAGCGCCATCGAGAATGATGCAAAAGTGATTGCCGGTCAACTAGTTCAGGAGCGTAAGTGAATTTTTCAGGTTTAGGATTTATCGGAGTAATAGCATTTATCGTTGCGCTCTTATTCTCGGTTATGGTACATGAGGCCGGGCACTATTTAACAGCCAAACATTTCCACATGAAGGTCACCGAATTCTTCTTAGGATTTGGAAAGCGAATCTGGTCTTTCCAGCGCGGTGAAACTGAATTTGGTATTAAGGCAATTCCAGCTGGTGGTTATTGCCGTATTTCTGGCATGTCAGTAAATGAGGAGATGGCAGAAGATGAGAAGCACCGCGCCTTCTATATTGCCTCTATTCCAAAGCGGCTAATTGTTCTGGGCGCTGGCTCTTTCCTACATTTTGTTCTTGGCTTTCTTATTTTAATTGTTCTACTTGCGGGCGTTGGCCTAACTTCGGTAACCAACCAGATTGGAGAAGTTGTACCTTGCTTGATTACATCTACGGTCCCTGATGCAGAGTGTCAACCAACAGATAAACCATCTGCAGCAAAATTAGCTGGCCTTCAGGCGGGAGATAAAATAATTGCAATTGATGGAAAAGAGTATGCAAATTGGTTCGACAGTGTCACCAAGATAAGAGCCTCGGCAGATAAAGAGATCACGCTACGGATTCTGCGCAATGGCCAGAATTTAGAGATCTCAATAACTCCGGGTGCCCGAATCTTTGATGGTAAAGAGATAGGCGTTCTTGGCATTATTAACACTGTTGCGAATCAGAAACAGGGCCTAATTACGGCTATTAGTAATAGTACAAAACTGACTAAAGATCTCTTGGTTAACAGTGTGAGCTCACTATTTGCGCTACCGACAAAAATTCCTGCCCTGGTTCGCCAAACATTTGGCCAAGAGGAGCGAGATCCCCAAGGACTTGTTGGTGTTGTTGGCGTGGCAAGGGTGAGTGCACAGACTGCGAGCAGTGAATCTCTCGCGAACCTTGAGAAGATTGCAACATTCTTATTGATTATTGCCAGCTTAAATATCTTTGTTGGAGTCTTCAACTTACTTCCATTACTGCCATTGGATGGTGGCCATATGGCAGTTGCCATAGTCGATGGAGTGCGCAGAATGAAGGCTAAGCGGCAGAATCAATCGGCTCCAGCGCCAGTAGATGTCGAGCGTTTGCTTCCAATTACCTTGGCAGTTTTTGCAGTTTTGGCGGTTTTATCACTACTTTTATTGACCGCTGATATTTTCAATCCAATAAATATCAATCAATAATCTAGGATATAACTATGGTAAATCTTGGAATGCCGAGCGCTCCGATTGCGGTTCTAGCGCCGCGTCGAAAGAGTAGAACCCTAAAAGTAGGATCTGTATTAGTCGGCGGTGATGCTCCGGTAAGTGTGCAGTCAATGTGTACAACCTTGACTTCAGATGTTGATTCAACGCTGCAACAGATTGCAGAGCTAACAGCATCTGGATGTCAGATAGTCCGAGTTGCAGTACCTAGCCAAGATGATGCAGATGCACTTGCTCAAATTGCGAAGAAATCTCAGATACCAGTTATTGCAGATATACATTTCCAGCCTAAATATATTTTTGCAGCAATCGATGCCGGTTGCGCTGCGGTACGAGTAAATCCAGGAAATATTAAGCAATTTGATGACAAGGTTAAAGAAGTTGCGAAGGCCGCCGGTAGCGCTGGAATTCCAATCCGCATCGGAGTCAATGCCGGTTCACTAGATCCACGATTGATTGCAAAATATGGAAAGGCAACACCTGAGGCGCTTGTCGAATCAGCGCTCTGGGAGGCCTCACTCTTTGAAGAGCATGGCTTTAGTGATATTAAAATTTCAGTGAAACATCACGATCCAGTCACAATGGTTCAGGCTTATCGCCTGCTAGCCAGTAAGTGCGATTATCCGTTACACCTTGGCGTTACCGAGGCTGGTCCAATTTTTCAAGGAACAATTAAATCTGCAACTGCATTTGGAATACTTCTCGCTGAAGGAATTGGAGACACAATTAGAGTCTCACTTTCAGCCCCTCCCGTTGAAGAGGTTAAAGTTGGAATTTCAATTCTAGAATCTTTAAATCTACGGCAACGTAAATTAGAGATTGTCTCTTGTCCTTCATGTGGACGAGCACAGGTAGATGTTTATTCTCTTGCAGAGAAGGTTCAAGCTGGATTGCAGGGAATGACAGTTCCACTTCGAGTTGCTGTCATGGGATGTGTAGTAAATGGTCCAGGAGAAGCTCGCGAGGCTGACCTCGGAGTTGCATCCGGCAATGGCAAGGGACAGATCTTTGTTAAGGGCGAAGTTATTAAGACGGTGCCAGAGAGCCAGATAGTAGAGGTTCTCATCGAGGAAGCAATGCGTTTGGCCGAAGAGATGGAAGCAGCGGGCGTTGAAAGTGGAGCGCCAACAGTAACTGCTAAATAAATTCGGTAGGGTAAGCCTATGTTAAAGATGTCTACCTTGCTGCTGCGCACACTTCGCGATGATCCAGCTGATGCGGAGGTAGCCAGTCACAGGCTTTTGGTCCGCGCCGGATATGTTCGTCGAATTGCCGCAGGAGTCTATTCGTGGCTACCACTTGGATATTTAACTTACAGAAATATCGAAAGAGTAATCCGTGAAGAGATGGATAGTGCAGGATTTCAAGAAGTGCACTTTCCTGCTCTGCTCCCACGCGAACCATATGAGAAGACCAATCGCTGGCATGAGTACGGCTCAGATTTATTTAGGTTAAAAGATAGACGTGGGAATGATTATTTATTAGGCCCAACTCACGAAGAGATGTTTACCTTAATGGTTAAGGGTGAGTACTCATCTTATAAAGATTTGCCACTTTCTATCTACCAGATTCAGACAAAATTCCGCGATGAGACCAGACCTAGAAGTGGAATTATTCGCGGCCGTGAATTTGTAATGAAAGACTCATACTCATTTGATGTAGATGATGATGGTTTAATTGAGTCTTATAACAAACATCGAGCTGCCTACGTAAAGACCTTTGATCGCCTCGGGCTTAAATACAACATTGTGTCAGCGGTTTCAGGTGCTATGGGGGGATCTGGCTCTGAAGAATTTTTGGCGCCATGCGAAACTGGCGAAGATACCTATGTACTCTGCGAAAGTTGCGGGTATGCCGCAAACGTTGAAGCGATGGTTACAAAGGTCGAGCCATATTCTGGATCTGTTCCTGCCGCAATGGAGCCATTTGATTCTCCAGATACTCCAACGATTGATTCACTTGTTGCGCTCTTAAATCAGAAGTTCGGCCCTGGGCATGGCGCTAGTGATACCTTAAAAAATGTATTACTAATGGCAGATGAGAAAGCAATCTCTGTCTTGGTTCCGGGTAATCGCGAAGTTGATTTAAAGAGATTGCAAGCAAACTTGCCAGGAGTTCAAGAGCTGCGCTTATTTGAAGATGCAGATTTCGCAAAGAACCCTGGGCTAGTAAAGGGGTATGTCGGGCCTCAAGATGCTGCAAAGCTTGGCCTAACCCTCTATGCCGATCCTCGAATTGTTCCTGGTTCACATTGGATTACAGGTGCTAACAAACGAGATACTCATCTCCGCTTCGTAACCAATGGTCGCGATTTCAAAGTAGATAAGTATCTAGAAGCGGCCGAAGTTAGAGCTGGAGATCTCTGCCCTAAATGCCAGACCCCGGTAGTAATTGATCGAGCAATTGAGATTGGCCATATCTTTCAACTAGGGCGCAAATATGCAGAGGTGCTAGATCTAACCGTATTAGATCAAAATGGTAAGTCACAGGTTGTGACTATGGGCTCATATGGCATCGGAGTATCAAGAGCTGTTGCAGCGATTGCTGAACAGACTCATGATGAGATTGGCCTTTGTTGGCCACGCGAGATTGCACCGGCCGATATCCATATTGTTGCGACCGGAAAAGAAGATTCAGTTTTTCGGGCTGCGCAAACTCTAGCTGAAGATTTAGAGCAGAAGGGTTTGCGGGTGATGTTTGATGATCGACGTGAAGCCAGTGCCGGAGTTAAATTTAAGGATGCAGAATTAATCGGCATTCCATTTATTGTTATTGTCGGGAAGGCACTTGCCGAAGGCAAGGTTGAATTTAGAGTCCGCAAGAGTGGTGAGAAGAGTGAGATCGAATTATTAAGCGCAGTAAGTGAGATCACCTCAAAAGTTCTAAACTCCTAAAATTAATGGGAATCGAGACAATAGTATTTCTCGTAATAGCTGCAGGTTTTGCTGGCTTTATTGATGCAATTGCTGGAGGCGGGGGCTTAATTCAACTACCAGCGTTATTACTTGGTATAAGTGAAAAATCAATTCCTACGATTCTTGGAACAAATAAAGTTATTTCAATCTTTGGCACAACTTCAGCAGCAGCAAATTACTTTAAGAGGGTAAGGCCAAATCTTCGATTAACACTCTACATGTCGATCCCAGCGTTTTTCGGCTCGGTAATTGGAGCTAGATTAGCTAGCTCAGTTCCGACTGAAATCTTTGAGCCGTTGATAATTTCACTCCTAGTAGTCGTCGCAATTTATACTTGGCGCAGACCAGAGCTTGGATTAAGTGAGAAGCTGCGATTTACCCAACGCAAGCGCCACCAGATTGTTGTTGTTCTCGGATTAGTTATTGGCTTCTACGATGGAATCTTTGGTCCTGGCACTGGCAGCTTTTTAGTCTTCCTGCTTGTTGGACTAGTCGGATATGCCTTTCTCAAGGCTTCAGCAACTGCCAAGATAGTCAATGTGGCTACGAATTTGGGAGCGATAATTACTTTTCAGCTGACCGGCAATATCTGGTGGCAACTTGGCTTGGCCCTAGCTCTTGCAAATGTATGCGGTGCAATAATCGGCTCCAGAGTCGCAATTAGCGGAGGCTCGCCCTTGGTCCGCAAAGTATTTCTATTTGTAGTAACAATTCTCATTGCCAAAGTGGGTTATGATTGGCTGGCTAACTAAAACTTAATATTGGAAAGAGCAGGTAAAGATGCCATTAAATGAGGAGATAAGCGCTGCAATCAGGCCAGCTATCGAAGCAACCGGAAATTATTTAGAAGAGTTAACAATCACTAGCGCAGGAAAAGTTAAGATTTTAACCGTAATTGTTGATAGTGAATCACATTTAAATTTAGATCAAGTAACTGCGGTAACAAAGGCAATCTCGGAAATTATCGAAGCGCTACCAGCGCTGGGAGATACGCCATTTACCCTAGAAGTTACCTCACCGGGGCTAGATCGCCCGCTAACTAAACCTAGACATTGGCGCAGGAATCTAAATCGCCTAGTAAAAATTACGATGTCAAGTGGCACGCTAATTGAGGGACGAATAGTCGAAGTTACTGAAGGTACTGCAACAGTTGGATCAGAGGTTCTCTCCTTTGAAGATATCAAGCGGGCAACGCTAGAGATTGAATTTAAATGAGCGTCGATGTCGATGCGTTAATTACGCTAACTATTGAGAAAGAGATTCCGCTAGAGAAGATGATTAGCGCGATTGAAAATGCGGTTACAGAAGCATATATTGCACTTGAAGATGCAAAGCCTCAGGGTCGCGCGGTATTGAACCGAGTAAGTGGTGAGATTCTTATTCATGTTCCGCAATTTAATAACGAAGGAATCTATACGGAGACAATTACCCACATGCCCGAAGGATTTGAGCAGATAATCAAGTCTCTGACGCGCAAAGAGATAAAACAACGGATGCGGGCAGCAAAGGATGCAGATGTAGTAGAAGAGTTCCAAGCAAGTGTTGGCGATGTGATATCTGGTGTTATTCAACAAGGGCGCGATGCGACTCTGGTCTATGTAGATCTAGGACGCGTAGAAGGAAAGATTCCACCAAATGAGCAAGTTCCAACTGAAAGTTATATCCATGGCCAGCGCATAAAATGTTTTGTCGTTGATGTGAAGCAGGGACTCAAGGGTCCCGAAGTAACGCTATCTAGAACACACCCACTCCTTGTTAAGGCGTTATTTACTCTTGAAGTTCCAGAGTTAAAGGATCGCGTTGTTGAAATTGTTGGAGTATCTCGTGAGGCTGGTTTTCGGAGCAAGGTCTCAGTCCGATCACATCGCGTAGGAGTAAGTCCAAAAGGTGCATTGATTGGCCCAATGGGTGCGCGCGCAAAAGCAGTGATGGATGAATTAAATGGCGAGAAGATAGATATCGTTGATTATTCAGAGAATCCAGCAGTTTATGTCGCCAATGCACTAGCCCCAGCAAAAGTTTCAAGCTGTGAAGTTGTTGACCTCGAGAGTAAATCCGCAAAGGTAGTTGTTCCGGATTATCAGCTCTCATTAGCTATTGGTAAAGATGGTCAGAATGCTCGACTAGCTGCTCGTCTGACAGGATGGCGAATCGATATTCATCCAGATAATCCAGTTGAGCGAATTGAAAAGCCTAAGGCCATCGAGCCCGATGCTGAGGTTGAAGATATTCAAGAGGCGGCTAACCGGGGTGAGTTTCCCGCATAAATTGGGTAATTGTGAACAAAGCTGATTCGCAGGTAAGGTTGCCCCCTGATAGTTTAAAAATGCGAGGGATAAGAGATGCCGATTCCGATTCGGAGCTGCATAGCTTGTCGCAAGCGAGAGAACTTCAGTGAACTTCTTCGGATAGTTCGCATCGGAAATCAGGTCCTTCCTGATGAAGATAGAGAAAAGTTTGGTCGAGGTGCTTGGTTACATCGAACTTGTTTCGATGTTGCAAAGGATCGTAGATCGTTCCAGCGGGCCTTTAGGACAGATGAAAATCTCTCTATAGATTTGTTGGAGAAATATTTAGAAAATTAATTGTAAAAACATAAGGAGCGAAAGCTATGTCGAGCAAGACAGACCCAAATTGGGAAAACAAGTAACCATGAGCACCGCGCGCTCATGATTAAGGCATTAATTTAGGCTCCAATTAAGACGTGGGGCCAAGACAGGAAGGCAACTGTGGCAAAGGTCCGCGTTTACGAATTAGCAAAAGAGTTAGGTTTAGAGAGCAAAGAGCTCCTCGCAAAGTTACAAGAAGTCGGCGAGTTCGTCCGCTCTGCATCATCAACTGTTGAAGCACCAGTCGTGCGCAAGTTGATGGATAAATTTCCAGAACTAAAAGCCGCTGAGGCAGCTCCGAAGCCAGCAAAGAAGGCAGCCGCAAAGAAGGCAGCCGCCAAGAAGGCAGCTGTTCCGACAGCCGAGGAGATTGAAGCTGCGCTTGCAGCGCTCCCAGACGACACTCGCGAACAACTTTCAAAAGCTCAGAGTGAGATTTCAGCTACGTCAGAGAAATCAGTGCCACCTGTTACTCCTGTTACTCCAGCTAATCCAACTAGTTCAACACCACAAGCTACATCTGAAACTCCAGGTGCTGCGCGTCCACCAAGAGCAGGAAATAATCCATTTGGTTCTGGTACGCCAGCTATGCCGCGTCCACCAAGAGCAGGAAATAATCCATTTGGTTCCGGCACAAATGCAATGCCAAGACCACCAGCACAGAGACCATTGCGTCCCGGTGAACGTCCACCAATGTCCGGTGCACGCCCAGGTTCGGTACGCCCAGGTTTTGCTGCGAGGCCGCAACAGGGAAGACCGCCGACTGGTGCGCCAAACAGTGCACGTCCCGGGCAAGCTGGTTCACCAGCTGGTGCGCCAACTAATAATTCGCCGTATCGCACGCCAAATACAAATGCTGGCGGAGCTCCATCATTTGGTGGTCCAGGTGGCAAGGGTGGTGGACGCCATCAACGTGGCGGAACTGCTGGCGCCTTTGGAAAACAAGGTGGAAAATCTCGTAAGGCACATAAGAGTAAGAAAGCGCTACGCGAAGAGTTTGACAATATGGCAGCGCCTTCACTTGGTGGCGCAGTTATTCCACATGGTGATGGAAAATCAGCGATCCGACTTCGCCGAGGCGCAACGCTTATGGATTTCGCTGAGAAAATCGGCGGCGATCCAGCTGCTCTGGTTTCAGCGCTCTTTCACCTAGGTGAGATGGTAACTGCAACACAATCAGTTAATGAAGATACTTTCATGCTACTTGGCGCCGAACTTGGTTATGTTATTCAAGTTGTTAGCCCAGAAGATGAAGATCGTGAGCTACTTGAGCAATTTGATATCAATCTCGAACAAGAGCTAGCAGATATTGATGAAGCTGACTTAGTTGTGCGCTCGCCAATTGTTACAGTTATGGGCCACGTTGATCATGGTAAAACTAGTTTGCTAGATGCCGTCCGTAAAACCGAAGTTGGTCGCGGTGAAGCTGGTGGAATCACCCAGCATATTGGTGCATATCAGATCCATCATGATCATGAAGGTCAGAATCGAGCAATTACCTTTATCGATACACCAGGCCACGAAGCATTTACCGCAATGCGTGCTCGCGGTGCAAAGGTCACGGATATTGCAGTACTAGTTGTGGCGGCAGATGATGGAGTTATGCCTCAGACTATTGAAGCTCTAAACCACGCCCAAGCTGCAGATGTACCAATTGTTGTCGCTGTTAACAAGGTTGATAAAGAGGGTGCGAACCCAGATAAAATTCGCCAGCAATTAACTGAGTACAACTTAATTGCGGAGGAGTACGGCGGAACAGCGATGTTTATCAATGTTTCTGCTAAATCAGGTGAAGGAATCGATGACCTCATTGATGCAATTCTTCTCACCGCAGATGCCACCATTGATCTGCGCGCAGTTGCAGATGATGTGGCTCGTGGTGTTGCGATCGAAGCTAATCTCGATAAGGGCCGTGGTCCAGTTGCAACAGTTCTAGTACAACGCGGAACGCTAAATATAGGAGATTCAATCGTCGCGGGTGGCGCATTTGGCCGCGTTCGTGCGATGCTAGATGAGAATGGCGATGCAGTAACTCAAGCTGGTCCATCAAGGCCAGTACAGGTACTCGGCTTTACCTCAGTCCCAGGTGCTGGTGATTCATTTATCGTTGCTGAAGATGACCGAACTGCCCGTCAGATTGCAGAGAAGCGTCAACTTGCAATGCGAAATGCCCTACTTGCCAAGACTCGCAAGAAGGTCTCACTCGAAGACTTTATGGAGCAATCAAAGATCAGTACCCTCAACCTTATTCTTAAGGGTGATGTATCTGGTTCAGTTGAAGCGCTCGAAGATGCATTGTTACAACTAGATGTTGGAAGTGATGTTGACTTACGCGTAATTCACCGCGGAGTTGGAGCTATCACAAAGGGAGATGTAACTCTTGCCTCTGCATCTACAGCAGTAATTATCGGATTTAATGTTAAGCCAGAACCACAGACCGCGATATTTGCTGAAGTAGAAGGCGTAGAGATCCGTTTCTACACTGTTATCTACAATGCAATCGAAGAGATTGAAGCATCTCTAAAGGGCTTGCTCAAGCCAGAGTTTGAAGAGGTTATTCTTGGAAACGCTGAAGTCCGCGATATCTTCAAATCAAGTAAGTTTGGAAATATCTCCGGTTGCTTGGTTCAGGATGGAACCATTAAGCGAAATGCAAAGGCCAGAACGCTTAGAAATAGCGTCCTAGTTGGCGAAGGCCTAACAGTGGATTCGTTGCGTCGCTTTAAAGATGATGCAACTGAAGTAAAAGATGGTTATGAGTGCGGTATTGGACTTGGAGCATTTAAAGATATTCAAGTTGGCGACATCATTCAGACCTACGAGATACGTGAGAAGAAGCGGGCATAAGAGATGCCATCAAATCGTGCGTTAAAGGTCGCCGACCGAATTAAAGAGATAGTTGCACAAGCACTTGAGTCTCGGGTAAAAGATCCCAGACTCGGCTTCATAACTCTGACCGATGTTCGAGTAACTGGCGACCTACAACAAGCCTCGATTTTTTATACCGTACTTGGGGATGAGGCGGAGCGCAGTGCGACTGCGATAGCGCTAAATTCGGCTCGTGGAATGTTGCGTACTGAAGTTGGCCGAACTCTTGGACTTCGCATAACGCCATCTCTTGAATTCTTTCAAGATGGATTGCAGGAGAGCGCCACTGCGATGAATGATTTGCTCTTTGAAGTTGCACGAAAAGATGCCGAGCTTGCCAAAGTCAGAGAAGGCGCTAAACCTGCAGGCGATGCTGACCCTTATAAGCGCGCTGAAGAATAGTTAAGGCAGATCCCAAAATATGCACGGCTTCGCCTTAATTGATAAGCCTGCCGGAATGACTAGCCACGATGTGGTCGCAAAGGCTCGAAAAAAATTTAATACCAAACGAGTTGGTCATGCTGGAACCTTAGATCCTATGGCAACTGGAGTATTAGTTTTAGGAGTTGGCAGCGCAACTAGACTTTTACAATTTGTAACAGATGGCCAGAAGCAATACGAAGCGATAATTCGACTTGGTCAGAGCACGCACACAGATGATCGCGAAGGCGAAGTAATCGAAACAAAGAGCGCCCTGACGATTAGCGATGAGCAGATTAGAGAATGTCTCGCAAAATTTGTCGGAAAAATTCAACAGAAACCAAGCTCAGTATCAGCAATTAAAATTGACGGAAAGCGGGCGCATGAGCGAGTGCGTGCTGGTGAAGAAGTAGATATTCCAGCTAGAGAGGTGCTGATTTCGGATATCAAAATTATTGGCATCACTACAGAATCTGAATTTAAAGATATCCAAGTAGTTATTACTTGTAGCGCCGGGACTTATATCCGGGCAATAGCCCGAGATCTTGGCCAGCTTCTAGAAGTTGGTGGGCATCTAACAGAGCTACGCCGTACCTTAGTTTCACCCTTTGATATTTCACAATGTACTTCACTTGAAGAAGCTGAATTAATCACAGTGGCTGAGGGAATCTCTAAAATATTACCAGTACGCACGATTGATTTTGCCGACCAGAACGAGGTCTCATTTGGTAGGGCTATATCGCCAAGTGAAATCTCAGGGCCAGTAGCGGCGCTTGATGCAAGCGGAGAGTTCGTTGCGCTGCTATTAGATAAAGAACTAGCTGGGCGAAACGTTGCCACACCAACTCTTGTAAGCGTGAAAGAATAATCAAGTGAATACCTCAGGAAATTGCGTTCTAATCGGAATCTTCGACGGCGTACATGCCGGGCATCAGGAACTTTTGAAGAGCGCTGCCAAATACGGAAAGGTGATTGCTCTTACCTTCTATCCACACCCCACATCAATCCTTGCCCCAGAGCGAACCCCCATGCAATTGCTGCCACTGAAAGATCGGATAGAGCAGCTAAAGGCTCATGGCGCAAATGAAGTTGTCGTTATTGATTTCAATCGAGAATTTGCAGGGCTATCTCCAGATCAATTTATAGCTGAGATATTAGTAAAACAACTTGGCGCATCTCACGTAGTGGTGGGAGAGAACTTTACCTTTGGCCATAAAGCAGAAGGAACAGCCAAGTATTTGAAGGAGAGCGTTAATAATTTCGAAACCACAATTGTTAAACTCTCAGAAAATCGCGGAAATCCAATCTCTTCCTCCCGGATTCGCGGATTGATCTTTGATGGTGATGTTGAGCGAGCAAGTGAACTGTTAACTCGAAATCATTACCTTGTTGGACCAGTTGTGCATGGTGAGAAGCGTGGGCGTAAAATTGGTTATCCAACTGCAAATATCGGACTAGATCCACTAGCTTGTGTTCCTGCAGATGGAGTTTATGCAGGTTGGTTAACTGTAGAGGGAATGAGATGGGCTGCAGCAATTTCAATTGGAACCAACCCAACATTTCCAGGTGATCGCAATCGTCAAGTTGAGGCATATGCACTAGATGAGAAAGATTTAGAACTTTATGACAAGAGTGCAATTATAGAATTTGGCTGGCGACTTCGAGATACGCTGAAATTCGATTCACTCGAAGCCTTGTTGATTCAGATGAAGGCAGATTGCGATCAGAGCGCTAAATTGACTGGATTTATCCGCCCAAATTAGCTTGATTGTCAGCGGAAATCTGCTCGATTTCTTTAGATGTATTGGCGCTGGTAGCCTTGCCCCACAACAAGCGAGCAATCGAGCCTTCGTGATTCACACCGAGGCCCTCGTGAAAGTAAAGGGAGTACCAAATGGCGTTACAACCATCAGTTAAAAAAGAAATCATTACCAAATACGGCGCTTCCGCTACTGACACAGGAAGCCCTGAAGCACAGGTCGCATTGCTATCAAAGCGAATTGAAGAACTCACCGAGCACCTAAAGGTTAATAAGAACGATCACCACAACCGTCGTGGTCTAATTCTTATGGTCGGTAAGCGTCGTCGAATCTTGCAATACCTTGCAAAGACCGATGTAACACGTTACAGAGCGATTATCGAAAAACTCGGTATTCGTCGCTAAATAAGCAAAACTCACTCATCAGTGAATCGGTCCTCGGTTGTGGCTTCCGGGCCAAATTTCTTAGGTTTACTAAAGAATTTGAATAAATCCCGTGAGCTTCCATCGAAGATCCGTTGCTGATGTGTGTTCATTAGAAATGGAGTCGACCTATGGAAGGTCAAGATGTTAAGACCGCTGTTGCAATAATTGATAACGGCAAATATGGAAAGCGCGAAATCCGGTTTGAAACCGGCCGCCTAGCACGTCAAGCTGCAGGAACTGCAGTTGTTTACTTAGATGATGATTCAATGTTGCTTTCAGCAACAACTGCTTCAAAGCAGCCAAAGGATCAATTCGATTTCTTCCCACTCACAGTGGATGTTGAAGAGCGCATGTATGCCGCAGGAAAGATTCCAGGATCTTTCTTCCGTCGTGAAGGTCGTCCCTCAGAAGATGCAATTCTTACCTGCCGTCTAATTGACCGCCCACTACGCCCATCATTCGTTAAGGGCCTGCGTAATGAGGTACAAGTTGTCGTAACTGTTATGGCACTTAATCCTGATCATATGTATGACGTACTTGCGATAAATGCTGCATCACTTTCAACACAACTTGCTGGATTGCCATTCTCTGGCCCAATCGGCGGCGTTCGCGTTGCTCTGATTGAAGGCCAATGGGTTGCATTCCCAAATCACTCTGATTTAGAGAAAGCAGTATTCGATATGGTTGTTGCTGGTTCAATTATTGATGGCGATATCGCAATCATTATGGTTGAAGCTGAAGCCACAACTCAGACAATTGGATTGATAAAGGCTGGCGCTACGGCTCCAACCGAAGAGATTGTTGGAGAAGGGTTAGAGGCTGCAAAGCCATTTATCCGTATCCTCTGTCAGGCGCAACTAGATCTTGCGAAGGTAGCGGCAAAGCCAACTGGGGAATTCCCGGTCTTCTTGGATTACCAAGATGATACTTATGCTGCAGTTGAGGCTGAAGCAAAGGATGAAATGGCAAAGGCGCTCACAATTGCTGGAAAGCAAGAACGTGAGACCAAGCTAGATGAGATCAATGCTCTTGTTAAAGCGAAGTTAGCTGCATCATTCGAAGGACGCGAGAAAGAAGTTTCTGCCGCTCTTCGATCTGTGACTAAGAAGCTAGTTCGCCAACGCGTACTTCGCGAGAAGATCCGTATTGATGGCCGTGGGGTTCGCGATATTCGCGCAATTACCGCTGAGGTAGAAGTTATTCCTCGTGTTCACGGTTCAGCAATCTTCGAACGCGGTGAGACTCAGATTCTCGGTGTCACAACTTTGAATATGCTAAAGATGGAGCAACAGCTAGATACTCTGAGTCCAGAGAACCACAAGCGTTATATGCACAACTACAACTTCCCACCATATTCAGTGGGCGAGACTGGTCGTGTTGGTTCACCAAAGCGTCGCGAAATCGGCCACGGTGCACTTGCAGAGCGTGCATTGGTTCCAGTACTTCCAACTCGCGAAGAGTTCCCTTATGCAATCCGTCAGGTCTCTGAAGCACTTGGCTCTAACGGTTCAACTTCAATGGGCTCAGTATGTGCATCGACTATGTCGCTGCTAAATGCTGGTGTTCCACTAAAAGCTGCAGTTGCCGGAATCGCTATGGGACTTATCTCAGACCAGGTAGATGGCAAGACTGAATACGTAGCAATCACAGATATTCTCGGAGCAGAAGATGCCTTCGGAGATATGGACTTTAAGGTTGCAGGTACAAAGGACTTTGTTACTGCCCTACAACTAGATACTAAGCTCGATGGTATTCCTGCATCAGTTCTTGCTGCAGCGCTACTTCAAGCTAAAGAGGCGCGTTTAACGATTCTAGATATTATGAATCAAGCAATCGATGCACCAGATGAGATGAGCCTTCTGGCTCCACGAATCATCTCGGTTAAGGTTCCTGTCGATCTAATCGGCGCAATCATTGGACCTAAGGGCAAGATGATTAACCAGATTCAAGATGAGACCGGCGCAGATATCACCATTGAAGATGATGGAACTGTCTACATCGGAGCACTTGAGGGATCCCAAGCTGAGGCTGCTAAGGCCATGATTGATGCAATTGCTAACCCAGTAGTTCCTAAGGTGGGAGAGCGCTTCAACGGAAGTATCGTGAAGCTTGCAACATTCGGCGCCTTCGTATCACTTGTTCCAGGTAAAGATGGACTTCTTCACATTTCGCAGATTCGTAAATTGCATGGTGGAAAGCGCATCGAAAACCTTGAAGAAGTTATGAAGGTTGGCGAGAAGATTGAAGTTGAAATTGCAGAGATTGATCCAAAGGGTAAGTTCTCTCTGGTTCCAGTTCTTGCAGATGGCACGGTTCCTGGTAAGGAAGCCGGCGAATAATTGAGTAAGACAATCTTGCCCAGCGGGCTGCGAATTGTTACTGAAGAAGTCAGTACTTCGCGCTCAGCTGCGGTAGGAATTTGGGCAAATGTTGGCTCTCGCGATGAATCTAAATCTGTCGCGGGAGCTTCTCATTTTTTAGAGCACTTACTATTTAAAGGAACAGAGCGTCGCACGGCACTCGAGATATCTTCCTCGATTGAGGCGGTAGGCGGTGAGATGAATGCCTTTACCGGGCAGGAGTACACCTGCTTCTATGCTCGAGTGATCGATACTGATTTACCTCTAGCTGTCGATGTAATAGCTGATCTCATAACCTCATCAACCTTTACCGCTGCTGACGTTGATTCAGAGCGTAAAGTTGTTCTAAGTGAGATTGCAGTTCGCGATGATGATCCATCTGATTATATTCACGAGCTATATCTAGATACTTATTATGGCGACTCACCAATTGGGCGTTCTATTTTAGGCACTGTTGACTCGATCAATAAGATGCCTAGAAATGCAATCTTTAATTACTACAAGAAGCGCTACCAGCCAGAGAGCCTCGTAGTCTCGGTAGCTGGAAATATCAAACATAAGAAAGTCGTTAAATTAATCGAGGAAGCTCTATCGAGAGATTCCTTCTTAGATGTTCCAGATAATAAGCACCAGACCCGAACTTCTAATCCAATTAAGACTCCCGGAATCGGTCGAGTTGGGCTTATGGATCGAAAGACTGAGCAGGCCCATATCCTTTACGGTTTTCCTGGACTAGCCAGAAATGATGATCGCAGATTTGCGCTAAGCGTCTTATCCTCTGCAGTTGGTGGCGGAATGTCATCTCGACTCTTTCAAGAGATTCGTGAGAAGCGTGGCCTTGCCTATACAACCTATGCCTATCCGCAACAGTTTGCTGGAACTGGGACGCTAGCATTCTATGCCGGTTGTAAAGTCGATAAGGCCGAAGAGGTAATCAAACTTATGCGCGATATCAGCCAATCGGTAGCAGATCACGGATTAACCTCTGAAGAGATATCCCGAGCAAAGGGCGCGGTAACAGGGGGCTTAATTTTGGGCCAGGAAGATACTGGATCAAGAATGAGCCGAATTGGAAAGAGTGAGCTTGTTTACGGGGAGATCACCAGCTTTGATGAAATCTTGAGCAAGGTTAAGGCGGTAACACCAGAGCAGGTAAGGCAATTAGCCAACGAGTTGTTTAGCGCTCCCGCTACCCTTGCACTAGTCGGACCTTACAAGAGCAAGTCTAAATTCGAGAAGGTGATTTCATGAGTATCAAAGTCGCAATCCTTGGCGCGAAAGGGCGGATGGGACAAGAGAGCATAAAGGCGATATCTGTAAATTCAGATCTTGATCTAGTTGCTGCACTTGACTTAGGAGATTCACTAGAAAATTTAGTAACAAGTAAGGCAGAGGTGGTTGTTGACTTCACCCATCCAGATTCTGTAATGGCAAATTTAGAATTTGCAATTACTCATGGAATCAACGCCGTAGTAGGTACAACGGGATTTAATGAAGCAAAGATAGATCAGATCAAAGCTTGGTTAGCGGCTAATCCAAAGGTAGGAGCGCTAATTGCACCAAACTTTGGGCTCGGGGCGATTTTGATGATGCAGTTCTCAGCAAAAGCTGCAAAGTACTTTGAGTCAGTTGAGATAATTGAGTTGCATCATTCGGCGAAGGTGGATGCGCCATCTGGAACAGCGGCGCGCACAGCAGATTTGATAAATCAATCACGAAGGAGTGTAAATAAGGTTGCGATGCCAGATGCCACAACTTCAAAGCTTGAAGGCGCGCGAGGTGCAAAGATTGGTGATGTGCACATTCATTCGATTCGCTTAAATGGATTGGTTGCTCATCAGGAAGTTATTTTGGGAGATGTTGGTGAGACTTTATCGATACGCCATGATTCGATTGATCGAACCGGATTTATGCCTGGTGTCTTATTGGCAATTCGAAACATCGCAAAGTACCCAGGGTTCACCTATGGGCTTGAAAACTATATGGATCTAAGCTAAGAAATCACAGAGGAAAATAAATGGATAATTCAGCCAGTGTTCTAATGTACGGAGCTGATTGGTGTGGCGATTGCCGTAGATCTGAGCGCTTCTTGGACTCTAATAACGTTGAATATACCTATGTCGATGTTGAAGCAGATAAGTCAGCAGCCGATAAGGTTGTTGAAATAAATGGCGGCATGCAATCGATTCCAGTGATTGTATTTAGTGATGGCACCCACCTGACCGAACCATCAGATAACGATTTAAAAGCTAAGTTAGAAGCGCTAAAGATTCTTTAAAAGTAGCGATAGGCAAGAGCAGAAGTAAGAGCAGCCCCGACCACTACAAGTGGAAATGGCGCTTTAGCAATCAACAGGACCACCGCGACAGAGATTCCTAGTGCTCGATTATCCAAGACCAGCCTGGACTTATCAGCAAATGTGCTTACCGCAACTAGGGCAGTTAATAGCGCAATCGGTACTAAATTATTAATTCGAAGCGCTCTTGGGTGACCTAGAGCTGATTGTGGAACTGATGCACCAAGAAATTTCGTTGTGAAGGCAAGGGCGCTTGAACCAATAACTGCAATCCAGAACGTACTCATCTGCGCCAACCAATAATTACTGCAAGTAGTGCACACGAGATAATTGGGACTCCGGCTGGCACTAATGGCGTCAGAGAAAGTGCGAGCAAAATTGCAAAACCTGCCAACACCCAGGCTTTGCGATCAGTTAGCCTCGGCCAGAGCAGACCAAGAAATGCAGCTGGTACTGCAGCATCGAGTCCCCATGCAGCTGGATCACCAATTGCTTGTGCGCCAAGGGCGCCAGCCAAGGTAAATAGATTCCAGAAAATAAATACGCCAACACCGGTGTACCAGAAACCTCTTCGCATATCGTCATCTTTATTTTGCGCTAGTGCGACTCCAGTTGATTCATCAATAGTTAGGTGGGCACCGAGAAATCTTCGCCATCCATGTAGTTTAAGAATCGGCGCTAGGCGAAGCCCATATAGACCATTTCGAGTTCCAAGCAGAGTCGAAGTTGCAATTGCGCTAATTGGAGTACCACCTGCGGCAATTACCCCTACGACAGCGAATTGTGAAGCCCCCGAAAAGAGCAGAAGTGAGAGTAGACAGGTCTGCAGAACTGAAAAATTTGCTGCTACGGCTGCAGCCCCAAATGCACTGCCATATGCGCCTACTGTTAAAGAGACGCTAAATGAATCTCGCTTCACTGACACGCCGAAAGTATGCCCTAATACAAGGCGTTAGGCACGGCCTTATATAGGGTCGCCCTATGAATACCGATACCCCTGAACTTCAAGAAGATATCAAGCATGAGATTATCTTTCGAGACGATATGACTGTTGAGTTGGTTAAATCCAGTGCGAGTGATGCTGATGTTATCTGGGCAGCAAGAGTTTCAACTGCGGGTGAGACGACTTTAGAGAAGATAGGTGAGTCAAGCGATCGTGATGCTGGCTTAATTAATTACCTAGCTCGCGAACGCCATGGAAGTCCATTCGAACATACTTCCATGACCTTCTTTATCTCAGCGCCGATATTTGTATTCCGTGAATTTATGCGACACCGCATCGCTTCATATAATGAAGAGAGCGGGCGCTACCGAGAACTTCGACCAGTTTTCTATATTCCAAATGCAGATCGCAAATTGGTCCAGGTCGGGAAGACCGGTGCATATACCTTTATTGATGGAACTCCTGAGCAGTTGGCGATAACAGTGAAGGCGATAAAAGAGACCTGCATAGTTGCATATGAGAACTATCAGAAAATTCTTGAATCTGGCGTTGCCCGAGAAGTTGCCCGAGCCGTACTTCCAGTAACGCTCTACTCTTCAATGTATGTGACTATGAATGCTCGTGCCTTGATGAACTTCCTATCACTTCGGACGTCTAGTGAAGGATCGCATTTTCCTTCATATCCACAACGTGAAATTGAGATGGTTGCCGAGAAAATGGAGAAGCATTTTGCGGAATTAATGCCTATGACCTATGCGGCATTCGAAAAATCAGGACGTATTGCGCCATAAGGCACTTCAAATAGCGTGTAACCTATGGACATGAGTATTACTCCACCATTTGGCCGGTTAATTACCGCCATGGTTACGCCATTTAAAAAAAGTGGTGAGATTGATTGGGCTGGCGTCGAGAGCTTGGCTTCACACTTAGTTTCTACTGGCCATGATTCAATTGTCGTAAATGGCACAACAGGTGAAGCTCCAACCACAAGTGATGGTGAGAAAGATCAAATTGTCAGCGCTGTAAAGAAAGTTGTTGGCGCAAAGATTCAGGTAATTGCTGGGGCTGGAAATAATGAGACCTCACACTCGATTGTGCAGGCAGAGCGAGCAGCAAAGGCTGGCGCCGATGCACTTCTAGTTGTAACTCCTTATTACAACAAGCCACCACAGGCCGGAATCGCTGCACATTTTCGAGCGATGGCAGATGCGACAGATATTCCAGTGATGATGTACGACATTCCTGGGCGCACAGGTATCGAAATTGAATCAGATACCATTGTTGAGCTCTTTGAACATCCAAATATCCTCGCCCTTAAAGATGCTAAGGGAAATGTTGCAGCAACTTCTTGGGTTATAAAGCGCTCTGGAATCCCAGTTTATTCAGGAGATGACATCTTAAATCTGCCACTACTCTCTGTTGGAGCAGTTGGAGTCGTTTCTGTTTGCGGCCACACAGTCGGCGGCGATCTTCGCAAAATGTTAGATTCTTGGTTTGCCGGAGATAGCGAAGGCGCACTGGCAATTCATCAGAAATTATTACCGGTATTCACCGGAACCTTCCGCACCCAAGGTGCGATATTGACTAAGGCCGCACTAAATGAAATGGGCCTACCTGGCGGATTTACTAGATTGCCACTTGTCGATGCCACCGTTGCGCAGATTGCGCAGTTGCGGGAGGACCTACGACAAGGTGGAGTAAAACTTAACTAATGAATCATCCGCATCCTGATTTACCGTATCCCGCAAAACTGGCGCCAAAAACTCTTCGCATTGTTGCCTTAGGCGGCTTAGGCGAGATCGGTCGCAATATGACCGTCTTTGAGTATGAAGGACAATTACTAGTTGTTGACTGTGGAGTTCTATTTCCCGAAGAGAGCCAACCAGGAATTGATCTAATTCTTCCTGATTTTGAATATATTAGAGAGCGGTTAGACGATGTAGTTGCAGTGGCACTTACCCATGGCCACGAGGATCACATCGGCGCTGTTCCTTACCTACTTCGCGAACGAAGTGATATTCCAATAGTTGGTTCTAAGTTAACGCTCGCGTTTATTGGTGCAAAGCTCAAAGAGCGACGGATTACTGCGCCGATGATAGAAGTAAAAGCAGGGATGAAGCAGAAATTTGGACCATTCGAATTAGAGTTTGTCGCAGTAAATCATTCGATTCCAGATGCACTTGCAATCGCAATTAGAACGCCTGCCGGTTTAGTTCTTGCTTCCGGAGATTTTAAGATGGACCAGCTTCCACTAGATTCACGCATAACAGATTTAGCAACCTTTGCCAGATTAGGCGAAGAGGGCGTTGATCTCTTTATGGTCGACTCAACTAATGCTGATGTCCCAGGATTTACAACATCAGAGCGCGAAATAAGTCCGGTATTAGATCGGGTAATTCGCCAGACTGAGCGGCGTGTAATTGTGGCTTCATTCGCCTCTCACGTTCATAGAATTCAACAGATTATCGATGTCGCAGAGAGCCATGGTCGCAAAGTCGCATACGTTGGACGGAGCATGGTTCGAAATATGAAGTTGGCTGAAGATTTAGGATATTTGCAGATTCCGCCTAACTTACTTGTCGATTCCAAAAACCTAAAAGATTATGGCGACAAAGTTGTCTTAATCTGTACTGGATCACAAGGCGAACCTCTTGCTGCGCTATCTAGAATGGCAAATGGCGATCATGAGATTCAAGTCGGAAAGGGCGACACCATAATCTTGGCCTCATCGCTAATTCCCGGCAATGAGAATCCGGTCTATCGAGTAATCAACGAGCTAACGCGATTTGGGGCAAATGTTGTCCATAAAGGAAACGCAATGGTTCATGTATCGGGCCATGCATCTGCTGGTGAGCTGCTCTTCTGTTACAACATAGTGAAGCCAAAGAATGTAATTCCAATTCATGGTGAATGGCGCCACCTCCGGGCAAATGCCGAACTTGCAATTAAGACGGGCGTTGCAAGAACAAATACTTTAGTAATTGAAAATGGCATCGTCGTTGATATGACCGATGGTTATGTCGATGTGGCCGGAGCAATTCCAGTTGGATTTGTTTATGTAGATGGCCAGAGTATTGGTGAGATAACCGAGAGCTCACTAAAGGATCGACGAATTCTTGGTGAAGAGGGATTTATTTCGGTAGTAGTTGTCATTGAATCTCAGACTGGAAAGATTGTCGCAGGCCCAGATATCCATGCACGTGGATTTACTGAAGATAACGCCCTCTTTAATGAAGTTACTGGGATGATTGAGAAGGCGCTTGCAACAGCAGTTGCTAATGGAATAAATGGAACAAATCAACTCCAACAAGTTGTTAGAAAAACAGTTGGAAGTTGGGTGGGAGATAAGCATCGCCGCAAACCAATGATTGTGCCTGTAGTTATTGAGGTGTAAGTCAGTAGATAGTTTTTAACGGCGCGCCTTAGATAGCGAGCTAATCCAAAGCTTTAGGCTTAGCCATTATGGCGGCTAAGCGGAGAAGTTCTAGAAGTAAATCTTCCAATAGCGTTGGCGGCTGGCTCGGGGCTATCTGGAGCTTTATTTCTAAGACCATAGGTTCATCTGTGAGGTTTATTTTTCGTGGCGCACAAGATTTAGATCCTGCTCATCAGCGAGATGGCATCGCATTCTTAATATTTATCCTCGGCCTAGTTGCAGCAGCTGGTGTCTGGTTTAGCTTAGACAATGTTGTTGGTCACGGAATTTATGCCGCAGTCTTTGGATTAGTAGGACGCCTAGGAATTCTTGCACCACTCATCTTTATCTATTTCGCCTTCCGTCTCTTCAAAACACCAGATGACTCGAGAGCAACCGGGCGGATAATTGTTGGGACTTTTGTCCTTCTGATTACGATTACTGGATTGCTCCATATTTTAAATGGCTCTATCGGTACAACTGAGAGTGCAATGAGAGGTGGTGGCGGTTGGATTGGTTATGCAATCTCAACTCCACTTGTCGCACTGGTCACAATAGTTCTTGCCATCCCAATTTTATTTATTCTCTTATTCTTTGGAATTCTAGTTATTACCGCGACGCCAGTTTCAAAGGTTATGTCTCGAATCGCATTGTTCTTTCATTGGGGCAGTAATAAAGTTTCAGATGCCAGAGCGGCCAGGCTAGAAGAAGATTTTGAAATATCAGATACCCCACCATTTGAGACACCTCTGGTTCAAGGCTTTAACCATGGTGAAGATGAAGACGAGCTCGATGAAGAGAGCTTTGATGAAGAGTTCACAGTAGAAATTTCTAGAGAGCCAACGGTGGTTCCTATTTCAACACCGACTGTGCCAAAACATGCAAAGCAGATGTTATTGACTGCAGACGTGAAGTATGAGCTTCCTTCAATGGACTTACTTAAAACGGGACCCACCTCAAAGGCGAAGTCAAAGGCAAATGATGTTGTTGTTGCCGCCCTAACTCAAGTATTTGAACAATTTGGAGTTGAATGCCGAGTTACTGGATTCATGCGAGGACCAACTGTTACTCGCTATGAAGTAGAACTTGGAAGTGGCGTAAAAGTTGAGGCGATAACAGCGCTTTCAAAGAATATTTCATATGCAGTTGCAAGTGGCGATGTAAGAATCCTCTCGCCAATTCCTGGTAAATCCGCGGTAGGTATCGAAATTCCAAATACTGACCGTGAAATCGTCGCCCTTGGCGATGTTCTACGCTCGTCGGTCGCTGGAAATGATCCACACCCAATGGTTATTGCACTTGGCAAAGATGTAGAGGGTAATTTTATCTGCGCAAATCTAGCAAAGATGCCACACCTATTAGTAGCTGGTGCAACCGGCGCCGGTAAATCTTCGATGATTAACTCTCTGGTTGTCTCAATACTTATGCGCTCGACCCCAGATGATGTTCGCCTCGTAATGATTGATCCTAAACGAGTAGAGCTAACTAGCTATGAAGGTATTCCACATTTAATTGCGCCGATTATCACAAACCCGAAGAAGGCAGCTGATGTATTGGCTTGGGTAGTGCGCGAGATGGATATGCGATATGACGATCTCTCAGCATTTGGCTTTAGACATATCGATGACTTCAACAAAGCTGTTCGATCCGGAAAGCTGACTGTGCCCGAAGGCAGTGAACGGGTACTAGAGCCGTATCCATATTTACTTGTAATAATCGATGAGCTTGCAGATCTAATGATGATTGCAGCTCGCGAAGTAGAAGAGTCAATTGTAAGAATTACCCAGCTTGCGCGGGCCGCAGGAATTCACTTGGTAATTGCAACCCAGCGCCCGAGTGTGGACATTGTTACCGGGTTAATAAAGGCAAATGTCCCATCGCGACTCTCTTTTGCTACTTCAAGCCTTGCTGACTCAAGAGTTATTTTGGATACACCTGGCGCCGAGAAACTAGTGGGCCAAGGTGACGGATTATTCTTACCAATGGGAGCAAGTAAGGCGGTTCGAATTCAAGGAGCTTATGTCTCTGAGCGCGAGACTGAAGCGGTTGTTAACCATGTGAAATCTCAACTGCAACCGGTATATCGACTTGATTTAACTGCGCCAATAAAAGCTCACATTATTGAAGATGATATCGGCAATGACTTAGATTTACTTTTGCAGGCAGTTCAATTAGTTGTCTCAACGCAATTTGGTTCGACATCTATGTTGCAACGAAAATTACGAATTGGTTTTGCAAAAGCTGGGCGCCTGATGGATTTAATGGAGAGTAGAGGAATAGTTGGCCCTACTGAGGGTTCAAAGGCTAGGACTGTGCTAATAAATGCTGAACAGATGCCAGAGGTGCTTGAGCAACTTCAGGGCAATCTCTAACTTCAAAAGTTGTAATTCAGCGTGGCCCAGCTGGCGAGGGGTCAGTCAATAGGGTGAAATCCGAGAGCTGGGCCAGAGAATCTTGCCTGGGCTTGTCCTAATGGCTTCGAAGGAATTATCCTTAGCCTCTTGGAAATCCCCTTCCAAATTGCAACAAGAGGAAAATGAATGAGTTTAGAGAATCTAACTCTCGGCACTGAGATTCGCGCTGCCCGCGAAGAGGCTGGCTATTCCATTAAAAAAGTTGCAGACATTATACGAATTCGCGAAACCTTAATGACAGAGATCGAAGCCGATAATTTTTCTAGTTGCGGTGGAAATGCATATGCTCGGGGACATATCCGCACAATTGCCAAGGTATTAAAATTAGATCCAGATGAGTTAATCGCAAAGTTTGCTGAAATAACTGGAGATTTTGATCGACCAATGATCGATTTACTTGAAGATAGCAGTCCAGTTTCACAGCGCACAGCTCGATCACCTATCTCTTACAAATCTATGGCATCTGTCGCCGCAGGAGTTCTTGCACTATTAATTGCAGTACCAGCAGTAAGTTCACTCTTCCCAAGTGGCAAGACCTCATCAGTGGCTCCGTCAAGCCAAGTTGTGGCCCCTTCAACAACAGATCAGAGCTCAACAGTTGTCGCTACTAAGACATCTGGTGTCTCTCTAGTTGTTTCAGGTATTTCAGGAAAATCTTGGATTGGCATCCAAGATGCAAGCGGCGCTCAAGTATTTAGTGGGATGCTCACCTCTGGACAAGTTAAGTCATTTAACAACAGCCAACTTCTGCAAGTTACTATCGGAAATGCTGCCGCAGTGTCATTGAATGTGAATGGCGAAGAGTTCGGCACCCCTGGCGGAATCGGTGAAGTAGTTCACCTGACTTTTACGCCAGATAATTCGAATAACGGCTAAGTCAACATAAATAGCTACCCCCTGTAGGATGGCGCAGATGAGCGTTGATAATTTGGAAGCTAAAGAGATGCGGACTGTCGCGCTAGTAACTCTTGGCTGTGCTCGCAATGAAGTTGATTCCGAAGAGCTTGCCGGAAGATTAGCTTCAGATGGTTGGACTCTCGTTGACGATCCAGCTCTTGCTCAAGTTGCAGTTATAAATACCTGTGGCTTCATTGAAAGCGCTAAAAAGGATTCAGTAGATGCGCTGTTAGAGGCGCATTCACTGAAAGATAATGGCACTACAAAGGCCGTTGTGGCAGTGGGCTGTATGGCCGAGCGATATGGAAAAGAGCTCGAAGAGGCGCTACCTGAAGCAGATGCGATCTTAGGTTTTGATGATTATCAAGATATCTCTGCGCGCCTGAAGACAATAATTGGTGGCGGTTCAATCGCTGCTCACACTCCAAAAGATCGGCGCACTCTGCTTCCAATTGCACCAGCAGATCGAGCTAATCTAGATTTGCCGGCAGCAAAATTGAATCGCAAGCGTTTAGAAAATACCCCGATTGCGCCATTAAAGATTGCATCTGGCTGCGATCGAAGGTGTTCGTTCTGCGCGATTCCGATGTTCCGTGGCTCCTTTGTTTCGCGAAGACCAACTGAAATCATTGAGGAGGCCGAGTGGCTTGCCGGACAAGGAGTCTCTGAAATATTTCTCGTAAGTGAAAATACAACCTCATATGGCAAGGATTTTCGAGACCTTAAGGTGTTAGAAAATATGTTGCCAGAGCTCGCAAAGATTCCGGGAATCGAGCGAATCCGGCTCTCATATTTACAGCCCGCTGAGATGCGTCCATCACTTATTCAGGCGATGACTTCGGTGCCAAAAGTTCTCCCATATTTTGATCTCTCATTTCAGCATGCAAGCCCAACTGTTCTGCGTCGCATGCGTCGATTTGGTGATACCGAATCATTCTTACATTTAATTGAGCAGATTCGGGTGCTAGCACCGGGCGCAGGAATTCGATCAAATGTAATTGTTGGATTTCCTGGCGAGACTGAGAGTGAATTTCAAGAGCTCGTTGATTTCATCTCAAAAGCGAGGCTAGATGCAATTGGAGTATTTGGATATTCTGATGAGGATAAGACCGAGGCCCTAACTCTTGAAAATAAGGTAGACCAAGAGATAATAAATCAGCGAGTAGAGCTACTCTCAAAGTTAGTTGATGAATTCTTAATGCAGCGCGCCGAAGAGCGAATCGGAGAGAGTGTTCGAGTCTTAATTGAAGATTACGATAACCAAGAGGGACGGGCCGAGCACCAAGGACCTGAGGTAGATGGGTCCACATTTATCAAAGGACGGGCAAAATATAAGATTGGCGAGTATGTTGATGCAGTTGTCACTGAAGTCTCAGGGGTGGATTTGATTGCGGTACCAGTATGACATCTCCTAAATTATTGAATCTACCAAATGCTTTAACAATATCAAGATTGATTGCTGTTCCATTCTGTTGCTATGCCCTCTTTAAGAATGGCGGGGATGATAACTTCTGGCGGATAATTGCCTGGGCTGGTTTCTTCTTAGTTGGGTTAACTGATTTCTTCGATGGCAAGATTGCAAGATCTCGCAGGCAGATCACGAACTTTGGAATTTTCCTAGATCCTGTTGCAGATAAGGTCGCTATCGGCGCCGCAATGATTGGCCTTTCTATGCAGGGAAAATTGTTGTGGTGGGTAACAATTTTAATTTTGGTTAGAGAAGTATCAGTAACTATTTTGCGCTTAACCGTGATTAGAGATGGAGTTATTCCTGCCAGCAAGGGTGGAAAGCTCAAGGCGGCCTTTCAAAGCTTTGGTGTTGGTTTCTATATTTTGCCACTTCCGACTTGGCTTCACCTACCGCGCGATATCTTTATGGCAGTTGCAATCCTTCTTACGATTACCACCGGCTTTGATTACTTTAAAAAGGTCTTTAAAAAGTGAGTTCAAATCTTATTCTTGCAACTAAAGTTGTTAAGCAATTAACAAAGTCAGATAAGACTCTTGCACTTGCAGAATCTATAACTGGTGGCGGACTTGGTATGGCAATTACAGAGGTTTCAGGCTCTTCAAAAGTTTTTGCTGGCGCAATAGTTGCCTACAGCGATATTGCCAAGATCAAACTATTGGAAGTACCAAAGCGATTGATAACTAAGCACACAGCGGTATCTGAAGAGGTAGCAAAGGCTATGGCCTTGAACGCGCGAGAGCTATTTAAAGCAGATTTTGCGATATCAACTACTGGTGTTGCTGGGCCAGGAAAGGCATATGGCAAGAGTGCTGGAAGCGTCTGGATCGCCATTGCGAGCAGGCGTGAGTGCTTTGCAATTGAATTATCGCTATCTGGTAATCGCGCCACGGTAAGAAATTCCACAATTGAGAGCGCATTAGCCGCATTTTCGCGTATTATTTACCCGTGACTTTACTTCGAACCCATATCGGAAGCACCTTGCGCCAAGCGCGGATCTCACAAGGTCGCACCCTTCGTGATGTTGCAAAGGCAGCTCGCGTATCCCTGGGTTACCTCTCTGAGGTTGAGCGGGGACAGAAAGAAGCATCCTCCGAACTTTTAAATTCAATCTGCCAAGCTCTTGATCTATCACTGCTAACCCTTATCTCAGATGTATCCACTTCACTGCGTGCAACAACTGCTCCATCACTAACTGTTGTAGAAGCCGCCGCTTAGCTCTCAAGCTAGCGACGAAATTTTTGAATAGCGAATTATTAGATGGCCAAAGCATCATCACAGCGAACAAGGTCAGCCATTCTTATGGGGGCAAAGGTTGTTATCGCTGAAGTAGGTTCATATGAATCCAACATGGTAGATATCGCTGCCCGGGCTCAAGTTTCAAGAGCAACGGTCTATAACCACTTTGCTGATAAAGAAGAGATGATGTTTAGCCTCCTTGAGTCAGAGATTCTGCGCTTGGCCGAGCTAGCTAAGAAGTCGCCATCGCCTAAAGATGCCCTACTCGTCTTATCATGTGAAATTTCAGGGGATATTGCTCTGCGCATGATGGTTAGAACAGACCCCAAAGATATTGCAGCATTTGTAACTATCGGAGACCACCCGCTCTGGCAGAGCGTTCAAGGCTCACTTACAAAGTTATTTGGTCCAACAAATGCCAGCCTAGTCCTGCACTGGTTAATTGGGCAGATTGCATCACCCCTAAGTGCTAGCGAATCGGCCCACCAAGCCGAGCAGATAGCTAGAGCGCTAAATTAAACTGGCGCTAAATTAATTTTTGAATTACTTTTTTGAGAATCAATTCTAGGAAATCAATTTAAGGATGTTAATTTGAGGAGGCCGCAGTGCGAATAACTGAACTGCGCGCTCGCATTTCTGAATATTTTCCAGACCCATCAACCTATAGCCGCGATATTGTCCATGCTGAGCTCGGTGGGGTTACTATTGAAGAGGCGTTGAAGATTGGTCATGAACCAGGTGATATCTGGAAGGCGATAGTGGCGCACAATCCTCAGATGCCACCAAACTTTCGCTAATCCGGCTGAGCTAAATTAGCCAGCCCTAAATCGGCGTGTTGTTGCCATTCGAACAGATGTTCGGCTACCCTTTACCTATTCGTGCCACTTGGCCCGGATATACCCAGCCTGAGCGGTTCCACACTTCCGCAGAAGCACAGCCTCTGCCGTCGGTGGGTCTCCGTACCTTCAGGACCGATAACGATGATCGATGAGAGGTCAAAAAAATGGCTAAAGAACAGCCGGATAAACAATCTGAGAAGCTAGATAAAAATAGCTCAGATCGCAGTAAAGCCTTAGAAAGTGCACTTGCCCAAATCGAGCGTCAATTCGGTAAGGGTTCAGTTATGAAGATGGGCGATCGTGGCCCACAGGTCATGGAGGTAATTTCAACTGGTTCAGTTGCGTTAGATATCGCACTTGGAATCGGCGGCCTACCTCGAGGACGTATCGTAGAAATTTATGGACCAGAATCTTCCGGTAAGACAACAGTTGCGCTACATGCAATTGCAAATGCCCAGAAAGCTGGCGGTATTGCAGCATTCATCGATGCAGAGCACGCGCTAGATCCAGAGTATGCCCGCAAATTAGGCGTTGATATCGATGCTCTTCTAGTTTCACAGCCAGATACTGGCGAACAGGCACTTGAGATTATGGATATGTTGGTTCGCTCTGGAGCGATCGATGTAATCGTCGTTGACTCCGTTGCAGCCCTAACACCTCGCGCTGAAATCGAAGGTGAGATGGGTGATTCACATATGGGACTTCAGGCACGTTTGATGTCTCAAGCGCTACGTAAAATTACCGGCGCTCTCCACCAATCAAATACAACAGCAATCTTTATCAACCAATTACGTGACAAGATCGGTGTCTTCTTTGGAACTCCTGAGACAACCACTGGTGGAAAAGCACTTAAGTTCTATGCATCAATCCGACTCGATATTCGTCGTATCGAAACCCTTAAAGATGGAAATGATGCAGTAGGAAACCGTACTCGCGTTAAGGTAGTTAAGAACAAGATGGCGCCACCATTTAAGCAGGCAGAGTTCGACATTATCTATGGCGTTGGAATCTCTCGCGAAGGCTCACTTATCGATCTCGGAGTTGAGATTGGTGTGGTTAAGAAGGCAGGCGCTTGGTACACCTACGAGTCTGATCAACTCGGTCAAGGTAAAGAGAATGCCAGAGCATTCTTAATTGACAATCCTGATTTAGCTAACGATATTGAGAACAAGATTCGTGAGCACTACGTTCCTGTCGTAGTTGATGCCGAGCTTGTCGCGGCTATCGATGAAGCTACCTCAGAGGTTGAATTCTAAATAGTTGACCAGAAACCAAGAAGTAGAAGCTGATCCCTACGCCTTCGCACTAACTACGGCGCATTATGCGCTGGCGCCACGTGCGAAGAGTAGGGCTGAGCTCCATGCACATTTGAAGAAGCGTGGAGTTGAAGATGAGATTGCAGTAGCGGTTCTAGATGAGCTGGAACTTCAAGGGCTATTGAACGATCTTGAATTTGCTCAGATCTGGAGTGAATCTCGCCAACGTCAGAAGAAGCTCTCTAAGCGCTCGATAGCTCAAGAGCTTAAATTTAAGGGCGTATCACAGGACATAATTGATGAGGCGCTCGATAACATCGATGATGAGGATGAGTACAAGATGGCCTACACCTTAGCTGAGCGAAAGTTCCGCTCCGCATCTCACCTTGAGCACGATGTTATCTATCGCAGAGTCCATGGCCTCTTATCTCGAAAGGGCTTTAGCCATTCGATTACTGGGCGGATAATGCGCGAATTATTGGGAAGCAACGATAGCTAACTAAGATTGCACCGTGGCTAATCCAGGTGTTCTAACTAAAGGCGCTCTAGTCGAGGGCAGATCCTTTGTCGTTGAGACTTATGGCTGTCAGATGAATGCTCATGACACGGAACGAATCTCTGGGCTGTTATTAGAGGCTGGTTATGTACAGGCTCTTGCTGGAAGTGAACCAGATCTAGTTGTATTTAACACCTGCGCAGTTCGCGAGAATGCTGATAATAAACTCTATGGAAATCTATCTTTCCTAGCACCTCGCAAAAAGAGTGATCCCAATTTTCAAATAGCAGTTGGTGGCTGCATGGCACAGAAGGATCAAGAATCAATAATTAAGCGAGCTCCTTATGTTGATGTGGTATTCGGCACCCATAACATTGGCTCACTGCCAATTCTCTTAGAGCGAGCTCGAATTGAGGAAGCGTCTCAGGTTGAGATAAAAGAATCACTTGAACACTTTCCATCAACCCTACCTGCGCGCAGACATTCTGCTTTTAGTGGCTGGGTCTCAGTCTCTGTTGGCTGTAACAACACCTGCACCTTCTGCATCGTTCCCGCTCTTCGCGGAATTGAGAAGGATCGAAGTGAGAGTGATATTTTAAATGAGGTAAAGGCGGTTGTTGACTCGGGAGCAATTGAAATAACACTTCTCGGTCAGAATGTAAATGCCTATGGAGTCGACTTTGGTGACCGGGGAGCATTTGCAAAGTTACTCCGTAAATGCGGTGAGATTTCAGGGTTAGAGCGAGTTCGATTTATGTCGCCTCATCCTCGCGACTTTACCGATGATGTTATTTCAGCAATGGCGCAGACTCCAAATGTTATGCCGCACCTACACATGCCATTGCAATCTGGATCAGACCAAATTCTTCAGGCTATGCGCCGTTCATATCGCCGAGATCGATATCTGGGAATTATCGAGAAGGTACGAGAATCAATTCCAAAGGCCACGATTACAACAGACATTATTGTCGGTTTTCCTGGCGAGAGTGATGCAGATTTCCAGGCCACGCTAGATTTAGTAAAAGAGGCAAAATTCTTGGCCGCCTATACCTTTCAATATTCCAAGCGCCCAGGTACTCCTGCCGCAACCATGCCAAATCAGATAAGTAGTGAAGTAATGAAGGAGCGTTATGACGCTCTTCATTTATTGCAGCAAGAGATCTCACATGAGGTAAATAACGAGGTAGTTGGAACTGAGCAAGAGATTCTGGTTGCTGATTACGAGGGTCGACGCGATGGTGGCAAGGCGCGAATGACAGGGCGGACTAAAGATTTTAGATTGGCTCACTTTGCAATTGATGAGAAGAATCCACCAAGACCAGGCGATGCAATAATCTCAAAAATTACCAAGGCCTCACCAAACTTTATTGTGGCAGATGAAGCTCCAATCTCGATTCGCAAGACCCGCGGCGGAGATGCCAGCGCGGCACGTAGCAAAGAGGTCGGCTCAACTGCGATTATGGTGGGGATGCCGACGCTCTCACAGTTAAAGGCGCGATCTTAAGCAGTGAGCAAACTTATTGTTATCTGCGGCGCTACAGCTACCGGGAAGAGTGATCTTGCTGTTGGCATTGCAGAAGAGATCGGCGCAGAGGTTATAAATGCCGATTCGATGCAGCTCTATAAAGGTATGGATATTGGTACTGCGAAGTTAACTGCGGCAGAGCGGGGCTCAGTTGCCCACCACATGTTAGATGTTATCGATGTAAGGAGTGATGCGGGGGTATCTTGGTATCAAGATCTTGCCCGGGAGAAAATTGATCAACTCCGAAAATCTGGTAAGAGCGTTGTTGTTGTCGGCGGTACCGGCCTATATATAAAGGCGATATTAGATGACCTTAATTTTCCAGAGACCGATCCCGATATCCGAGCCAAATTAAATCTCGAGGCAGATGAGATTGGTGGTGGCGCTATGCATAAGCGACTCGCTGAGTTAGATCCGGCAGCTGCTTTAGCAATTCCTAAAGAGAATGTTAGACGCGTAGTTAGAGCACTTGAGGTCATTGAAATTACTGGAGCGCCATTTACTGCGAACCTACCGCGAGCCGATTCCACTAAATACCCCGATGCAATGCAATTTGGTCTAGCCATGGAGCGAACAACTTTAAATTCACGTATCGATCTGCGCGTAGCCAAGATGTGGGAGCGCGGTTTTGTAGATGAGGTAGAAGGGTTGATTGATCAAGGAATTTTAGAAGGAAAGAGTGCGCAAGCCGCAATCGGATATGCCCAGATAATCCGGATGAAGCATGGGGTATTAACTCAAAGTGAGGCTATTGAAGATACCGCTCGGGCGACTCGGCAATATGCCCGGCGCCAGGAGACTTGGTTTAGTCGAGACCGACGAATCACCTGGCTCAGCGCGACTTCATCTCTTTCAGAGCGCAAGGCGAGTGTGTTACAGGCTATTCTCAAATCATGATTGGTACCTATGGACATGGCACGCATAATGATTTTGTGCTGATCTTTGATCCAGAGAATAAGCTCGAAATTTCGCCAACCCAAGTGCAAAATATCTGCAATCGCCAGACTGGAATTGGCGCGGATGGTCTAATTCGAATTGGTAAGCAAGATAGTAAATGGTTTATGGATTATCGAAATAGCGATGGCTCACTTGCTGAAATGTGTGGCAATGGAATTCGAGTAATGGCTAAATACTTGCTGGACAATGGCCACCAAGGCGCCGGGATATTTCCAATTAGTACGCGTGATGGCTTCAAGTATTTATCGCTCCCAGAGAGTGGGGATATAACGGTGAATATGGGAGCTATCCGTGAGGTTTATGGCGAGATAACTGTTAGCGCCAATGGTAAAACTTGGACTGGTTATAACATCGATATGGGAAATCCACATGCGGTGGTGTTTGTTGATGACTTAAATGAGATTGGTGATTTGAAAATTGCGCCAAAGGTTGAGCCTGAAGATGAATATCCAGATGGGGTAAATGTCGAATTTGTTGAGTTCTTGTCAAATGGCGAATTAAAAATGCGGGTTCACGAGCGAGGAGTTGGTGAGACTAAATCTTGTGGAACTGGTACCTGTGCTGTTGCACTTGCAGCATCGCTGGCAAAAGCTCAACGACTTCCTGCAAGCTGGGTTATAAATCCACCGGGAGGGCGGCTAAGTGTTGAAATTGATAGCCATAACAATGCAATTCTTACTGGCCCGGCAGAGCTAGTTGGCGAACACGATTTGAGTAAATATTTGTGAGTTCAGATAAGTTAGATATTGATGCGCTTCTGGCTGAATCTGCCCGAGTTGCTGCAGAATATGATGCTTCTGAAAATAAAGTTGAGGAGTGGGAGAGTAGTCAGGCTGATCTAAAAGATCGCCAAGCACTTCGAAGAGTCGCTGGCCTATCTACCGAATTACAAGATGTCTCTGATGCTGAATATCGCCAATTACGTCTTGAGAAAGTTGTACTTGTCGGCGTCTGGACAGAGGGAACAACACAAGATGCCGAGAATTCGTTAAAAGAACTTGCTGCGCTAGCCGAGACTGCCGGATCAGAAGTTCTAGATGGTCTAATTCAGAGGCGCGATAAGGCAGATCCTGCAACATTTATTGGATCTGGAAAGGTAGTCGAACTTCGACAAGCTGTAATAACAACAGGAGCCGATACTGTGATCTGTGATGGTGAGCTTTCGCCAGCACAACTTAGAAATTTAGAGGGCAAGGTAAAGGTAAAGGTAATCGATCGGACCGCGCTGATTTTGGATATTTTTGCGCAGCATGCAAAGAGTCGCGAAGGCAAGGCTCAAGTGGAATTGGCGCAGATGACATATCTTCTGCCTCGACTTCGTGGATGGGGCGACTCACTCTCAAGACAGTCAGGAGCAAGTGCTGGAATCGGTGGCCGCGGACCAGGTGAGACAAAAATTGAGACAGATCGCCGGCGAATCAATGACAAGATGGCCAAATTACGACGCGAGATTAAAGAGATGAAGAGGGCCCGAGATACAAAACGGCAAGAACGGCGCCGCAACAATATTCCATCAGTTGCAATCGCAGGTTATACAAATGCAGGTAAGTCTTCGCTCATGAATCGATTAACAAATGCCGGAGTTTTAGTTGAGAATGCGCTCTTTGCAACGCTAGATCCAACGGTCCGCAAGACCACAACTAGTGATGGTCGGATATATACCCTTTCAGATACCGTCGGATTTGTTAGACACCTACCACATCAACTAATCGAAGCATTTAAATCGACCCTTGAAGAAGTCTCTGGCGCAGATCTAATTGTTCATGTTGTTGATGGTTCACATCCAGATCCACAAGAACAAATTCGCGCAGTCCGTGAAGTTATCAATGATATTGGCAGTGGTGGTATTGCTGAGATTATTGCCATAAATAAGGCAGATATCACGCCACCTGAGATGTTGATGCAGCTCTTGCGCCAGGAGCCAAATAGTTTTGCCTTCTCGGCCCGTACCGGTTTTGGAATTGAGACTTTGGTTGCAGCTATCGAATCATCACTGCCGAGGCCTCGAGTTGAGATAACAGCGATAATTCCATTTAGCCGAGGCGATTTAGTATCGGCTATTCATGAGCGCGGTGAGATCTTCTCTCAGGATTATCTTCCTGAAGGAACTTCAATCCATGCACTAGTCGATGGCGCACTTGCCCGCGTAATTGAAGAGCTCTAACTAGATGGCTAAATAAAGGTAGATATGAATAGTGAGAGAGTGATAGCCGCAATCAAGAGAGGTGAAGTTGTGATACTTCCGCTCGAGCATAGCTATGCATACGCCTGTGATGCCTTTAGCTACTCTGCCGTTAATCGCCTACATCAACTTCGAAATGATCCGAAAGGAGTTGTAGCGCAAGTAATTGTTGGAAGGGCTAATACTCTCGAAGGAATCGCGCAAAATTTAAGTACAGAGATTAAAAATCTTGTTGCAGAATTTTGGCCGGGGCTGCTGACTCTTAAAATAGCGCCAAACCAGAATCTAAATTGGGACTTGGGAGATGCTGGCGCGCTAGGTGAATTTGCAGTTCGCATGCCTAATCAAATTCAAACGCTAGAGGTGATGAATAAGACCGGTCCGCTAGCAATCGCTTCAGCCACCCTTGCTGGAATGGCTCCACCCCAGATCGCACCCGTAGATCCAAACTTGGAGGCTCTAGATATTGGCGAGCTAACCCCAGGGCCACTCTCGACTGTTATAACTGAAGTTGATGGCAAACTCACTATTAGCCGCCTGGGAGCTCATACTTTGGAGGAATTAAGGAAAGTCGTTTCGGCAATTGAAGTTCTAAGCGATTAAGGTTCTGCCATGACCGAGAAAACTAGCGAATCCTTCTATGGCCCAGATTTCAATTCACTTCAAGCCCAAGATTCAGATATAGCTGCGCTCCTTCTTAGCGAATTAGTTCGACAGCAGAAAAATCTACAACTCATTGCAAGCGAGAACTTCACATCACCTGCGGTTTTGGCAACAATGGGATCAACGCTTTCGAATAAATATGCTGAAGGCTATCCAGGTAAGCGCTATTACGGCGGATGTGAAGAGGTAGATAAAGTTGAGGAGATTGGCATCGAACGTGCTAAAGCTCTCTTTGGCGCCGAGCATGCAAATCTTCAGCCACACTCCGGAGCAAGTGCAAATGTCGCCGTTTATCAAGCTTTCACAAAACCAGGGGACACCGTCCTTGCGATGTCACTTCCACATGGCGGACATTTAACTCACGGCTCAAAGGTTAATTTCTCTGGCAAATGGTTCAACGTCGTTTCTTACGGAGTTCGCGAGAATGATGAGCTAATTGATTATGACGAGCTGCGAGATTTAGCGATTGCAAATAGACCAAAGATGATCTGTAGCGGCGCTACCGCATATCCTAGTTTGATTGACTTTGAGAAGGTTCGCCAGATCTGCGATGAGGTAGGCGCGATTATGTGGGTAGATGCTGCGCACTTTATTGGTCTCGTGGCTGGAAAGGCGATTCCATCTCCGGTGCCGTATGCAGATGTGGTCTCATTTACTACACATAAAGTTCTCCGTGGACCACGTGGCGGAATGATTCTCTCAAAATCTGAGCATGCTGCTGCAATTGATAAAGCTGTCTTTCCCGGCATGCAAGGTGGACCAATCATGAGCGCAGTTGCAGGTAAGGCGGTTGCACTTAAAGAGTGCGCAACTCCTGCCTATCAAGAGTATGCAAAGAGCGTGATTGTTAATGCAAAGGCACTTGCTGCTGGCCTTGAGAGCCATGGCATGCGGGCAGTTTCAGGTGGAACGCAAACCCACCTAGCCCTAATCGATATTCGAGCTTCCGGAGTAAATGGCAAGATTGCAGATGAACGTTGTGGCGCATCAGGCATAGTTCTAAACAAGAATGCGATTCCATACGATCCAGAGACTCCAGCAGTTACCAGTGGAATTCGAGTAGGTACTGCCGCTACGACAACACAAGGCATGGGTGTACCTGAGATGGGCGAGATTGCAAGTCTTATTGCTCGCGCTATTAAAGATGGTGGCGATGAGAAGGCGGCCGCAACAATTCGTGGTGAGGTAAATGCTCTTACTGCAAAATTTCCAATCTACGCCCGATAGATAGAGCGGGCTAATCGTGCGCGAATTTCTCTTAACAATTGCGTTAGCGGCGACACTTACCCACTTAATTACGCCATTTATAAAAGATTTAGCCATGAAGGCTGGTGCATATATGCATCTTCGAAATCGTGATACCCACACGAAAGTTACGCCCAGATGGGGCGGAATCGGAATGTGGCTTGCTATGGCTATCACCTTTCTTATTGTTAGCCATCTTCCACTAGTCGCAAAATCATTTGGTAGAGAGGCAACCGGTATTTTTCTGGCCGGGACTTTCATAATGATTCTGGGTGCACTCGATGATTTATATGATTTAGATTCAATTACGAAATTTGCCGGACAGGCTGTTGCCGGGGGAATTTTGCTCTTGCACGGAGTGCAGATTCTCTGGCTTCCAATCAATGGAATTTATATCTTGCCACCAAGCATCGGACAGGTGCTAACAATAGTTTTTGTCATGGTTGTTATAAATGCAATTAATTTTGTGGATGGGTTAGATGGGTTGGCTACCGGTATTGTCGCAATCTGCGCCGCTGCATTCTTCGGCTTCTCATACCTACTCGCAGTAGTAAATGGCCTAAATAGAGCTGGGGCGCCATCACTTATTACAGCGATAATTATCGGAGTATGTATCGGATTTTTGCCACACAATTATCATCCGGCTCGGATATTTATGGGTGATTCCGGAGCAATGTTCCTTGGCCTCCTGCTCTCGTCAGCTGCAATAACTCTGACTGGGCAGATTGATGTAAATGCAATTACCCAAGAGAGATCTAGCTCGGCACTGCTGCCACTTCTGTTGCCATTTACAATTCTTGCAATTCCGTTACTAGATCTGGTTTTAGCAGTCATTAGAAGAGTTCGCGCCGGTCGCTCACCATTTGCTGCAGATAAAGAGCACTTGCATCACAAGCTACTCTCTATGGGAAATTCACACAGACGAACCTCGGCAATTCTCTACTCTTGGACTGCAATGTTTGCATTTCCAACTGTTGTTGCAGCATTCGCTCCACTCTGGATCGCACTCGGATTTGGCCTTTTAATCTTTGCCTTCTCATTTTTATTAGTCAAGAAGAGTTTGGGGTCCTTAAATGAGAGAACAAAGTGAAGTTGGACTATGGCGGGGCGCTTTAGTACCGGCACTAATTCTTGCCGCTCTTAGTTTAATTTTGGGAACTCTCGTGCGTGCAACATCTGGCTTCTGGGGTGCGCTACTTGCAAGTATCACAGTGATTATATTTTTTTCGGTCCACCTACTAATTTCGAAGCTATCAACAAATTTGGATCCGATTGCCACAATGGCACTTGCAATGTTCTCCTATTTTGCAAAGGTAATTCTGATGGGCGCTCTCTTACTAATAGTTACAAAGACGACTTCACCAGAGACTGTAGATAGAGCAACCTTCGCTATAGCGGCCCTGTCTATAACTACAGCGTGGTTAGCGGGGGAAATTAGGGCATTTATGAAGTTGACCATTACGCTACCTTTGCCTCAAACTAAGTCCCACGATTAAAGTTTCATGAGAGAAGATTGGGTAACCCGCTATGACAAGAGGAAATGAAGAGGGTGCAATGTGGTCGATATTTGGCTATCTGATCTCAGGCCTCATAATCTGGGGCGGAATTGGCTGGGCCTTGGACAAATGGCTGGATAAGAATTTCTTCCTTCTCACAGGCCTTTTATTGGGCGCAGGGTCATCGCTCTACCTGACCTGGCTCCGATTTGGGCGCAATTAGGCCAGATTCCAGTTTTGGATTTGGACAGACTCCTAATAGTGTTGCGCCAACTTCGAAAGGTTATGTTCGCTCAATTTAGGTTCAGGAGTGTTTGTGCGTAAGTTCGCGTTTTCAGAGAGTGGTGAAGGATTCGTCCCACCAAGCACCGCCGACTTCAACCTCCCTCCAGTTTTCGCAGATAACGAATTTACAACAAAACCAATTCTCTTAGTTATCTTTTCGGTAGTTCTAATTTCAGTCTTCTTTATTATCGCCTCTCGCAAGGCGTTAGTGGTTCCAAATAAACTACAGTTTGCTGGCGAATCCGTTTATGCCTTTGTGCGTAACGGAATCGGACAAGAGATTATCGGCCACGAATTTATGCGCTTTGTTCCATTTTTATTTACCCTCTTTACCTTCATACTTACAAACAATGTCTTTGGAATCGTGCCACTCCTGCAATTTCCTGCAATGTCGCATGTCTCCTTCCCTTATGTTCTTGCTATTTTTACCTTCATTGTTTTCCATTGGGTTGGAATTAAGAAACAAGGGCTTGGAAAATATCTAAAGGGCATCGCCTTTATGCCAGGTGTACCAAAATTCGTTTACATACTTTTAACACCAATTGAAATTGCTACCTTTTTCATTGTTCGACCACTGACTCTCTCACTTCGACTCTTTGCAAATATGTTTGCTGGCCACCTCTTACTTCTTGTCTTTATTTTAGGTGGGGAGCACATGCTTCAAGGCGGTATTGGTCTTAAGCTAATCGCACCGTTTGCCTTTGCCTTTGGAATCGGAATGACATTCTTTGAATTTATGGTCCAGTGCCTACAGGCTTACATATTCACTCTTCTAACAGCGCTATTCATCGCCGGAGCACTGGCGGATGAGCACTAAAAATTAATACCAACTTATTAGCTTCCGCTAGTAGGTAACACGAACAGAAAGGCAACACAATGTCAGGCACACTCAACCTGGTCGGTTATGGCCTATCAGCAATCGGACCTGCAATCGCAACCGGAATGATCTTCGCCGCGTATATCAGTGGTGTAGCTCGTCAACCAGAAGCTCGCAGCGTCCTACAACCAATCGCATTCCTTGGCTTCGCACTTGCTGAAGCTTTGGCACTGTTTGGTCTAGTTCTAGCATTCGTTCTCTAGCCATGAGCTTTCGCACAAGCGCAGCGGAGACAGCGGTTAATCCGCTAATTCCGCATACCGCAGAACTCATCGTTGGCACTATCGCCTTCGCTCTGTTGTTCCTTGTGCTTCGCTCCAAAGTTGTGCCAATGTTTGAAAAAGCATTTGCCGCCCGCACCGAAGCAATTCAAGGTGGGATGGAGAAGGCCGAGAAAGCACAGCACGCAGCCGAAGTTGCACTTGAGCAATACACAGCTCAACTGAGTGAGGCACGTGGTGAAGCACAGCAGATTCGTGAAGAGGCTCGCGTTCAAGGCGCGGCAATTATCGAAGATCTTCGTAGCAAAGCCCAGGAAGAGGCGGCGCGAATTACCACTGCAGCCACCGCATCAATCGAAGCCGAACGTCAACAAGCAATTACATCTCTTCGCAATGAAGTTGGTTCACTTGCAACCGAACTAGCATCAAAGATTGTTGGAGAAGCGTTAGATGACCAGGTTCGACAATCTCGAATTGTTGACCGCTTCTTGGATGATATGGAGAAGAGCAAGTAATGATCATTTTAGGTGGAAGTAGTCGTCAGTCACTAGCTACGTTACGTATCGAGCTAGATAGTACGCTCAAAGGCGTCTCTGCTGACCAAGCTTCTGCCATTGCAAATGATCTATTTGCAGCGCTTGTTGGAATTGATTCATCTACTGGATTGCGTCGCGCACTTACCGATTCTGCGCGAGATGGTGCATCTAAGGCAGAGTTAGTATCAGATTTATTTAAGAGCTCACTCGGAGCCCCAGCACTCGCTCTACTTGGTAAGGCATCCTCACTTCGATGGTCTTCACCATCAGGAATCGGTGATGCAGTTGAGCAGATTGCAGTCGAGGCTGAAGCATCAGCTGCAAACCTTAGTGACTCGCTAGATCGAGTTCAGAGCGAGATCTTCTTGTTCTCGAAATTACTTGTAGAAAGCCCTGATCTAAGGATCGCTCTTAGCGATCGTAGTCAGAGTCCAGCTGCAAAGCAGGCGCTATTAAAGAGCATCTTTGGTGGCAAATTCTCTTCAAGTACCAGCGCACTAATTTCACATTGTGTAGAGGCCCGCAGGGTACGCAGTATCGACAAGACAATCGCGGCATATACACATGCAGTTACTGCCAGACGTAATAGAGTAAATGCACATATCAAATCTTCCATCGCACTTAGCGATGGGCAGGCAAAGAAATTGGCAGATTCACTAACAAAGCAGATCGGCCAACCAGTACACCTAAATATCGAGATTGACCCAAGTGTTCTTGGTGGAATTTCAATTCGTTTTGGTGATGAAGTAATCGATGGAACTATTTCAAATAGATTGGCAGAGGCGAGCCGAGCGCTTGTCTCTTAAGCTTTATAAATTAATAAATAGGTTTCAGAGTTCACACTATGTGAATCTGAATTAGTTGAAGGAGAGAAAGATGGCGGAACTCACGATCCGGCCCGAAGAGATTCGCGATGCGCTTGCAAAGCACGTTGCTTCTTACAAACCGGGAGCCGCAGCACGCGATGAGATCGGTACCGTAACCCAAGCAGGCGATGGCATCGCCCGTGTTGAAGGCCTACCTTCAACAATGACCAACGAGCTCTTGAAGTTCGAAAATGGAACGCTCGGTCTTGCGCTAAACCTAGATGTGCGCGAAATCGGTGTAGTTATCCTTGGCGAGTTCACTGGAATTGAAGAAGGTACAAGTGTTAGTCGAACAGGTGAAATTCTCTCCGTACCTGTCGGCGATGGCTTCTTAGGCCGTGTTGTTGATCCACTTGGCAGACCCATCGATGGCAAGGGCGAGATAAAGGCTGAAGCCCAACGTGCGCTAGAAGTACAGGCGCCATCAGTTGTGCAACGACAGCCAGTTAAAGAGCCGATGCAGACCGGTATCAAGGCTATTGATGCTATGACTGCAATTGGCCGCGGACAACGTCAGTTAATTATTGGTGACCGCCAAACTGGTAAGACTGCAATCGCTATTGACACAATCATTAACCAGAGAGAGAACTGGAAGTCAGGCGACCCAAAGAAGCAGGTTAAATGTATTTATGTTGCTATTGGCCAGAAGGGTTCGACCATTGCATCTGTAAAGGGAGCTTTGGAAGAGGCCGGAGCAATGGAGTACACAACAATCGTTGCATCTCCAGCATCAGATCCAGCAGGCTTTAAATATCTAGCGCCATATACTGGCTCTGCTATTGGCCAGCACTGGATGTACAAGGGCGAGCATGTACTAATCGTCTTTGATGATCTTTCAAAGCAGGCTGAGGCCTATCGTTCAGTATCGCTATTGCTACGTCGCCCACCGGGCCGCGAAGCTTATCCAGGCGATGTCTTCTACTTACATTCACGTCTATTAGAGCGCTGTGCCAAACTCTCAGATGAACTTGGCGGCGGTTCTATGACCGGGCTTCCAATTATTGAAACAAAGGGAAATGACGTTTCAGCGTTCATTCCTACCAACGTAATTTCAATTACAGATGGTCAGTGCTTCCTTGAGACAGATCTCTTCAACGCAGGTGTGCGCCCAGCAATTAACGTAGGTATTTCGGTATCACGTGTTGGTGGTTCAGCGCAGACTAAGGCGATTAAGAAGATTGCTGGTCGTCTGCGTCTAGACCTTGCGCAGTATCGCGAACTAGAGGCATTCGCTGCCTTCGGTTCAGATCTTGATGCAGCATCAAAGGCACAACTTGAGCGTGGTGCACGAATGGTTGAGCTACTTAAGCAGGGTCAGTACTCACCTTATTCAGTTGAAAGAATGGCTGCATCTATCTGGGCGGGAACAACTGGAAATATGGACTCGATTCCAGTGGCAGATATCCGTCGCTTTGAGAATGAATTCTTAGATTTCATTGGTCGCGAACGTTCAAAGATATTTGAAGTAATTTCAGCGACCAGAGAGCTAACTGATGACACAGTTGCATCACTACAAGAAGCGATAGATACATTTAAGAAGCAGTTCTCACCATCAGCTGCATCTGCAGTCAATGAAGCAGAGGCAGAGGCACTTGCCGGAGAAGATAACGAGCAGATCACTCGCCAAGTTCCAAGGGCGGGCCGATAACTAAATGGGTGCTCAACTACGCGTCTATCGCCGCCGAATGCGTTCGGTAAAGGCGACTAAGAAGATTACGAAGGCAATGGAGCTAATCTCTGCCTCACGTATCGTCAAGGCACAACAACGCGTGGCCGCCTCATCTCCATATGCAAATGAACTTACTCGCGCAGTAACAGCAGTTGCATCTCTCTCCAGTACAAACCACCCACTCACAACGCCTTCTGAGACGCCACGCCGCGCAGCAGTTCTAATAATTACTGCAGATCGTGGAATGGCTGGCGCTTACTCAAATGCTGCAATTAAAGAGGGCGATCAACTAATTACCGCGCTACGTGAGCGGGGATTGGCCACCGAGGCTTACCTAGTAGGCCGCAAGGCAGTTAATTACTACCGTTTCCGCGGTCGCAAGATCGCTGGTTCATGGACTGGCTTCTCAGATAATCCAAATTATGCACATGCCAAAGAGGTCTCTGAAGCTCTCATTGCTGCATTTATTGCAGATGCGGAAACAGTTGAGACTGGCGTGGATGAGCTTCATATTGTTTACACCCAGTTCAAATCAATGATTACCCAAATCCCAGAGGCACGTCGCATGCTTCCACTAGAAGTAGTCGAATCAGATGCGCCCGCAGGGCTTCTACCAATGTATGAATTCGAACCAAATGCAGCAGAGGTATTAAATTCTTTACTACCTCGCTACATTGAGGCTCGAGTCTTTAATGCGATGTTGCAATCTGCTGCCTCCGAGCATGCAGCACGCCGTCGTGCAATGAAGTCAGCAACTGACAATGCTGATGAGTTAATAAAGTCCTTAACCCGTCTTGCTAACGCAGCTCGTCAAGCTGAAATTACGCAAGAGATCAGTGAAATCGTCGGCGGCGCAGATGCGCTTGCCTCAGCTAGCGCAGGGAGCGAATGATGTCAGCAGGAACAAAAACAGGAACAGGTCGCGTAGCACGCGTTATCGGTCCGGTTGTGGATATTGAATTCCCAGCCGATTCGATGCCAGCGATCTTCAATGCGTTGCATGTTGATGTGACACTCGGCGGTGAGAAGCGCATGCTTACACTCGAAGTGGCACAGCACATCGGCGATAACTTAGTCCGCGCTATCTCAATGCAGCCTACCGACGGCATGGTCCGTGGCGCGGCTGTAGAAGATACCGGCTCTGCAATCTCGGTACCTGTTGGTGATGTAACTAAGGGCCACGTATTTAACACTCTTGGTGAGTCACTAGATGTTCCAACATCTTCCCTCGATATCAAAGAGCGTTGGCCTATCCACCGCACCGCGCCAGCTTTCGATCAACTAGAATCTAAGACCGAGATGTTTGAAACTGGAATTAAAGTTATCGATCTTCTTACACCGTATGTTCGTGGTGGAAAGATCGGACTCTTTGGTGGAGCTGGTGTAGGAAAGACAGTTTTGATCCAAGAGATGATCTACCGAGTAGCTGAAAACTTCGGTGGCGTATCAGTATTCGCTGGCGTAGGAGAGCGCACCCGTGAAGGAAATGACTTGTTCTTGGAGATGACCGAGACCGGTGTTATCAATAAGACCGCATTGGTCTTTGGCCAGATGGATGAACCACCTGGAACTCGTCTTCGCGTTGCGCTTTCAGCGCTAACCATGGCTGAGTACTTCCGCGATGTTCAGAAGCAAGATGTGCTTCTCTTCATCGATAATATCTTCCGTTTCACGCAAGCTGGTTCTGAAGTTTCAACACTTCTAGGACGTATGCCATCTGCAGTGGGTTACCAACCAAC
>ERZ889217.120-NODE-120-length-49516-cov-13.051172_pt1 | contig 49516 bp, 41 predicted proteins | sample MGYA00521098_ERZ889217 | MGnify/ENA primary metagenome ERZ889217 (study PRJEB32303, sample SAMEA104408613) | aquatic metagenome | biome: Brackish water; feature: Pelagic; material: water | place: Baltic Sea | collected 2014-06-10T22:04:00 | depth 2,362 m ... | reverse complement strand
TTTGGGCCTTTAGCTCAGCTTGGTTAGAGCGCTTCCCTGATAAGGAAGAGGTCAGTGGTTCAAGTCCACTAAGGCCCACCAATTGCGATGAAATAACAAGATTTACCATTTTTACAGATTTAATAAGTGAGCAATCTTTAGATAAGGTTGCGCCACTTACCCGTTAAACACGGGGACCTAGCTCAATTGGTAGAGCACCGCCTTTGCAAGGCGGGGGTTAGGGGTTCGATTCCCCTGGTCTCCACAAACAGAATAATTTGAAGATTTAAATTTTTAATTATTTTTAACTTACAACTCGTCGAAAGGTAAGACATGTCAACAGCTACTCTGCACACAAGTATGGGCGATGTAATCATAGAACTCTTCCCAAATCACGCGCCAAAGACAGTTGCAAACTTTGTCGAGCTAGCAACTGGCAAGCGCGAATGGGCCGATCCAATTACTGGGGAGAAGACAACTAAGAATTTATATGACGGAACAATCTTCCACCGCGTTATCGCAAATTTCATGATTCAAGGTGGCGATCCACTCGGAAACGGAACTGGCGGACCAGGATATCAATTCGCAGATGAATTTCATGGCGAGCTAGCTTTTGATCGCCCTTATATTCTTGCTATGGCAAATTCTGGGCCAGGAACAAATGGTTCACAGTTTTTTATCACAGTTGCCGAGACTGCTTGGTTAAATCGCAAACATACTATTTTTGGTGAAGTCAAAGACGAGGCTTCAAAGAAGGTTATAGATGCAATTGGCACAGTTAAGACCGGTGGACAAGATCGTCCAGTTCAAGCTGTGAAAATCAATTCTGTAACAATCTCAGAGTAAGTTATGAATGAGAAACAATCACTCACCACGAGTCTGATTGTTGTAATTTCAGGGGCATTTGTCCTGACCTATCTCTTTCCGAATTTACAATCAGAGCTAGCGCTTTTTTACGGCGGCGGTTATGCCAACGGATATTTTCCTGGCGTATCTACCGGCCAGTGGTATCGGATACTTACAGTTGCACTAACCCATGCGGGCTGGCTGCATCTAGCTTTTAACATGTTGGCGCTCTGGACAATAGGTACTCCGGTTGAGCAATATCTTGGAAAAGTCCGCTACGCAGTGCTATTTATTAGCTCTCTGATTGGAGCTTCTCTAGCATCGCTTTATTTTGGGCCACAAAATATTTATGCTGTCGGCGCATCTGGCGCTATTTATGGGTTATTTGGTGCACTCTTTGTTATTGGCAGGAAATCTGGCGCCAATTATCAGAATATTTCTGGGATTATTTTAATTAACTTACTTATGACATTCGTAATTCCAGGGATAGATTGGCGCGCACATGTTGGGGGACTAATAACAGGTGCGCTTATTGCCTACCCTTTAACGCTTCGCAGGAGAACTTGAGCAACATCTAGAACTCCGATATCTGAGCCTCTAGCGTCCATCCCATCACTAACCATAATTCGGCAGAATGGACAGGCAACAGCGACCTCTTTAACTTCGGTTGCAATAGCCTCATCAACTCGATTTAAATTAATTCGAGTACCAATTGTCTCCTCCATCCACATGCGAGCTCCACCAGCGCCGCAACAGAAAGAGCGCTCCTTATTTCGTGGCATCTCTGTAATCTCTACACCAGTCGACTCTAAGAGTTCGCGAGGTGGTTGATAAATCTCATTATGACGACCTAGATAACAAGGATCGTGATAGGTAAGAGCAGTGCCATTCTTGTGAGGCGAAGTCTTTAGTTTGCCCTCTTTAATTAATTGATTTAAGAGTTGGGTGTGATGAACCATCTGTAAATCGAAACCTTGCTGCTTGTAATCGCGACCAATAGTTGTGAAGCAATGTGGACAGGTAACAACAACCTTCTTTACCCCCCTTGAGCCAAATGTTTTCTGCAGAGTTTCAATGTTTTCTCGCGAAAGAATCTGATATAAAAATTCATTTCCAGCACGCCTGGCCGGGTCGCCACTGCAAGTCTCGCGTTCTCCCAATACTCCAAAGGTTGTTCCAGACATATAAAGAAGTTCAGCAACCGCTTTGGTGGTCTTCTTTGCTCGCTCTTCATAAGCACCTGCACATCCGACCCAGAATAAATATTCAATATCCTCTGGAATTTCATTCTCAATTACTGTTACAGGAAAGTCGCATTCAGCAATCCAGGCGTTTCTATCAGTGCGGTTAGCGCCCCAGGGATTGCCTGCCTTCTCTAGATTTCTAAAGGTCGCACTAAGCTCAGTTGGAAATTCGGATTCAACCAGTACTTGAAAGCGACGCATATTTACAATGTGATCTACATGCTCAATATCTACTGGGCATTCGTTGACACAAGCGCCACACGTAGTACAGGACCATAAAACTTCAGGTGAAATTATCTGTCCAACAATCGGTTCGTCACTATCTACATTACTTAGCGCATGATCTCGCATTGCCATAATTAGCAACTTAGGCGAAAGCGGTTTATCGGTATGCCAGGCCGGACATTGTGATTGGCAGCGACCGCACTCTGTACAACTGGCCATATCCAACAGGCCCTTCCAAGAGATGTCAGCGCTCTTTCCGATTCCAAAGACGTCATCCTCGTTTGGATCTTCAAAGTCAATCGGCTTGCCATGGGAAATCATTTCTGGCAAAGGTCCTAGTGCTGGTTTAGAATCTAGATTGCGTTTAAAGAAGATATTTATCGGTGCCAAGAAGCGGTGCCATGCAACGCCCATAGTTAAATCACTTGCTACGACAATGAACCACATAACTGATACGAAAATTTTAATTGCAGCTAGCGTTTGAATTGCGGTCGTATTTACATAATATTGGTGCTCATAGTAATCCAGGGCAATCACACAAATCACAACAGCAAGAATCGTTGCCTCAACGTAATATGCTTTTAAAGACCTGGAGCCCAAAAATCTTGATGTTCTACTCTTGTGGAAAAATTTTGTAGCAATCCGTATTGCAAACAAGGCAACAATTCCAACGCCAGTCGCCCAACCTATTGCGAGAACGAAGTAGCGATATGGCGCCCAACCTCCGATTACTGGAAGTAGAAAACCCGGATTAATTATCTGTCCATAAGCAGTAATTAAAGTTCCAAAAAGTGAAACAAATCCGATCATGACAAACCAATGAGCAATTGCCGAGCCAGTGAACTTAAGCATCTTGGTGTGGAGCAAGACTTCGCGAGCCATAGCTCTGGCCCTTGCGCTCTTATTTAGAAAACGAGCAGGATCGGCTTGGCCGGCTGAGATTCGGCGAAACATTTCTCGACCCCGCCAAGCAAAGGCGCCAACCGCGAAAAGGGTCAAGGTGTATAAAAATATGGCCAAAATACTCATGCGAGAAGGCTAGGGCTCAGAGGCAAGGCAGGCGGGATTTCGAGGATATTTCCGGGAATATCTCCCCTGGTGGCTGCGTTACCAAGAGAAGACAACTTGAGTCTGTTCGGCTCAATCTTTTGACATCGAGCGACTCAAGAGCAAGAATTCGGCAATAGCCGGCGAAGCGCCAGGCGATTTGAGCAAATTAAGGCAATAGGGATAAAGGGAGCAATAAATGGCAAGAGTAGTCGGAATCGATTTAGGAACTACAAATAGTTGTGTATCTGTTTTAGAAGGTGGTGAGCCATCTGTCATTACAAACGCAGAAGGCGCTCGCACAACTCCATCGATCGTTGCCTTCGCTAAGAATGGTGAGGTTCTTGTCGGCGAGGTTGCAAAGCGTCAATCAGTAACAAATGTTGAGCGCACAATCCGATCAGTTAAGCGCCACATAGGAACTAGCTGGAGCATGGATATTGATGGAAAGAAGTACACACCACAAGAGATAAGCGCTCGCATCTTGATGAAGCTAAAGCGCGATGCCGAAAGTTTTCTTGGGGAGAGCGTTACTGATGCAGTAATCACAGTTCCTGCATATTTTAATGATGCCCAACGCCAAGCAACAAAAGAGGCTGGCGAAATTGCAGGGTTAAATGTTCTGCGTATTGTCAACGAGCCAACAGCTGCTGCACTTGCATATGGTTTAGATAAGGGAAGCGCTGAACAGACAATTTTGGTCTTCGACCTTGGCGGTGGAACTTTTGACGTCTCACTTTTAGAAATTGGTGATGGTGTTGTTGAAGTTAAAGCAACCAATGGCGATAACAATCTTGGTGGCGATGATTGGGATCAATCACTGGTTGATCACCTAGTTAAGACTTTTGCTGCAAAGAACGGAATTGATTTAACTAAGGACAAGATGGCTATGCAGCGAGTACGTGAAGCTGCAGAAAAAGCAAAGATTGAACTATCTTCATCACAACAAACTTCAATAAATCTGCCATACATAACAGTAGATACCGAGAAAAACCCACTTTTCTTGGATGAAACTATTACCCGCGCACAATTCCAAGGAATGACTTCGGATCTTCTAGAGCGATGCAAGAAGCCATTTCAATCAGTTCTAAAGGATGCTGGAATTCCAATTGCGGATATCAATCACGTTGTTCTAGTAGGTGGATCAACACGTATGCCAGCAGTTGTCGATTTAGTTCGCAATTTAACTGGTGGCAAAGAGCCAAACAAAGGTGTAAACCCAGATGAGGTCGTAGCAGTTGGCGCAGCACTTCAAGCTGGCGTTCTAAAGGGTGAAGTCAAAGATGTTCTACTCCTTGATGTAACTCCACTCTCACTTGGTATCGAAACCAAGGGTGGCGTTATGACTAAGTTGATTGAGCGCAATACAACAATCCCTACAAAACGTTCAGAGATTTTCACGACTGCCGATGACAATCAACCTGCAGTACAAATCCAAGCCTTCCAAGGTGAGCGCGAAATGGCCGCTTATAACAAGCGACTTGGGATGTTCGAGCTGACAGGTCTTGCACCAGCTCCACGCGGAGTTCCACAGATCGAGGTCACATTTGATATCGATGCAAATGGAATTGTCCATGTTTCTGCAAAAGATCTTGGAACTGGCAAAGAGCAGTCAATGACAATCACAGGTGGGTCAGCGCTTTCAAAGGAAGAGATTGATCGCATGATGAAAGATGCGGAGGCACATGCAGAAGATGATAAGCAACGTCGCGAAGAGGCAGAGGTTCGAAACACTGGTGATTCACTTGTGTATCAAACTGAAAAGTTCTTGAAAGAAAATGCAGAGAAGTTTGCGGAGGGCGAGAACGCTGAGAAGCGCGGTGAAGTCGAAACTGCAATAACAGAACTTAAGACTTCACTCGAGGGAACTGATCTACCAGCAATCAAGAGCGCTACTGAAAAAGTTAGCGAACTCTCACAGCAACTTGGCGCAGCTCTATATGCAGAAAATGCTGCTGCGCAAGAAGCCCCACAGAGTGATGACGGCGTACAAGATGCCGAGATTGTTGAAGAGGCGAAGTGACACTAGAACCGCAAGATGATGCAGCTGAGGGCTCTGAACAAGAGCTCTCAGACGCTGTAAACGAGGCTCTTTCTGAAGTTGAGATTGATGAAGTAGCGGTATTAACTTCTGATCTACAACGCGTACAAGCAGAGTATGCAAATTATCGCAAGCGCGTGGACCGAGACCGCATTACTGCAAATGAAATTACTACGGCAATCGTTCTCTCAGAACTACTTCCAGTACTCGATGACATTTCACGTGCTGATGAACATGATGAGCTGACCGGTGGTTTCAAAGCGGTCGCAGACCAACTACTCGCAATCACAACTAAATTTGGGCTCTCACAATTTTCTGAAGTTAATGTCTCTTTCGATCCAAACATTCACGAAGCGCTAATGCATTCAACCTCGGCTGACGTTAGCGAAACTCTGGTAACCCAAGTTCTACAACCAGGTTATAAATTTAAAGAGCGAATTATTCGCCCAGCTCGAGTTGCAGTAACTGACCCAGAGAGCTAATTCAAGATGGCAGCCAAGGATTTATACGAGAAGGATCTCTATGCAATCCTCGGCGTTAAAAAAAGCGATGATAACGCTGCAGTAAAAAAGCAGTATCGCAAACTTGCCAGAGAGCTACATCCCGATAAGACCAAGGGCGATAAGAAGCTTGAAGAGCGATTCAAATCAGTCTCGGAAGCCTACGAAGTTCTTTCAGATGGTAAAAAACGCGCTGAATATGATGAGATGCGCGATGCTTTTAAAGGTGGTCGAATCCCACAAGGCGGGGCGAACTTTGGCGGTACGGGTGGATTTCAAGGCGGTGATTTCTCTGACCTTTTTGGTGGCAGCTCTCAAGATATTTTTGGAACAATTTTTGGTGCTGGTCGCGGACCAAGAAAAGGGCCAGATTTAGCGGTATCCACAACTATTTCATTTAGAGATTCAATATTTGGAACCGAGCTAGATCTTAAATTGGCGCCACAAGGCGGAAAAACTAATTCCATTACGACAAGAATTCCTGCAGGAATAACCGATGGCGCTAAAGTTAAATTGAGAGGTCGTGGAGGGCAAGGCCCTGCCGGCCCTGGCGATCTATTTGTAACTGTAAATGTTATTAAGCACCCAGTATTTTCTAGAAATGAATTGAATTTATTGATGGCACTTCCGGTTACATTTACTGAAGTCGCACTAGGAGCAGATATAAAAGTTCCCACTTTAGATGGCGATGAAGTAACTGTTCGTATCGCACCAGGAACTCCTAGTGGTAGGACGCTTCGAATTAAATCACGAGGAATAAAATCAGTTCACGGAACTGGAGATTTATTAATTACAGTTGAAGTGCAAGTTCCACAGCGCTTAGATGGACGAGCAAAAGAAGCGCTCGAAACATTTGCTGACGCTACGAAAGAATTTGATCCTCGCTCTGATTTAGCACAGAAGGCGAGGGCATAAGAATGAGTAATGATGAACATTCAGATGATGAAGCGGTCTATGTGATATCGATTGCATCGCAACTTTCAGGAATGCATCCACAAACCCTAAGACAATATGATCGAATGGGGCTAGTTTCACCTGGACGCGCATCTGGACGTGGTCGCCGTTACTCACTCCGTGATATCGCATCCCTCAGAAATATTCAACGCCTTGTCGGAGAAGGCATAAATCTTGCTGGCATAAAGCGCGTCATTGAACTTGAATCAGCAGTTGCTTCAATGGCAGTTGAAGTAGCCAAATTGCGCACTGAAGTGAATGCACTCTTGGATGCAAATCCAGATAAGGCGCTAGTCGCTAAAAGCAAGAAAACCATCGTCGTTTATAAGAATAAGGAATAAGGTTCGCATATGAATTCACGGGATAAATTGCGAGAAGAGATTCTTAACAAGGCGGTCGTTCATGGAAAAGTTATTTTATCCTCAGGTAAAGAGGCAGATTATTATGTCGATCTTCGCCGAGTAACACTTGATTCAGTAGCCGCTCCACTTGTTGGTGAAGTAATGCTTGATCTAACTAAGGATTTGGATTTTGAAGCTGTTGGCGGCTTAACGCTTGGCGCAGACCCAGTTGCAACTGCAATGATGCATATTGCAGCTAAAAACGGTAGAAAATTGGATTCATTTGTAGTTCGCAAAGCCGAGAAGGCTCATGGGCTACAACGCAGAATTGAAGGCCCGGATGTAAAGGGGCGCCGGGTACTTGCAGTCGAAGATACTTCAACAACAGGTGGATCAGTTATGACCGCGGTGGAAGCGCTAAGAGAAGCCGGTGCAATAGTTGTTGGCGTAGCAGTAATTGTTGAACGCGGAGCTGGGCCATTGATTGCAGAAAACAATCTGGAGTATCTAGCAGCCTATCAACTTGCAGATTTAGGGCTCTAACCTAATTACTAAGTCAATTTAACTTGAGTGTTTACGGGTTCGTCGATCTTTAACAAACTCCCAAATTATTGGAGTTATCGAGACCAACACAATCAAACCAACAATCGGCAGAACATATTTATCGACTGATCCCTTTAGTTTTTCACCAAGGATGTAACCAGCCCAGATAAATCCTTGAGTCCAGACAAGTGCACTAAAAACATTCCAAAGGAAGAATTTTCCATAGGTCATACGCGCGATTCCAGCAGCCGGATTAACGAGGTGCCTAACGATTGGAATGAATCTTCCAAGAAAAATCATTTTGCCGATTCCGTATTTATCAATCCAGCTCTGCAACGATTTCAAACGATTGGGATTAAAGTATTTGGAATCTTCACGACTAAAGAGCTTGGCTCCATATTTATATCCAAGCCAATGTCCAAATTGTGATCCAGCAATTACAAAGATTGGGGCGCCTATTACGAGTTCACGCAGCGAAAGGTGGATTCGAATTACTTCACCTGTACCTGAAGCTGCCAGACCTGCCATAAATAGAAGCGAGTCTCCCGGTAGGCCAATTACAAAAGGCAGGCCAGTTTCAACAAAGAGGATGATAAAAATGCCCGCTAAACCAAAAGAATTGATCGCTGACTCGGCATTAAATGCGCTGAAGATATCCATGGAATGACAAATATACCCATTTATTTAAGCCTGATACCTACTTATTTGCATCTCTTAGCCCTGGTATGTGTAATCTTTCGCTTCTCACGAGTCCTAATAGATAGGACTCTGTGTTCAACGACGCACACTTATAGGAGATCTTCGTGGAAAATCTGGTGACTGTTACTGGCTCAAACCTGACCTACGTTTATGTGGTTCTAGGTATTTCATTAGTGGCACTTGCCATTGCCTACGCTCTTCGCGCCCAAGTTCTAGCTGCGGATGAGGGAACCGAGAAAATGCAGGAGATAGCAGAGGCCGTTCAAGAAGGCGCAGCAGCTTATTTGAATCGTCAATTTAAGACCCTCTCATATTTTGTAGCAATAGTTTTCTTCCTGCTCTTCGCCTTACCAGGAGATTTCGAAATTCGCTTAGGCCGTTCTATCTTCTTCTTACTCGGCGCAGTCTTCTCTGCGGCCGTTGGCTATAACGGTATGTGGCTAGCAGTTCGGGCAAATGTTCGTGTTGCAGAGGCAGCCCGACAGAAATCAGCAGAGAATGCAGTAAAGATTGCATTTAGAACTGGTGGCGTTGTCGGAATGACAACAGTTGGTTTGGGATTACTAGGCGCATCACTTGTTGTTGCAATCTATCGCGAAAACGCACCAGCAGTTCTTGAAGGTTTTGGTTTCGGCGCAGCAATGCTTGCGATGTTTATGCGCGTTGGCGGCGGTATCTTTACAAAGGCTGCAGATGTCGGCGCGGATTTAGTTGGAAAAGTTGAACAAGGAATTCCAGAAGATGATCCTCGCAACCCTGCAACAATTGCAGATAACGTTGGTGACAACGTAGGAGATTGCGCAGGAATGGCGGCAGACCTCTTTGAGTCTTACGCAGTAACACTTGTTGCAGCGCTAATTCTTGGAAAAGCTGGATTTGGTGATGCCGGATTGATATTTCCATTGATAGTTCCAGCAATTGGAATCCTCACAGCGATTATCGGAATCTTTATTACCCGCCTTCGCCCAACTGATAAATCAGCCATGCAGGCGATCAATCGCTCATTCTTTTCATCGGCAATTATTTCAGCAGTTCTAGTTGGATTTGCAACTTATACCTACCTACCAGCTTCACTAAAGCAAATGTCTGGCTTAACTCCGGAAGCAGCCGCAGCTGATGTTAATCCTCGCGTTCTTGCAATCGGCGCAGTACTAATCGGAATTCTATTGGCCGCAGCAATTCAATTATTGACCGGATTCTTTACTGAAGTTGGCAAGCGTCCAGTAAATGATGTTGCAGCATCTTCAAAAACTGGCGCCGCAACAGTAATTCTTGCCGGTATCTCAGTTGGATTTGAATCAGCGGTTTATTCTGCGCTACTAATTGCAGCTGCAGTATTCGGCGCATTCTTATTAGGTGGCGGTTCAATTGTTCTCTCACTATTTGCAGTCTCACTAGCGGGAACTGGTCTACTTACAACTGTCGGTGTAATTGTTGCAATGGATACCTTTGGCCCAATTTCAGATAACGCTCAAGGAATTGCTGAGATGTCTGGAGACGTAAAGGGTGAAGGTGCTCAAATCCTTACCTCTCTAGATGCAGTAGGTAACACAACAAAGGCAATCACAAAAGGAATCGCAATTGCTACAGCGGTACTTGCAGCAACAGCTCTATTTGGTGCATTTACAGATGCGATTAAGGAAGCTGTTCATAAAGCTGTTGGCGATGCTGAGGTCGCACTTCAATATCAAGGTATTTTCAATGTTGCAGATCCGCGCAACTTAGTTGGATTAATAATTGGCGCAGCAGTTGTATTTATGTTCTCTGGCCTTGCAATCAATGCAGTCTCACGAGCAGCTGGCGCAGTAGTTTATGAAGTTCGTGAACAATTTAGATTGCATCCTGGAATCATGAAGGGAACCGAGAAGCCAGAATATGGTCGCGTAGTAGATATCTGTACTCGTGACTCACTTCGTGAACTCGTAACACCAGGCTTACTTGCAGTTATGGCACCAATCGCCGTCGGATTTGGTTTAGGTGTTGGCGCACTTGGCGCATATCTTGCAGGCTCAATTGGCACCGGAACTTTGATGGCGGTATTTCTATCGAACTCTGGTGGTGCTTGGGATAACGCAAAGAAAATGGTTGAAGATGGAAACCATGGTGGAAAGGGATCTAATGCACATCACGCAACTATCGTTGGTGACACAGTGGGAGATCCATTTAAAGACACAGCAGGTCCAGCTATTAACCCACTAATTAAAGTTATGAATCTGGTCGGATTACTTGTAACTCCAGCAATTGTTGGATTTGCCCTTAATGACAATGCAAATTACTCACGCATAATTGCCGCAGTAGCAACTTTGGTAATTATTTACGCACTGATTCGAAATCGTCGCGCATCCACAACTATCCTCTAATCGGAGCAAGAAGAGCTTAAATAAGAGTTAGGAACTTCCCCTAAGGACTATGGGTATAAAACTCGTAATCGTTGAATCTCCTGCGAAGGCACGCAAGATTGGTGGCTTCTTAGGAGATGAGTACGTTGTGGAGGCCTCAGTCGGCCATATCCGTGACCTGCCTCAACGAGCTGCTGATATCCCAAAAGAGTATAAGAAAATTGCTTGGGCTAAAGAGGGTGTAAATATTGAAGAGGGCTTTGCGCCACTTTATGTGATTAATCCCGACAAAAGAGCGAAGGTCGCAGAGTTAAAGGCGTTAATGAAAGATGCCGATGAATTAATTCTGGCAACTGATGAGGACCGCGAAGGCGAAGCCATTGCCTGGCACCTAATCGAAGTTCTGCGCCCAAAAATTCCAATTAGGCGGATGGTCTTTCATGAAATTACAAAAGAGGCGATAAAGAAAGCTGCAGAAGAGACTCGAGATTTAGATTATCGACTCGTTGACGCCCAAGAGACTCGCAGAGTTTTAGATCGACTTTATGGTTATCGACTTTCACCAGTTTTATGGAAGAAAGTTATGCCCCGCATTTCTGCCGGTCGTGTGCAGTCGGTTGCAACTCGCTTGATCGTTGAACGCGAACGTGAGCGGATGGCATTTATCTCATCTAACTGGTGGGATCTAACAGCCCAGTGCGAGGCAGGGTTCAGCGCCAGACTTCTATCTCTTAATGGGAAACGCGTTGCCGCCACAAATGATTTTGATGCAAATGGCGGGTTAAAAGAGAAGTCGGCCGCAAATATTCTTTTGTTGGATGAGGCCAGCGCGAACGAATTAGTGCAGAGCTTAAGTAGACAAGACCTCAAAGTTAAATCCACGGAAGAGTCACCCAGAACTGAGCGGCCGAAAGCGCCATTTACAACATCAACAATGCAGCAAGATGCCGGCTCTAGGCTTGGCTGGGGCGCGCAAATAACAATGCGTATCGCACAACGGTTATACGAGAATGGCTACATAACTTATATGCGTACCGATTCAGTAACACTTTCACAGAGCGCAATTGAATCTGCAAGAAATTCTGCCAAGGCTTTGTATGGCGCTGAATATATTCCGACAGCTCCGCGATTATATGAAGGTAAATCAAAGAATGCACAAGAGGCACATGAAGCGGTTAGGCCAGCAGGTGAGAGTTTTAGAACACCGGGTGAGTTAGCACCAGAGTTATCTCGTGATGAATTCGCGCTTTACGATTTAATTTGGAAGCGAACGATTGCATCCCAAATGTCCGACGCTAAAAAAATGCAGATGCGGGTAGATTTTGATGTCGCAACCAAGACTGGTGAAGCTGCAATCTTTAGAGCAAATGGCTCTGTCGTAACATTTCCAGGCTTTCTTGCGGCATATGAAGATATCGTTGAAGATAAAAATAGCGATGAGGCCACAAATGAGAGTGATAAACGCCTACCAGCTATGGACGTTGGAGATTTGATAAAAGTATCAAATTACATCTGTGAAGGCCATGAAACTAAACCACCTGCTAGATATACCGAACCAACTCTGGTCAAGAAATTAGAAGAACTTGGGATTGGACGACCATCAACCTTCGCCTCGATTATGAGCACAATTCAAGACCGTGGGTATGTTTCTAAGCGTGGGCGAGCTTTAGTTCCAACATTTCTAGCATTCTCTGTAACTGGCCTACTTGAACAACACTTTGGAAAATTAATTGATTATGAATTCACTGCATCTATGGAGGAAGACCTAGATCGAATTGCAAATGGCGAAGAGGATCGAGTCTCTTGGTTAACCAAATTTTTCTTTGGTACCGAGGGAAACCCAGGCCTAGAAGCACTCTCAGCCGACCTTGGCGCGATAGATGCCCAACAAATTAACACAATGAAGATGGGCGAAGATATTGAGATTCGAGTCGGTAGATATGGGGCTTACATTCAAAAGGGAATTGGCGATGATCGTAAATTTGCAAATATTCCAGAGACTATGGCTCCCGATGAATTAACACTTCAAGTTGCGATTGATTTATTGGCACAACCTTCTGGAGAGCGCGAACTCGGAGTACATCCAGATTCAAATTTGCCACTACTTGCAAAGTCTGGACGTTTTGGCCCATACATAACAGAAGTGTTTCCAGAACCCGAAATGGTTGTAGATAAGAAAACTGGAGAACTAAAGAAGCCACGCAAGAAGAAAGATGCACCAAAACCAAAGACCGCATCGCTTTTTTCAACAATGACTCTAGACACAATTACTTTAGATGATGCTCTTAAGTTGATGTCACTTCCGCGCGCGTTGGGTGAATATGAAGATGTTCCAATCACAGTACAAAATGGGCGCTACGGCCCTTATATGACTCATGGAAGTGACTCAAGAACTCTTACCTCTGAAGACCAACTCTTTGCTATTTCACTTGATGAAGCGATTGAACTATATAAACAACCAAAGGTTCGACGTCGTGGAATTGCAAAGCCACCGTTAAAGGATTTAGGAGTTGATCCAGAGAGTTCACGGCAAGTATTAGTTAAAGATGGAAGATTTGGCATGTACATCACCGATGGTGAGACCAACGCAACCTTGCGCAGAGGCGACAACTTAGAGTTCTTAACACTTGAAAGAGGGCTGGAATTACTAGCTGGACGAAGAGCTTGGGAAGCTGAAAATGGCGGAGCCAAACGGGTTAAAAAAAGCAGCAAGCGGGCGAAGAAGAGCGCGCCATCTCTAACAAAAAACACCGTCAAAGCGACTGGTAAGGCTAAAACTAAGAAAAAGGCGGCATCAGGCAAGGGCAAGGCCAAAACTACGCCTGCTCCAACAGCATAAGTAGGCTTAGCCCATGACGAACTCACTACCATATCCCGGAGTTCCTGCAGGATCCTCGAGTAGAAGTGTTTTAGCGATTCCTGCTTTTAGAAAACTCTGGAAGTCGATGGCAGTCTCATCCTTTGGAGATTGGCTTGGCCTACTTGCAACTACAGCAATGGCGCAGGAACTTTCGAATGGTGATTACACCACTGCAAACTTTGCGATTGCTGGAGTATTTATAGTCCGACTTTTACCCGCGGTATTTCTTGGTCCAATTGCTGGAGTTATTGCAGATCGATTCGACCGCCGCAAATTAATGATTTTCTGCGATATTTTTCGCTTTGCACTCTATCTATCAATACCGTTAGTCGGAAATTATTTCTGGCTCTACACCGCCACAATCTTGGTTGAATGTTTCACACTCTTCTGGTCACCAGCAAAAGAGGCAACAATTCCTAATATGGTTCCAGCAAATAAATTAGAGAGTGCAAATCAAGTATCACTCTTAGCTGCCTATGGGACTGCCCCGATTGCTGCTATTGCATTCTCAATCCTTGCGCTATTTTCAACTGCGCTATCTCCATTGCTGCCAGATGGATATTCATCCACCGCTGATTTAGCACTCTATCTAGATTCCTTCTCATTTCTCTACACAGCTTTAATAGTCTATAAATTGCGAGAAATACCTAAGGGCGCTGGCAGTACTGCCGTCGTACAGGAGAGCATAGGTAAATCGCTAATAGATGGCTTTAAATTTATAAATCAATCGAAGATAATTAGAGGTTTAATCTTTGGAATGCTCGGTGCTTTCTTCGCGGCAGGGGCAGTTATCGGACTCGCCAGAACTTTTGTTGGCGATCTAAATGCAGGAGATGCTGCGTATGGAGTCCTATTTGGCGCTGTATTTACTGGGCTAGCACTTGGAATCTCATTTGGACCAAAGATATTTTCACAATTCTCTCGCCGCCGAATATTTGGCGCCGCCCTAACCATCTCATCGCTATTTCTAATTCTCCTCGCGCTAATTACAAACTTGGTTCTTGCCATATTTGTAACGATTCTCCTGGGTGCATTTGCTGGAATCTCATGGGTGACTGGTTTCACTATGTTAGGACTTGAAGTTGCAGATGAAGTCCGAGGCCGCACCTTTGCCTTTGTACAATCTCTGATTCGAATTTCTTTGGTACTAGTTCTAGCAACTGCTCCAATCGCAGCAGCAGCAATTGGCAAGCACACATTTAAATTCAATGATTTCGAAACCACATATAACGGAGCAGCTTTCACAATGCTAGCCGCCGGAATAATCGGCGTAATCGTTGGAATAATCTCTTACCGAACCATGCGAGATCGCCCGAATGTTTCACTGTGGTCAGACGTTCTCTCAGCTTTCCGAGGCGAGCTTGGTGGAATAACAGATGATATGCACCCAGGAACTTTTATCTCATTTGAAGGTGGTGAAGGTTCTGGTAAATCCACCCAGACCCAATTATTGAAAGATTATCTAGAATCAAATGGTGAGAGTGTTCTATTAACTCGCGAACCAGGCGGAACACCGCTCGGCAAAAAATTGCGTGAAATCTTATTGGACAACAAAACTGGGAATATTTCTCCAAGAGCCGAAGCGCTTATGTATGCCGCGGATCGGGCAAATCATGTTTATTCTCTGATAAACCCAGCACTGAAGGCTGGAAAAGTTGTTATTACAGATAGATATTTGGATTCATCAGTTGCCTACCAAGGCGCAGGAAGAGTCTTACTACCGGCAGAAGTCGCAAGAATTTCTAGGTGGGCAACTGAAAGTTTGATTCCAAGCCTAACAATTATTTTAGATATCCCGGCGGCCAAAGGGTTATCCAGGCTGCAGTCACGAGATCGATTAGAGGCCGAGCCACTTGCTTTTCATGAACGAATTCGACAGGAGTATTTAAATATCGCGAACTCTGATCCGGAGCGCTACTTTGTGGTTGATGCCTCTTCGAGCGTTGAAGAGATTCATGAACAAATTCTTGAACGCGTAATCAAACTTCCATCACTTGTAGTAAATCAGCGTGAAAAAAAGCGATTCAGAAAATAATATTCGATGCGAGTATTTGAAGAGCTAATTAATCAAGAGCGCATAATTTCAATTCTAGTCGAAGCTATAACTGCCTCAAAAGATAATGAAAACTCTACACAGGGGATGACACATGCTTGGCTATTTACTGGTCCTCCAGGATCTGGCAGAAGCAATGCAGCACTAGCTTTTGCGGCCGGCCTGGTCTGTAAAAATAATGGGTGTAATGAGTGCACGGATTGCAAGACTGCAATTAAGGGAAGCCATGCCGATGTCGAACTTATTGCAACCGAAGGACTTTCGATTAAAATCGGCGAAATTCGCGAACTCATTACTCGCGCTTCTTGGAGTCCATCTGTAGGGAACTACCGGGTTGTGGTAATTGAAGATGCGGATCGGCTAACAGAATCTGCAGCAAGTGCGCTCTTAAAAGCGATCGAAGAGCCAGGGTTACGAACGGTCTGGCTACTTTGTGCTCCAAGCACAACAGATGTGCTGCCAACTATTCGCTCGCGAACAAGAAGTTTGGTACTGCGCACACCTTCAACATCGGCGGTTGCCGCGCTATTGGAGCGGGAAAATATCTCACCGAAGATGGCGGAGTTTGCAGCCCGTGCATCTCAAGGCCATATCGGTCGCGCTAGATATTTGGCTCTTAATGGTGATGCTAGATCAAGACGTGAGGCAATTCTAAAGATATCGCTGCTAATTACGGATGTGGCATCAGCATTTAAGGCCGCCCAAGTACTGGTGGAAGCAGCAAAAACTGAGGCTGAAGAGGATGCCGAAAAACGAGATGGCGTCGAGCTAGCATCACTTAAAGAGGCGTGGGGGCAGCAAGGATCAAAATTAACTCAAGGTGGGTCTAAAGCGGTAAAAGAGTTGGAGAAAGAACAGAAATCCAGGACCACTCGGATGGTTAGAGATTATTTGGATAGAGCGCTACTAGACATTGCAACACTCTATCGCGATATTCTTTTAGTTCAATCAAATTCACATGACTCAATAATCAATGGAGATTTGCTAGGTGAAATAACTGAGTTAGCTAGTAAAACTACCCCAGAGGCCACTCTTAGGAAATTAGAATCAATTATGAGCGCCCGTAACAATCTTTCACATAATGCGGCGCCACTTCTGACAATCGAAGCGTTAATGGTCTCCCTTAAATAATGAGAGCAAAGCGCTTAGCATCTTTTTTGATAGCACTAGTGTTAATTGCAGTAGCAGCAATTTTAGTGATCCATCAATCAGAAGAGAGCAATTGGACTCTTGAGAAATTTTATTCACAAGAATTAAATTGGCAGGAATGCTACGAAGATTTCGAGTGCAGTTCATTTAAAGTTCCGGTCAATTATCAGGAAATTAACGATAGGACTTTTACATTAGAAGTACTACGCCATAGAGCCACAAAACCAGCTGCCAGGATTGGTTCTATCGTTGTAAACCCCGGAGGACCGGGAGGATCGGCGACAGATTATGCTTACAACGCGCGATCAATTGTCTCTGATGAAATTAATCAAAAATTTGACATAGTTGGATTTGATCCACGTGGAGTAAATGAATCAGAGCCAATCAGATGCCTTTCTAATCAGGAGGAAGATGCCTTTCTCGAGGCTGGAACAACTCGCGCAGATAAGCGTGAGATTAGAGCTTTAGTGGGTATTTCCAAAAATTTTGCTGTTAAGTGCGCAGATGCTGCAGGTGAAAAACTGGGGCATTACAGCACTTATGAGGCTGCTAAAGATCTGGACATATTGCGCGAACTCTTAGGTGATATGAAGTTAAATTATTTAGGCAAAAGCTATGGAACTTATCTTGGAACTATATATGCCGCACTCTTTCCTAAAAAGGTTGGAAGGTTAGTTCTAGATGGCGCAGTGGCACCTGAAATAACACTGCGCGACCAAGGATTGGCACAGGCAATTGGTTTTGATGGGGCGCTTAAAAATTATCTAAATTCACAGGACCAATTTAAATTATCGGATATTGAAAGAATGCTTGAAAAAGCTAAATCAGAGCCGATGCGGCTGATTGGTAAAACTGATGAAGAGAGAACAGCCACACAATCATTGATAATAACAGCAATCGCCCAATCGCTTTATAATTCCGTAACGGGTTGGCGCGAATTAACCGAGGCACTTAACCTTGCCATTAATAAAAACAATCCAAAATTAATTTTTAAATTATCCGATCGCTACAACGATCGAGATGAGTCTGGTAACTATTACAGCAATCAGACAGATATTTCAATTATGATTACCTGCCTAGATTGGCGCGAAGAACGTACAGTCGCCGATATGGCAGAGGACCAAGAAGTGTTTAGAGAGAGTTCGTCGGTTTTCGGCCCTTACTTAAGTTTTTCAACTCTGCCTTGCAAGTATTGGCAAGCCAAGCCAAATCTGCCAGAAGTAGAACTATTTAATATTCAAACAGATCCAGTCTTGATAATCGGAGTTACCCAAGATCCAGCTACGCCATATCTTTGGGCTGAGAAATTAACCGAGTCATTTGTAAATGCGAAGTTATTGACGCTAAAGGGCGAGGGCCACACCGGACACGGGCGAGGCAATAAATGCATCGACCAGACCGTAAATCGCTTCTTTTTAACGGGCAAATCCCCCTCGAAAGCTCTGTTTTGCACCCAAAGTGGTAATTAGTACCATTTGATATACGGCATTATTTCCCCATGCGCTTAGACCACGTCTCATATGTAACCTCTCATGATCAACTAGCCGACACAGTTCAACGCCTCGGTTCAAGACTTGGTTCAACCTTTGTTGATGGTGGAGTTCACCCAAGATTTGGAACTCGAAACTTTACTCTTTCATTACAGAATGGACATTATTTAGAAGTCGTCTGCCCGCTTGATCATCCTGCGGCAGATGCCTCACCATTTGGTAAAGCAGTTTCAAAACGCGCAGCAGAAGGTGGCGGTTGGTTAACCTGGGTACTAGCTAGCGATGACATCTCACCGATTGAAGAACGACTTGGGCGCTCGGCAGTTGAAGGTCACCGTACTAAGCCAGATGGGAATGACTTATCTTGGAAACAAATTGGAATCCTAGAACTACTAGAAGACAAGCAACTTCCATTCTTTATTCAATGGCTCACTCTTCAACATCCATCAGCCGATGGAAAAGCTATCTCTAAAATTGTAAAAGTTGAGATTGCTGGAGATAAATCAAAAATCTCTGAATGGATTGGTTCTGAAATAGAGAAGGCAATCGGAAATAATATTGAAGTTGAATGGGTAGATGTCTCACTAAATGACGGTGACTCAGGGATAGTCGCAGTTCACCTTGCTACCCCAACTGGTGTTGTACGAGTAGATTAATTTTTGAATCACTCGCGCCTCTGTGGCTCAGTGGTAGAGCAGCTCATTCGTAACGAGCAGATCGTCGGTTCAATCCCGACCAGGGGCTCCACAAATTAATTTACTGCGGCCAAGAACTGGAGGAAGTAAATGAGATTAAAACTCTCTATTCTGATTGCAAAATTTGCCGCACTACTCTCTCGGAAGATTCTCCGTAAATCAGGTGAAACCATTGCGGGATGGGTACTACTTAAATTAAGCCCACGAGCGATTTCAGAGCTATCAAAAGGGCGAACAATAATCTGCGTATCAGGAACAAATGGAAAAACTTCAACAACTAAAGCACTTGCTAAAATAGTTTCAAGTTTGGGTTCGGTTACGACAAGTATTTCTGGATCTAATCTTGATCGCGGAATTGCCGCAGCATTGATGGCGAAATCTGATTTTGCAGTATTAGAGGTAGATGAGTTGCATCTAGCCAACATTATTGAAGAGGCAAAACCAAAGATCGTATTGCTCTTAAATCTAACCAGGGACCAACTTCATCGGATGCACGAGGTTAAGCGGGTAGCCGATAGGTGGGCACTTAGTGCAAAGATCTCGCCCAAAACTATATTTGTCGGAGATATCGATGACCCATTTGTAAACCTAGTTTTAAGTTCAGCATCTAACTCAGAGAAGATCTCCTTTGGTGGTCGCAGGCATTTAGATGCCGCTGTCTGCCCAGCATGTGGTACATATTTAAAGTGGGTTGGAAATAACTATAAGTGCAGTTGTGGCCTAACTAATTCAGGTGCAAATATAATTTTGCAGCCTGGAACTGCAGCATATAAAAATGCAGCAATGGCTAACGTTGCTGGCAAAATTCTTGGTGCAAGCGAGAGCGAAATTGATGAACGAGCGCTAGAACGTAGCGTCGATAAAGTGAAAAATGGTGTGAAGTTAAAGTTACGCCTTACAAAGAATCCTGCATCTTGGAGTGAAGCTCTTAATTCCGTATCTGGATCTAGCGTTCTTCTGATAGTTAACTCTAGAGAGGTCGATGGAATCGACACCTCTTGGCTCTGGGATATCTCTTTTGATCAGTTAACAGGCAAACAGATTGTTGTAAGTGGCGAACGAGCTCTGGATATCGCCTACCGTTTACATGTTGCAGGTATCGAAGCCGAAATCGCAACTGATTTTGAAGCTGCAATTAGTAAATTTCCGACGGACTCCGCAGTTCATGTCCTCGCGGCATACACCGCATTTTATGAGTTGGTGAATTCATGAGCCAACTAAAAATTGTCCGAATCCATAACGAATTATTGGGAACATATGGCGATCAAGGAAATGCCGAAGTTTTAGCTTTCCGCGCAAAATTTCATGGAATAACAGCAACAATTTTTGATGTTTCATACAATGATGAGCTACCAACAAATGGCGATATCTATCTACTTGGTGGCGCTGAAGATACGGCACAACTTTTGAGTTTAGAGGCGTTAAAACGAAGTAATAATTTAAATACTCTTGAAATGGCGATAGAACGTGGCGCTGTGGTCTTAGCAATTTGTGCCGGTTTTCAGATAATGGGCAGATCTTTCTGGGCCAATGGAGTAGAGGTTGAAGGACTCGGAATCTTGGATGTGACTAGCAAGCCTGGCTCTAAGCGAATTGTTGGCGATATCAAAACTACTTCAACAGTTCTTGGGTTTGAATTAACTGGCTTTGAAAACCATATGGGTCATACGACTTTAGGGCCAACGGCAGAGCCCTTCGGAAAAGTCTTAAAAGGTACGGGAAATGGCGACGATAAATTTGATGGAGCTGTATCTGGAAATATTTTTGGAAGTTACATGCATGGACCGATACTTGCCCGAAATCCCGAACTTGCAGACTTATTATTAACGCGTGCAACTGGCCGCAAATATGCACAAATAACTGATCCACTAGCCTCAAAATATGCAGCATGGCGTCGCAAGGTAATTTAGTAGGTTACAATTAGTCAGTTGTTGCAACCGCAGCACTCCCCAAAGAACCCTCTGATAAGAATCAAGGTTCACTTGCGAGTCTTATTCTTTAGCACCACGAGACACGCTTGATGTCTCGATTGGTATTTTTATGTCATTTAAAGATTTAGGTATTGCCCCTGCGCTCGTAGAAGCTCTGGATGCTCAAGGAATCACCTCACCATTCCCAATTCAAAGTGCAACTCTTCCCGATGCAATTAAGGGTCGCGATGTACTTGGACGTGGTCAGACAGGCTCTGGAAAGACACTTGCATTCGGTTTAGCAATGTTGACCAGGCTTGAAGGTCGTACCGCAAAACCACATCGCCCACTTGGGTTAATTCTCTCACCAACCCGCGAACTCGCTGTTCAAATTTCAGATGTAGTTGGCCCACTCTCTCGTAAAGTTGGATTAAGTACACAAGTTGTAGCAGGTGGTCTCTCTTATGTCGGCCAAATTAAGGCGCTTCGTTCTGGTGTAACAATTCTTGTAGCAACTCCAGGGCGTTTAATCGATTTAATTGAGAAGAAGCATGTTGTTCTAGATGATGTCGCAATTACAGTTTTAGATGAAGCCGATCAGATGGCGGACATGGGCTTCTTGCCAGTTGTTAAAGAACTTCTAGGGCAGACAAAGGATGACGGACAACGTCTACTTTTCTCAGCAACTCTAGATCGTGATGTTGACTCTCTAGTAAAGCGCTTTCTTAAAAATCCAATCACACACTCACTTGAGAATGAAAAGTCACGCGCGGCAGATATGTTGCACCACGTACTGATTATGGATCAAGGACATAAAGACCTAGTAGCAACTCAGATTGCTGCTCGCGAAGGCCGTACAATTTTCTTTGTTCGCACTAAACACGGCGCAGATAAACTTGCCGAGAAGATGTTGCGCTCTGGCGTCCCAGTAGGTGTCCTTCATGGCGGCAAATCACAAGGCCAGCGAACCAGAGTTTTAGCGGCATTTAAAGATGGACGTGCAAGCGCACTTGTAGCAACCGATGTTGCAGCTCGGGGTATTCACGTTGATGATGTGTCTCTTGTAGTTCATGTAGATGCACCGGCTGACCATAAAGATTATCTACACCGCGCTGGACGTACTGCGCGTGCGGGTGCAACAGGAACCGTAGTGACTCTAGCAACCCACAAGCAGAAGCGTGGAATTTTTGGAATCACAAACCAAGCCAAGGTAAAGCTAAATGAAGTTTATGTTCGCCCATCAGATCCTGAGCTAATTCGGGTAACAGGCGCACAAGAACCATCAGGAGTTCCAGTAATCGTTGAAGCCGAAAGACCAGGGCGCAATGACCGTGGTAGCCGTGACCGTGGTGACCGTGGTGGATTCCGAAGAGGACATTCCGGAAACTTTAAAAAGAGAAGTGAAGGCGGGGGTCGCATCAGTGATTCCACCGAGCGAAAGATTGATGTTAAGAGCGAGAGTTATAGCAAGAAACCCGTTCGTTCATTTCGTGGCGCTGCTCCAACAAAACCAAAATATGAAGAGCGTCCGGTACGTAATGAGAGAAGCGAAAAATTCGAGGGCCCTTCAAAACCAGAGCGGACATTTCGTGCAGATCGTCATCCTAAGTCAGAACGCTTTGAGAAATCAGATCGTCCAGCTAAGGCAGATCGATTTGGAACGGCAAAGCGCTTTGAGGCAAGCAATTCAAGTGCAAAGCCAGTAAAGAAGAGTTATAAATCTGACTCTCGCCCTGCTACTTCAAGTTGGCGTGCGGATGCTGAGAGCGCTGAGACTAAGCGCCCACCTTTCAAGAATGCCTCTAGTCCAAAGAAATTTGCAAAGAAAGCTCCTGCAAAACGAGCGCCACTTCCAAAGGGAACCTTTAAAAAGGCCGGTCCGAAGAAGAATGTGGGCAAGGCTAAACCACGCACAAAATAATGAAATCACAGATTGCACTTGTCGGCATTGGATTAGTAATTGCTGCAGGAGTTGCCTATGCCGAATTAAAGCCGGCAGAGGTTATTTCACCTAATGTACAACCGAGTAAGAGCCCGGAAACTGTTATATCTAAAGCGCCTAGTGATTTAGCTACTCCAAGTAAGTCAGCTACTCCAACTAAATCAAAAGCTCCAATTGGCAATCCAGTTCCAATGCCCACTATTTCTGGTGGCGGAGATGACGACGACGATGAGCGTAATGAGCGCGAGGACGATGGAAATCACGACGAGGATGACGATTAAACTTTAGCTTTTTTGGGCTCTATCAATCTAGAGATTGCGATCGATGCAATAGTCATTACTGTTCCAAAAATTAGATAACCATTTAGCGATCCGGCTTTTGCAGGAAATAGCCAATCAATTATCACAGCACCAATTAACTGACCTGCAATATTTAAGATCACAAAATTCAAGACGCCTAAGTGCTTAATTATAAAAGCTGAAACCGCAACAAAAATAAGTCCAGCCGTACCACCGGTATAGACCCAGAAATTATGTGGCAGGGCGCCAATCCGCGCACCAGATGCCAAATTAATTGCAAGTGCAATAACGACGATTACTGCGCCGGTTGCAAAGTTAAACCAAGCAGTTGCGAGGGGGCTTTTTGCTACTACATTGAGTCGACCGTTTAACCCTTGCTGGATAGAGGCGAAAACACCAACTATCAGAGCAAGTAGTAGTGGAAGAAACCTAAATTCAGATCCAATTAAATCTGGGTATACCGCGATAAATACCGCAATCAAAGTTGCAATAGCACCCAAAGTTCTTGGAAGCGTTATTTTCTGCTTGCCACTTGCAGTTATTCCTGCCTTATCTACAAAGAGTGAAGAGACGGTCTGCCCGGCAACAACAACAATCGTAAACAGAGCAACACCTATTTGTGGAACAGTAATACTCTGAACGGCTACAAAACAGCCTCCTAAGATGCCACCGGCAACCTCCCAGAGTGCCAGATCTTTACTTTTAATTGCAGCAAAGATTGCGAAGAGTCCTACCCGCTCCTTTTTAATACCGAAAACTAGGAAGAACAGAAGTGTCCAGCCTGTTAAAAAAGAGATAAGAGCTGCGGCTAAACCATTATCAAGATCTACCGATAGCTGACCATTTATCCGTGCTTGAACTGCAACCACAACGCCAATTAGTACGGCAAAAATTGCGTACACATCGCCTCAAATCTGATTAGTTTACGCAAGGGATTTTGCTGCCATCAACAGCTTCCCCGCTTGCTAAATTGGCATAATTTATTTTTGTTGGAGATGGTGATGGAGATAACTTGCCCTTCTTTTTCTTTGCCGCTGGTTTAAATAGTTCTTGAACTAATCTCTGGATTTTCGCCTGATCCACCAGATTTACACTCTGTCCATCTCGCATGACATACCCTTCGATTGGGAGAGTATGAAAGGTAATATTTCCCCTGGTTAGGGCGGTTGCTTGCGGCAAGAAACCAAGTACATCCCAACCAGAGTCGATGACAACATTTTTCTTTGCGACGTTCAATAAAGCTGAAACCTTACCGATGTCGCCAAAGATTCCTTGTTCCCTAAATTTTGTAATTACGCCAGTCAAAAAAGCTTGCTGACGGTGGGTTCTATCTAAATCACCATTTGGTAGGCCGTGACGCTGCCGCACAAATTTCAGAGCGTCGACTCCAGAAATTGTCTGTAATCCGGCGGGAAATACTGCGCCCGAATACTGCCGATCATTTACTGCATTTTTTAAACAGACCTGGATTCCACCAAGAGCTGTTGCAAGGTCATAAAACCCAATCATATTAATCTCAGCAAAGTGATCTATTGGAACATTTAAAAATTTTGAAATTGTGGTAATTGCAACAGCCCGCCCGGCATCTCGTGCCAAATGTTCGCGGCGAGGTTGCTCAACACCCTCCTTGTAAAGGCGAGAGTCTTCAGCATATTTGGCGTAGCTATATGCCTCTTTTATCTTCTTCATTCCGTAACCTGGAACATCGACGTAATCATCACGGGGAATCGAAATCGCTACCGCATTCTTTCCATCGGCAGGCAGGTGGATCAAGATCATCGTATTTGTGTTGTATCCGCCAATAGATGCCGGTCCAATGTGCAAGAGTTTAGTTATCTCTTTTGGTAGGGCATTTCCGTCGCTATCTCGCCGGCTATCTAACCCCAGCAATAAAATATTCGTATCGCCATTCTTTGACTGCTCGGCCCCATTTAACACCTTTGATCTTGGAATAGCCTTTGATGCAGCGTTGCTAAAGAAATGCAATCCACCTGAAGTCATAATTACAACGAGGGAGAGGCTAAGTGCAATTATCTTTCCCCATTTTCGCATAAGTTGAATCCTACCGAATAAACCTTTGAACTTGCCAAGTACCATTGCGTCGTGAGTTTGCAAGAATTATTTGGCTATCGCTATATAAAGCGCTTTTATTTTGCGCGTTTTATAAGCAACTTCGGCAATGGCATGTCCCCAATAGCCTTGGCATTTGGAATTCTTCACCTTCCAAATGGTGATGCAAACCTACTTGGTCTAGTCCTTGGCTCAACCACAGTCGCGATGCTAATAATGGCCCCCTTTGGTGGAGTACTTGCAGACAAATTCGGACGAATCCGAGCAGTTGCTTTTGCTGACTTAGTTGGCGCCGCAGGGTTATTTGTACAGGTTGCCTATTTTGCCACTGGCAATGTGCCGATACTTGTACTGCTCTTAGTGAATATAAATTTTGGTTTAATGTGGGGAATTTTCTGGCCAGCAATGTCAGGTGTACTTCCTGCCCTAGTCCCAGACGCAGATCTTCAGAAGACAAACTCGGTAAACAACTTCTTCTCCAACGGCGCAATTATTCTTGGCGCCGCTACCGGTGGAGTAATTGTTGCGGGCTTTGGAAGCACCTGGGCACTTGCAATCGATGCCTCAACATTTGTAATTGGTGGCTTAGTTCTATTTAGCTTCCGACATGTCTCTTTAAGAGGCGAAAAGACCGAGAACTCTATGTTTGATGATCTAATTCATGGTTGGAAAATATTTATCTCATTTCGTTGGATTGTCATCGGGGTATTTGGATTCTCTTTTATTATTCTTGCTTGGGCAGCCGGAGAAAATATCTTGGGACCACTGATAGCTTTAGAAGAATTCAATGGCGCAAAATCTTGGTCACTGGTCCTAACTTTTGAGGGGATAGGTTTGATTATTGGCTCAATTATTGGGGTCAAGATAAAACTTAAGTACCCACTTCGATTTCTATTAATAATAAGTTTCTCGATCTCGCTCTACATGTGGTCAATGGCCCGCCCACAATCAATTTGGTTTATTGCATTCTGCGCCTTGCTCTGGGGTCTCACTCTTGATCTTTGGATAACGATCTGGTCAACCGCCATGGCACGCGAGGTCCCGCGTGAAGCACTTTCACGTGTTTCAGCCTTTGATGCAATGGGAACCATGCTGCTTCGACCTGTTGGACTAGCAATCGCTGGCCCACTCTCTCTGGCCTTTGGCCTATCAAATACCCTCTATGCGCTATCAATTTTCAGCGCGATCTGCATTTTCGGGATGCTGGCAACTCCAGCTATGCGTAATATGCAGATTTCAGAGCCAAAAGTTGAGGGCTGAGCTCTCAGTAAAAGTTAGGGTTTTTCTCTAATCTCTTAAAGAAAGAAGTTGTTTACTTTGGAAATGAAAAACTATATGAGCCGTACAACCTCGAAGGTAATAGCAGGTTTTGTAATAGGAATTACGACCGCAGGTGGAATTGCTACAGCAGCTGGAGTATTTAGCACAACAGTTGTAAATGCATGTGTAGCCAAGAAGACAAAGATTATTTATGCCGCCACCGATAATTCTTGCCCTAAAAACCGCACACCAGTGACACTTGGGAATGCCGGATCAGTGGCGGGAAGTATAAGCTCTATTGTCAAGAAAGTTTTTCCGACTGTTGTAACTATAAATGTTTCAACTCCTAATGGCGGTGGGACTGGGTCAGGGTCAATTTTCAAATCATCAAACTCAACTAGTTATGTTGTCACAAATAATCATGTAATTGAGTCAGCAGCTAATAATACCGGGAATATTAAGGTTGAATTAGATGACGGTAACTCCTATGTGGCAACTGTTGTAGGCCGAGACCCAAATTATGATTTGGCAGTATTGCAAATTAATAAAGGTAATCTACCGACGATAGATATTGGTGATTCAACGTCAATTAAGATTGGAGACCAAGTCATTGCATTTGGTTCACCACTCGGCTTAGACCACACCGTAACCAGTGGAATTATCTCTTCTCTTAACCGTCCAGTAGTTACTGGCGATGGCGTAACTTCTACGGAATCTTATGTAGATGCAATCCAAACAGATGCCTCAATTAATCCAGGAAATTCAGGTGGCCCACTTACTGACTCACTTGGTCGCATGGTGGGCATTAACTCAGCCACAGCAACACTTGGCTCGCTTACCGGCCAGATCGGATCAATAGGTTTAGGTTTTGCGATTCCAATCAATCAAGCTCTGCGAATCATGAATGAGATTATTGAGACTGGAAAGGCAACCAGACCAATACTCGGTGTCTACTTTGACAATAATTTCACTTCAGGAAATGGCGCCAAGATTTCTAGCTTGGTACCGGGCGAAGCTGCCGAAAGGGCGGGAATTCCTGCTGGCGCAGTTATCACCTCAATTGACGGTATAAGAATTGCAGATTATCTCTCAGCAATTGTCCGAATCCGCTCTTATGCACCTGGAGCAGAGGTAACAATTACTATGACGATGCCTTCGGGCGCGAGCAGGGACTTCACACTTAACTTAGGCTCAGCGCCATCTAATTAGGTTAGAAACTAATTAGTTTAGAGTCGACCTAAGCTAAATCTCTTGATTTCAAAAAGGCTTATGGATTAGCCATAAGTGTTCTATTATTTTGCAATGGAGATTTTTGACTTGCGCGTTACAGTAGAGGAAATTGGTGGGCGTTCAGTTTGTGGCCTAAATCCAGGAGACTATTTTGAAGTCACAAATAGTGCCGAACTCCATATTCCAGATGGTAAGCATTTCTGTATGTATGCAATAGCTTCAATACTTCCGCTTCTGCCTGCTAAGCAACGTAAAATGGCTGAAGATGATTGGCTTGAACAAGATTCGTTGGTTGCTTGCCCAGATCCCGAAGAAAAATTAATCATGAGAATCGAACGTATAAGAACCGTCAAACTTAACGCAGAAGATCTAACTTAATTATTATTGGTGTGCATGATATTTCGGTGCTCATCATTATATCTTTCAAGATAATAAATTGGTCCAGACGGGCCCTTTGCTCGAGCAAGAATCTCTGCAATTGATCTAACTTGTGAATCTGTAAATTTTATTTCAGGAATACGTAAATTTGATTCTAGATGTGAAAGATTACGCGCTCCAACAATAACTGCTTTAACACCAGGGCGATTTAGAATATAAGCCGAAGCCACGGTTCCGATATCAGTACTGTGCTCACCTGCAATCATCGATAAGACTTTAAGTAATTCTTGAAAAAGTTCCCAGCCACCGAACTCCTTAATGATTAATTGATATTTTATATTTGAGCGCGTGGCAAAATTAGTTGGTTCATCCTTCCCAAGGAAGCGTTCAGAGAAAAAGCCGCCAGCCACTGTTCCATAGCAAAAAATTCCAATGCCATTATCTAAGCAATATTGAGCCATCCCTGATTCGGCCCGTGCATCAAGTAACGAATATTGGATCTGGATACTTGCTGGTTTAAGCCCAGCATCTACCATCTCGCTCAATCTTTCAACATCAAAATTTGTTACGCCGACATGTCGAATTTTCCCTTCAGCTTTGAGCCTAAAGAGCTCTTCCATCGCAACTAAATAATTCTTGGCCGCGTATCTCCACCAATGGAATTGAACTAGATCAACCTGATCTACACCAAGACGCTTTAGCGAGCGATTTACAACTCTTTCGACATCTGTCCTATCGAATTTATCTAACTCGTTCTCGTTTGGTACATACTTAGTTTGTAGCTGAACCAAATCTCGAGCGTTATCACCATGGGTTTCTTGCAACTTCAAGATAGCTTTACCAATTAGCTCCTCTACGCCAGTGTAAATATCACCAAAATCTAAAGTTGTAATTCCTGCTTCAATAAATTTGGTGGTATCTAAAATTGCCCCAGCATCTTCAATTGTTTGGTCCAGAGAGTGACCAGAGCTTAATTGCCATCCCCCCTTAATTACCGGAGAAATTTCGTAGCCTGGAACAAGTTGAATCATCTTCACGATTGAATCACTGCTTCAGCTTCAATTTCAACTAAATACTCATCACCAATCAATTGAGCGATAAACATAGTGTTTGCAGGGCGGATGTCTGAGAAGCGTTCGCCGTGAGCTATTGAGATCAATTCCCAGTCCGCTAAATTGTTCACATAAATTCTAGTTCGAACAACATCTGAAAGTTTTGCCCCGAGAGATTCGAGCGATGCTTCGATTTTATCGATTATAAAATGGGCTTGAGCCGCAGGATCATTTTTCCCAATAGCTAGTGCACCATGGGTGGCGGTGGTTCCGGAAACTAAAACTCGATCACCTATACGCATTGCCCGCGAGTAGCCTGCGAGTGCCTCCCATGATGTACCAGAATCAATCCGCTCATTAGTGGCACTCTTTATGACTTTATATACTGGCGGAAACTCCTCAAGGTGATGACTTAGATCTCCGGATGCAGTTAGATATGGAGGCTTGCGGTACTCGTCACCACAATCACCCGGGATTGGTTCTAATAAATTTAAGGCCACCGCAATTTCATGGCGTTGTGCGTTATTTAAATCAAAGGTAAAAAGCGAGAGAGTATCTTCGATGTGAGCATTTTCTCCCAGTCGAGCTCCAATAATCACGGCACCCACTGCCTTTTGTGCAAGTTGATACTTGCTAGCTATTGTAGAAATGGAGCGATTTGTCTCCTGGCCAACCTTATTTAAGGTCTCCAAAATATTTTGAAATTTCTCCCAGCCGCCAGCTGTATCAATAAATCTCTTATATTTCATAAGCGACCAATTCGCTAATGAATCAAGATTAGGCTCACTCTTACCCAGCCATTTTCTGGAGATGAAGCCGCCACACAAAGTTCCATAAGCTAAAATCGCAATTCCATGCTGATCGCAGTAATCAGCCATCTGGCCACCACCTCTATGATCTATCAGCGAATACGAAATTTGATTTGAGACTAGATCCACCCCACTTGATTTTGCGATTCTGAGGTGGGCAGTATCAAAATTAGTAGCGCCGAGAGCTCCGATAAGTCCTTCATCTTTTAACTCTTGCAAATAAATTAAAGTATCTAACCAATATGGATTAGAGAATTTCCAAGCATGGTATTGGAGTAAATCGATTTTTTTACTCTGCAAACGATCTAGTCGATTTTGTACGGCTTCGCGTACCTGGTCACGTGTGACAGGTCCAGGTTTTGGGACCCACTTTGTTAATAATTTTGCGTTGGTACCCTCAGGATGGTTATTTTTAAAAGTTCCGGCAATAATTTCAGCAGATCCATAGTGATCAGCCATATCAAATGTGAATAATCCAGATTGAGCATAAGGCACCATGAATTTTGATGCGCTGATTGGATCTAATGTATTTCCATCCTTCTCCATGTCAGCAATCTGCCAGAGTCCAGTAATTGCTCGAGAGATTTCTAAACCCTTTGCTATTTTATACTTTTCAACTTTTTGAATTGGCATCGGGTACCTGCTCTTCTCTCTCAAGAATTACTGTGAATTTGCAAACCCTTTAACAACTTCTAGGAACTGCCTCAGGAGCACATTAAAGCAAGTGGATATTAGCATGTGGCTAATTCGAAGTGAATAAAAATTTAACTCAATTCAGAATAACCTGGGGCAGGTTTTCCATCTGGGTAATAAGCGGCTGCCGGTGAGCCCTCAGGTCTAAATATTCCAAGAATCCATAAATCCTCATCAGAATTATTGACAACTGAGTGGAGCAACCTTGGCACGACCGCAAAAGTTGAACCTTGGGATATTTTCTGTGAGTGATCTCCAACTTTAAATTCACCAGAACCACGAACTATGTAGCAGATCTCGTCGTATAGGTGATAATGAGAAGGTGCACCAGATGGTGGTATAAATCCTATAAACATAGTAGCGCCAGATGAACCACTGGTTGAATCAATTAGAACCTCAAACTGTCGATCACTTGTAGCATCATCTTTAAGTGAATCACCTTGTACAACCAGACGCTTGAAAGTATTTACCTCAGTCTTCTCTCTTCGCGCGTATGGTCCACTTGTATCAGGAATAGTTACTTCAAGGGCAATTAAGTTATCTCCATGTGCCCAGAAGTAGCTCTCACCACTTTGAATATGAACAGCTGAGCCAGAACTTACTTGGACGCTGTTATCAACTTCACTTCCAATAATTTCCAAACTTGCAGTTCCGAACCTAACAAATATTAAAGTGGAACAATCCTTGGAACCTTTAGGGGAGGCATTTCCTGTCAGGTGAATCTCAGTGGCAGTCATCGCTTCAGCGTATGAACCAGACTTAATTAACGAGTAACATTGCCCCTGACCCCTTACATAAACATCTTCAGGAGCTAAAGTGTCAGCATAAAAAACTTTGCCAGGTTCCATAACTTGAAAGGTAGCGTAAAAATGAAAATATTTAAACATGCAAGTGCGATTTGGAATGGTACGGGCCCAGCAGGGACTGGCTCTATGACCCTAGGACGAACCGGAGAGGTTCTTCCCTTCTCACTAAAGTCGCGAATCGGAGATGTGCCAATGACCAATCCTGAAGAGTTGATTGGCGCAGCACACGCAGGCTGTTTCTCTATGGCACTCTCAAGCTTGATCGAAGAAGAAGGCAAAGTTCCAGGAACGGTTGAGACAAGCGCTAAGGTAACTCTTGAACAACGAGATGATGGATTTTGGATAACTGAAATTAACCTAACCACGAGAGGTTCAAATCAGTCACTTACTTCTGAAGAATTCATCACCCTTGCTGAAAAGGCTAAAGAGACTTGCCCAGTCTCAAAGCTCTACTCTGCAGCGACAATTACGCTAGACGCCGCTTTAAATTAAGTAAGAAATTATCCGGTGATAAGGTAAACCAATGAGCCAATCCAATCCAGGAATCAGATTTCGCAAAGCCCTTGCCGAGGAATCACCACTCCAGATCGTTGGCACAATAAATGCTAACCACGCTCTACTAGCTAAGCGTGCTGGATTTAAAGCGATATATCTTTCGGGCGGCGGAGTAGCGGCAGGATCATTAGGTGTACCTGATTTAGGGATTACTGGCCTAGAAGATGTATTGATTGATGTTCGTCGCATAACAGATGTTTGCGACACTCCACTTTTAGTCGATATTGATACTGGCTTTGGGGCGTCCGCATTTAATATTGCAAGATCAGTGCGTTCAATTAATAAAGCCGGAGCCGCGGCAATTCATATTGAAGATCAGGTTGGTGCAAAGAGGTGTGGTCACCGCCCAAACAAGGAGTTAGTAAGCAAAGCTGAGATGGTAGATCGAATCAAAGCAGCGGTAGATGCTCGGATAGATGACTCATTTGTAGTAATGGCACGAACTGATTCCCTAGCCGTAGAAGGGATAGATGCTGCTTTGGAACGGGCTCATGCATATATAGAAGCTGGGGCAGATGCACTTTTCCCGGAGGCAATAACAGATTTGGCTACATATAAGAAATTCACAGATTCAATAAAAGTTCCAGTCTTAGCAAATATAACCGAATTTGGGATGACACCGATTTTTACAACCGATGAACTAGCAAAAGTAGGAGTAGCGATTGTTCTCTATCCACTCTCTGCATTTAGGGCGATGAATAAAGCTGCCGAAAATGTCTATGAAACAATTCAAAAAGATGGATCACAGAAAGCAGTACTTGATACCATGCAGACAAGAGAAGAGCTTTATCAAAGAATTAATTATTATGAATATGAAAACGCACTAGATAATTTATTTGGCAATGGAGAAGTTAAAAAATGATAGCTGAGCCAACTAAAATTGAGTTTAAGCCTAAGAAATCGGTAGCACTTTCTGGGGTAACAGCCGGATCTACCGCTCTCTGCTCCGTTGGTAAGAGTGGAAATGATTTACATTATCGCGGGTATGACATATATGACCTAGCTTCGAAGTGTGAATTTGAGGAGGTAGCCTTTCTACTAATTCATGAAAAATTGCCAAGCAAGAGCGAGTTAGCGGTCTACAAGGCTAAATTAAGATCTCTACGAGGACTTCCAACAACAGTTAAAAAAGTTTTAGAGGCCTTACCAAAAACATCCCACCCTATGGATGTAATGCGAACCGGGGTGTCAGCCCTAGGGTGTGATTCTCCAGAGGCCTTAATTCATACGGAAGAAGAGGCGCGAGAAATCGCAGATCAGCTCGTAGCATGCTTCGGCTCAATGCTCATTTACTGGTATCACTTTGCAAATAGTGGAAAAGAGATAGAGGTTGAAACTGATGACGATTCAGTAGGCGGCCACTTCTTACACATGCTCCACGGCACTGCGCCAAGTGACGAATGGGTTAAAGCCATGCATATCTCGCTAATTCTTTATGCAGAGCATGAATTCAATGCTTCAACTTTTACCGGCAGAGTAATCGCCGGAACAGGGTCAGATATTTTTGCCGCAATTACAGGTGCAATTGGCGCACTCCGAGGACCAAAACATGGCGGCGCCAATGAGGTAGCACTTGAGATCCAAGAACGGTATTCAAACCCAGATGAAGCTGAGAAAGATATTCTATCTAGAATTGAAAAGAAGGAAGTTGTAATCGGGTTTGGCCATCCGGTATATACCATTTCTGATCCTCGAAATAAGGTTATTAAGTCGGTAGCTCATGATTTAAGTAAGACAGCTGGAGATATGAAGCTTTACGATATAGCTGAGCGAATCGAATCAGTAATGTGGGATGCGAAGAAAATGTTTCCAAACCTTGATTGGTTCTCTGCGGTTGCCTATAAAACTATGGGAATCCCAACAGCATTTTTTACTCCAATATTCGTAATCGCTCGCACAACAGGATGGTCTGCTCACGTGATCGAACAACGAATCGATAATAAGATTATTCGCCCAAGTGCGGATTACACAGGTCCAGAAGATCTGGAATTTGTGCCAATAGAGAAGAGATAGGTTCCTAAGTGTCAGCCAATATTACAAAAGTTAAACAAGAATTTGATAAAGAGATTATCGATATCGTCGATTATGTAGAAAATTTTGAGATTAAATCTGAGGTTGCATATGAAACTGCCTGGAATTGTCTTCTAGATACGCTTGGTTGTGGGCTTGAAGCTCTGGAATATGATGAATGTAAAAAATTGCTTGGCCCAATAGTCCCAGGGACTGTTGTTACCAATGGAGTTAGAGTACCCGGAACAAATTATGAACTCGATCCTGTTCAAGGTGCATTCAACATAGGTGCAATGATCCGCTGGTTAGATTTTAACGACACCTGGCTCGCTGCTGAATGGGGCCACCCATCTGACAACCTAGGTGGAATTCTTGCTACCGCCGATTGGCTTTCAAGGGCAGCAGTTGCTGCAGGCCGTGCTCCACTAAAAGTTCATGATGTTTTGACTGCAATGATTAAGGCACATGAAATTCAAGGTTGTATTGCACTTGAAAACTCTTTTAACAAAGTTGGATTAGACCATGTAGTACTCGTAAAAGTCGCCTCAACGGCGGTAGTTGCAAAAATGCTGGGCCTAACTAGAGAGCAGACACTAAATGCTGTCTCACTTGCCTGGGTCGATGGACAGGCACTTCGCACATATCGTCACTTTCCAAATGCGGGGTCTCGTAAATCATGGGCTGCTGGAGATGCAACTTCACGGGCAGTAAGACTGGCTTTGATCGCGAAAACAGGAGAAATGGGATATCCATCAGTCCTTACCGCAAAGGTATGGGGATTTTATGATTCACTCTTCCGCGGTAATTCATTCAAATTCCAACGAGCATATGGTTCATATGTAATGGAAAACATTCTTTTCAAAATTTCTTTCCCAGCTGAATTCCATTCACAAACTGCGGTTGAAGCAGCAATGACAATACATAACCAGATGAGAGATATAGGCAAGTCAGCAGAGGATATCAAGAGTGTAAAGATTCGAACTCACGAAGCTTGTATAAGAATTATTGATAAAAAAGGCCCGCTAGGCAATCCCGCAGATCGAGATCACTGTATTCAATACATGGTTGCGGTCCCATTGATTTTTGGTCGCCTAACAGCACGGGACTATGAGGATGAGATTGCCTCTGATCCAGCCATTGATGCACTGCGCGAAAAGATAATTTGTTCTGAGGATCCAGCATTTACTGTCGATTATCATGATCCGAGCAAACGCTCGATCGCAAATGCATTAACTGTTGAGTTCAATGATGGAAGTAAGTTTGATGAAGTCATAGTCGAATATCCAATTGGCCATTCGCGTAGGCGTACCGAAGGAATCCCGTTATTAATTGAGAAGTTTAAAATTAATTTGGCTCGAATTTTCAACTCGGATCAACAGAAGAAAATTTTAGATGTTTCCTTGGATTATGCGAAGTTATCGCAGATGTCTGTAAATGACTACTTAGACCTCTATGTAAATCAGAGCTATATAGCCAAATAGTTTATTTCTTCTTCTCTGGGTTTCCCGATTTTTTAATTAAATCACCGCTTGCAACACTATGAAAATAGTTCAAAGCAGGGATAGCAAGAAGATCGTGAATTCTAAAGAAGCTTTCAGTAGCAGTGAAGCCCGGCCAAGACTTTGGGAGATATTCTGCAGGAAGTCCTGGATCAAGGTAAGGGACATGTCTCCAATTCGTTAGGGCTTTTGTGTAATCGATAAAAGCGGCTCTAGGATCTGGTTTCACAAGTTTTTTTGTAAACCATTTTCTAATTAAAGGCTGAACCGTGGCACTGAAAGATTTATACATTATTCCAATGTCTTTCAAATCCCACCATTCTGCAACAGCGCTCGGTGTAGTTTGGAAGGCAAGGTGATGGGCAGAAAAAATATTCATATTCTTTTCGATATTTAGCGATTTAGCTAACGCTGTTACATCAACGGTAAGTTGGCGAGGAGCAATCCAGAGACCACCTGCTACCTGTGCAAATCCAACTCGAATCAATCTAGAACGCAGCTGGTACCTAAGCTCTCGTTTCTGTTCTGGAATTGAGAAGGCTACTAACACCCAGCCCTCATCTCTTGGGACTTCTCTACGTTCAAGAACTCGAGCGTCACCAAGCTCAAAGGTCCTCCTCGCCTCTGAGCTAAGAGCATATCCCTGAACTCCATTTTGTAATTTAGATATCAGAATTCCACGACGTTTAAACCTAGAGAGCGCACTTCGGACCGACGGTTCATCAACATCTAAATCGGCACAAAGTGAAACAATTGCACTAGCTGATAACCAGCCGCCTAGAGAGCGACTATAAGCACCATAAATTGTAATAATTAGCGATTGAGGGCGACTGGATCGATCAATTAAATCTTTAGCCTCACCTGCAAATATGCTCACCACAGCAGCAATGCTAGTAGGGTAATTTAGAGAAAGAGAAGAGCAAAGGAGCTAAAAATGGCCGGTGCCAGTATTGAGATAACTAGATTTCTTGAATGGGCTGAGACTGATGCTGCAGGGCATCAACACTACACAAGCGCATTTCGTTGGGTTGAAGAGTGCGAAGCAGCGCTTTATCGGAGCGTAGGACTTCCCTCAACGCTATTTGGACAGATTCCAAGAGTTAGTGTTCAAATGGAATATAAGCGACGAATATATTTCGGTGAAGAAATTAAGACCCGACTTGAAGTCACACGGCTCGGTAACTCATCTGCCGAATTAGCTTTCACAGCACATGTAAAAGATGAGATAGCAGCTATTGGAAAGTACGTGATTGTTCATTCAGTAAATAAAGAGACTGGTGCTCAGAGATGGCCAGATGATTGGCGAGTAAAACTATTTACTTAGTAAATTCGCAACCATAAGCCCACTGCCCCCGCCTACCCCTCCACCTGGCCAGGTTCCCGAACCGCAAATAAAGAGATTCTTTACCGGCGTCTTGTGACCGGTCCATCCTGGCATCGGACGAAGAAAGAAGAATTGTGCTGGGTGATGACTTCCACCAAGTGAATCTCCCTTAATCAAATTAGCGTTATATCTTTCTAAGTCTGTTGGTGTTAGAACTTTCCTAGAAAGTATTTTTTTGGAGATCCCAGGCGCATAAGATTCAATATTTTGAATAATTCTATCTGCATATTCTTCACCAACTTCATCCCAACTCTTTCCTGTAATTTTTCCAGATACGTCTCCAGTAATTTCAAGTGGCAACACGCGTACTTGGATCCAAAGAATATGTTTCCCTGCTGGCGCTCTAGAAGGATCGCTTACAGTTGGTTGCCCTATTACTAGCGTCGGAGTCTGTGGAAGTTTCCCGGCCGCTGCAAGGGCATATGTCAGAGCCATTTCATCTACTGTCGGGGCTATGTGAACGTAGTTATATTCACGTGCTTGCGCCGCCTGCCAATCGGGAAGATCGCTGAGGGCAAGATGAATCATCATCGTACCTAGCCCTGGTCGGAAGTTACTAATCTTTGACACTTCAGGAGTTACAGCTTGAACTTTTGAGAGAAGGTTTGGAATCAATGCTGGATTAACATTTGCAATAATTTTGTCTGCATCTATCCGATTACCACCTTGCATTCGGACAGCTATAGCTTCACCATTTTCGGTGATGATTTCAATAACTTTGGATCCGGCAATAACTTCACCGCCATTTTCTCGAATTACTGCGACTAAAGCTTTAATTAAAGTATCAGCTCCACCTTTTCCAATCACCATTCCAAATTCTTGCCCACCAATTGATTCCAGAAATGAGAAAAGCGCTCCTCCAGAAATATCGGGACCATAGTCAAGGTGCATACCCCATGTGGCAGCAAGAGCCTTTGTTTCTGGGTGAACAAAATATTCATCGGTAAATGCCCTACTTGATTGCAATAATAATCTGATTAGATCAAAGAGGCCCTCACTACCAATTACTCGCCAAGTTTTATAAAGTGATTTTATCGCAGCAAAAGATGGAAGCTCTGTTCCTAGTATCGGGAAAAGGTGTGGGGCCAATTTCTCTAACTTATATGTAAGGGCTTTCCAAGATTCCACATCGCCTGGAACTATGCGTTCAAGGGCGTCTATATTTGCTTGTCGATCCATTACGATCCCAATTGATTTTCCATCAGGAAAGACTGAGCAATATGGTTTAGCTGAAGGAATAAATTCAAGCCCATTACGGATTAAATCATCCTTAAGCTCTGCCATAACGCCCCCGCCGGCGAAGAGACTCAGGTTTGTGGCAAATAAATCATGCCTGAAACCAGGCAAAGTTATCTCTTCAGTACGAACTGCACCCCCGAATTGTTCAGCGCTTTCAAGCACAATGACGGATTTTCCCTTTTTTGAAAGTAGCGCCGCCGCGCTAAGCCCATTTATCCCTGAGCCGATTATAACTATTTTTGACATACGCGATCTTCTCATGATTATTGACGACCGGACAATACCCGCAATAGATTTCGCTCATGACTTCCAAAGAAAATTTCGATGCGGTAATAATTGGTAGTGGAATAAACTCTCTCGTGGCAGCAGCGGTTCTAAGTAAATCGGGCTGGCGGGTACTGGTCTGCGAACGCAATGCAACCGCAGGCGGCGCAATTCATACATCTCAAGCTACTCTGCCAGGATTTACCCACGAATTACTTTCAAGTTGGCATCCACTCTTTGTAGGCGGTCCCGCCTATACAGAATTAAAAGATGACTTGGCTAAGCATGGTTTGATTTACAAAAATACAGAACTTCCCACGGGAGTTGTTTGCAAAAGTGGAACCGCAATACTCTCAACAAACCCAGAAGTTACTGCTCTAGAATTTTCAAAGCATGGGGATAAAGAGTCCTGGGCTCAGCTAATGAATGAATTTACCCCTAAATTAGATCTTGCCTTTGGATTACTCGGAGCAGACCTATGGCGTAAATCTTCACTAAAACTACTTCGCTTAGCCAGAAAACGTTTTGGCAATCGAGGTTTAGTTGCAACCGGAGCGGAACTTTTGGAACCCGCAGCACCTTGGCTTGATCGACAATTTAATTCACCAGTGAGCAAGGCATTACTTGCGCCATGGGCGCTTCATAATGGGCTAGGCCCAGACGATGCCAGCAGCGCATTCATAACTAAGGTAATAGGTGCAGCTATTGCTTATGGTGGCATGCCTGTCCCTGAAGGTGGCGGAATCAAATTAGTTGAAGCTTTAAATAAAATTATTAGTAACGCGGGTGGAGAGGTAAAAATAAATTCAGATGTAGTAAAAATTAATCTAGAAAACGAGAAAGCCACTGGTGTAACTCTCGCTGATGGCAGAACATTCTCTGCAAAAAGAGCTGTTTTGGCATCAACTACTCCTCAAGCTTTGTATCAAGAACTTTTAAAAGATGCGAAAATTCCTGTCGGTATTAAAGAAGCGGCAGATAAATTTAGATATGGCCGTGCCGCAATCCAGATTCATCTAGCATTATCTGAAACTCCGATCTGGAAGTCGGATGCTCGGATGAAAGATGTTGCAATTGTTCACGTACTAGATGATATGAATTCACTTTCAGAGTCTGTAAATGCATCAAATCGTGGCTTCCTACCAATACGCCCAACAATTGTTGTGGGGCAGCCATGCACTGTTGATCCCACTAGAGCTCCAGTCGGAAAATCTATTATTTGGATTCAATTACAGGAAAATCCACGAATAATTAAGGGAGACCTCGCAAATAAAATTGATCCGGGGGACGGATCTTGGAACAAAGAGCGTCTTGATTTGTATGCGGATAGAGTGCTTAATCAACTTGGGGAAGAGATAATTAATTTAAATTCAGCAACCATCTCTAAAATAGTTCTTGGGCCACTAGAAATTGAAGCCATGAATAAGAATTTAGTTGGCGGCGATCCATATGCAGGGGATTGTAGAATTGATCAATTTGCACCATGGAGACCGCTCTCATCTGCAACCGGCCATCGAACTCCAATAAAAAATCTTTGGCACATTGGAGCTTCAACCCACCCTGGGCCAGGCCTTGGTGGCGGTTCTGGCTTTCTAGTTGCCAAACGTTTAACAAAACGTAAATTTAGAGGCCAATAAAAAAGCCCGCCATGTTTATTGGCGGGCTTTTAATTATCTTAAATTGGGATTATTTAGATACCAATGCAAAGACTCTTGTTGGTGAACCAGAGCCACCAACGATTTTTAGTGGTGCAGCAATTACGATTGCACCCGTAGTTGGTAATTTATCTAAGTTACGAAGCTGAGTTAGTCCGTATTTATTGTTTCCTAACAAGTAATTGTGGCAAGGAAATGGAACTTCCATACCAAATGCACCACCAGCATCAATTCCAACGGTCTCTACTCCTAGTCCAAGAATGTCGCGCTTTGTCGCAAGAAATTCGGCACATGAAGGCGGCAGTCCAGGTGTGTGAGGTCCATTCTCATCAGCATTTGCAAATGCTTTTGGATCATCACCAAACTTTGACCAACCAGTACGGAAAAGTACCCAGGCGCCCTTAGGGATTGGTCCGTTAGCTTTCTCCCAAGCTTCAATATGTGAAACCTCTAGAAGAAAATCAGGATTCTCTGCAGCCTCTTTAACAAAATCTAAAACTACAGCTGGACCAACAAGGCGTTGTGGTGGAATTGAGGCAACATCGTCGCCATCTTTTCCAGTCACCCAGTGGTTGGGTGCATCTATATGAGTTCCCGTGTGTTCGCCGGTATGAAAGTTATTCCAGTACCAAGCAGGTCCACGATCGTCATACTTTGAAATCTCCTCCAATTGGAATGAAGCTGTCTGGCCAAATGGTTCAGGCAGCACAAGGATTGGGGTATTTGAATGCAAAGGTGCAGTTAGGTCCAGGACCTGCACTGCTCCAGATGCCAGATCATTTGCTAGGGCTTTTAAGTCAGCCATTCATTCTCTCCTTTAGTAAGTTTGGTTAAACCTATCCGCGCTATATGCCGCAGGGGATTGAGATTAGCCCTGAGAAGCTCATTTTTCTAGGTTTGACGGCCGTCAATTTCCTCTATTAGCGCTGTCATCTAGCACACATGCTTTTTAGGAATTTTTGCCTAGACATGTGGTGTCTGACATGCGACGATTCTCGAGTAATTCTGCCCTAGAGGTCGAATTCACGCACATGCATGGGCAAGAGGAGGAGATATGGCTGAACGGTCGTTTGCTACCGAAGTTGGAAAACTTCGAGCCAGTGAAGGTGAGGAATTTTTTGGGGAAGGAATCCTTGCAGTTACAAAGGCCCTATTGCAGTCAGGCGTCTCTTATGTTGGCGGATATCAAGGCGCACCAATTTCTCATCTAATGGATGTTCTAGGAGATGCCAAAGAGATCCTAGATGAACTTGGAGTACATTTTGAAAATAGTGCTTCGGAAGCAACCGCTGCAGCATCACTTGCAGCTTCGGTTTATTATCCACTTCGTGGCGCCATAACATTTAAATCAACTGTTGGTACTAACGTCGCCTCAGACGCGCTCGCAAACCTTGCATCTGGAGGAGTTACTGGCGGAGCACTAATTATCGTTGGCGAAGATTACGGCGAAGGATCCTCCATTATGCAGGAGCGTTCTCATGCTTTTGCAATGAAATCTCAGATTTGGTTGCTTGACCCGAGGCCAAATTTAACTGCGATAGTTGATTCAGTTGATATTGGATTCCGACTCTCCGAAGCAAGTAATTCTCCAGTGATGTTGCAATTGCGACTTCGCTCATGTCACTTGCACGGAAGATTTATTGCGAAGGATAATGTTAAGCCAGAATTTACACTCCGTGATGCGATGGAGAATCCACTCCGTGATACAAGTCGAATTGTTCTACCTCCCGCAAGTTTTATGCATGAGCAGGAGAAAGTTACGAAGCGTTGGCCAGCTGCCGTTAAATTCATAAAAGACAATAAGATCAATGAATTATTTGCAGATGGATCTGAAGATTTTGGAATCGTTATGCAAGGTGGGTTATACAACACGGTAATTCGCTCACTACAGTTGTTGGGGCTTTCCGACGTGTATGGAAATAGTAAAATTCCACTTTATATTCTCAATGTAACTTACCCAATAATTGATGATGAAGTCATTGATTTTGCCAACAGTAAAAAAGGAATATTGCTAGTCGAAGAAGGCCAACCAGATTACATTGAACAGAATATAAACGCGATACTACGTAGGGCTGGTGTAAATACGGCATTACATGGCAAAGATTTGCTGCCTGTTGCTGGGGAATACACTCCAGCCTCTGTAACAAAGGGCATCTTGGAATTTGTTAAGAAATTTGGGCAGCATCTATTAGATGAGAACAACTTACCTGCGATTGTCAGGCCTAATGGGGATAAACCAAATTCAATTAATTCAATTGCCCCAACGGATCAAATTCATGCTCGGCCACCATCTTTCTGTACTGGCTGCCCAGAACGTCCAATTTTCACTGCACTTAAGTTGGCAGAGAAAGAGATTGGAAACCATCATATTTCGGCAGATATTGGCTGTCATCTATTTTCAATTTTGCCACCATTTAATATTGGTGCGACAACAATGGGTTACGGTTTAGGGGCTGCAGGAGCTTCGGCACTTCATGATTTAAATAGTGATAAGAGAACCATTAGCTTTATGGGCGATGGCGGATTTTGGCACAATGGGCTTACAAGTGGAATTGGAAATGCTGTATTTAATAAGAGTGATGGCCTAGTTGTCGTTGTTGATAATGCCTATAGCGCAGCAACCGGCGGTCAAGATCTCTTATCATCATCGGCATCGAGTGAGATTAGATCTACAAAACACCCAATAGAGCGCGCAGTTCGTGGCATTGGAGTCGAGTGGGCCAAGACTGTTTCAAACACATTCAAGGTTAGTGAGATGAAGAATTTATTTAAAGAAGCACTAACAACAAAAGAAGAGGGCCCTAAAGTTATCGTTGCGCAGAGTGAATGTACGCTTAATAAAACCAGACGTGAACGACCTGCAATAACTAAACGTGTCAAAGAAGGAAAGCGTGTAGTCCGTGAACGCTTTGGCGTCGATCCTGATACTTGCACCGGCGATCATTCCTGTATTCGGTTAAATGGCTGCCCATCTTTAACAATAAAAGCGAATCCAGATCCAATGCGGAAAGATCCAGTGGCAACAGTTTTAAATACTTGCGTAGGGTGCGGTCTATGCGGCGAAGCCGCACATGCTGCAGTTCTATGTCCTTCTTTCTACAAGACTTCAATCATAAGTAATCCATCAATTTGGGATCGAACTAAAATGCGTCTTCGAAATCTAATTATTGGAGCATTACAAAATGGAATTGAGCGACGCCTAGTAGGAATCGATGCCTAATATAAGTACTCCCCATAATCGACCTATAACTCTTGCACTACTTGCGATGGGTGGAGAAGGCGGTGGAGTTTTAGCCGATTGGGCAGTCGATATGGCTGAACACAATGGATTCTTTGCCCAAACTACATCCGTACCAGGAGTAGCACAGCGAACAGGAACCACTGTCTATTATTTGGAATTCTTTCCTGACGATGGCGCTGGAAAACCAGGAGTTCACGAACCAGTGCTGAGCACAATGGCCACGCCTGGCGAGGTCGACATAGTTGTTGCATCTGAATTAATGGAGGCAGGGCGCGCAATTTCTAGAGGGTTTGTAACTTCAGATATAACGACATTTATAACTTCAACTCACCGAGTTTATTCAATGACTGAGCGAACCTCAATGGGAGATGGGAGAGTTGATTCAGAAGAGATAATAAAATCTGCTAAGGAAGCAGCAAAAAAGTTTATTGCAGCAGATTTTGCCAAGGTTGCCGAAGAATCAGGTAGCGTCATTTCAGCAGCGCTCTTTGGGGCTATTGCAGGCAGTGGAGCACTCCCATTTCCTCGTGAGCAATTCATTGCATCGATTGAACGAGGTGGCGTAGGTGTAAAAACTTCGATAGCCGCCTTTGATAAGAGTTATGAGTTGGCAAAGCAAGCAGGAGCGGAGCTAGAAAAGCCAGTTAACACAGGGGTTCCAATTCAAATTGGTAAACGACCAGTTGAACCCGGAGAAATATCTCCTGAAGCAGAATTAGCAATAACTAATGATCCATCTTCTGTAGTAGGAAGTAAATTAAAAAGTCAGGCCGCCAAAGTTAAATCTGATTTTCCTGAATCAACCCGAGTGATGGTGATAAATGGCGTAAAGCGGACAGCCGACTTTCAGAGCATTGCTTATGCAGATCGATATCTAAATCGACTATCTCAAATTTGTGAAGCTGATGAGAAGTATGGGAATGGGACGGGTCACTTATTAAATGAAACAGCCCGCTATACAGCGCTTTGGATGACTTACGAAGATACAATTAGAGTTGCAGATCTAAAGACAAGACGCTCACGATTTGAGCGAGTTAGTGCTGAATCAAAGATTAGCGATGAACAGATTATGGAAGTTCGAGAATACTTACATCCAATGTCAGAGGAAATCGCTGACACTCTTCCAACTCCAATTGGTAAGTGGATTTTACGTACCAAGCCGGTCACGAAAACAATTGAAAAAATAAGTGCAGATGGAATAATCTTAAACACCGCGTCTATCGGGGGTTATCTACTTCTATATTTCGTAGCGCGCCTGAAGCCTATTCGCCCAAGATCACTTCGCTTCAACTTAGAGCAAGAACGAATCGATACCTGGTTGGCAAAAATTAATACACTAGCTGCCACAAATTACGATTTAGCTTGTGAAGTTTGCGAATGCGCAAATGTCATAAAAGGGTATGGTGAAACTCATCGTAATGGTTGGCGCAACTTCACCGCGATTATGGCCGAAGTAGATAAAATTGCGGATAATTCAGATGCGGCCAGCCGAATCAAAGAACTGCGCCAAGCAGCGCTCGCAGATGAAGACGGTAGCAAATTACGGAATTATTTAAAGGCTTAAACTTCTCCAAATATTTGGGTAATCTGTTCAAAGGACATAGCGTTCTTTGCAGCGCTTGCTTGAGCCTTTTCACGCTCTAAGTTTCGCTCTAATTGAATCTTGGCAGCCACATATTGCTTTGGCCAAGGCATGTCGGCAAATCCGCTCTTGGCACCCTCGGTAAGAATCCAAGCTGGATTGGCTAGGTGTGGCCTTGCAACTGCACAAAGATCTGCGCGCCCTGCTGCAATGATTGTGTTTGCATTATCAGCCTCAAAGATTGCGCCGACAGCAATTGTTGGAATCTTTGCCTGGTTTCGAATTCGATCAGCAAATGGCGTCTGAAACATACGACCATAAATTGGCTTCTCCTCCTTACTTACCTGCCCAGAAGAGCAGTCGATAATGTCAGCGCCTGCCTGGGCAAAGGCTTTTGCAATATCAACTGAATCTGCTGGCGTAATTCCGCCGGGAGTCCAATCATGAGCAGAAATTCGGACGCTAATTGGTTTGCCTTCTGGCCAAACTTCGCGGATAGCTTTGAAAATCTCAATTGGATACCGCATTCTATTCTCTAGCGAACCACCATATTCATCAGTTCTTTGATTTGTTAGTGGTGAGATAAATGATGAGAGTAAATAACCGTGAGCCGCGTGTAGCTCTAGCCAGTCGAATCCTGCCTTATCTGCATCCTTTACTGAGCGAATAAAATCTGCCTTGACGCGATCCATATCTTCACGGCTCATTTCGCGGGAGGTCTGCGAAACTCCTTCAATATATTGTTGTGGTGATGCAGAGATGATTTGCCAGTTACCCTCTTTAAGTGGCTGGTCAATTCCCTCCCATGCCAGTCGAGTTGAAGCCTTAGCCCCAGCATGGCCAATCTGCATCCCAATTTTTGCTTCCGAATTAGCATGAACAAATTCAACAATACGGGTCCAACCAGCCAAATGTTCAGGTTGATACATTCCTGGACAGCCAGGCGTAATTCTTCCATCTGCACTAGTGCAAGTCATTTCAGTCATAACAAGGGCAGCTCCGCCCATAGCGCGCGCGCCTAAGTGCACTAAATGATAATCAGCAGGAACCCCATCGACACATGAATATTGCGCCATAGGAGATACCACAATTCTGTTCTGTAAAACTACATCACGAACTTTGAATGGGGTGAACATAGGTGGAATTTGAGCACCAGACTTAGGAAGTGGAACTCCTGCATCTGCAAAGGCCTTCGTCGCGAACCACTTCTCATATTCTGCTACATAGTCAGAATCACGGAGCTTTAAGTTCTCATGTGAAATTCTTTGACTACGCGTCAGTAAGGAATAATTAAACTGCTCCGGCTCCATTGAGGTGTAATGAGCTGCATTCTCAAACCATTCCATTGCGTTTTTAGCAGCGCTCTGAATCTTAATAACTTCCACACCACGAATTGCTTGGTAATCAGCCAGAATATCTTCCATTGACCTTGAATTTGCATCTCCCATGAACTTTGCCAAGTCAATTGCATCCTCCATAGCTAATTTCGTTCCAGATCCAATTGAGAAATGGGCGGTATGAGCCGAGTCCCCCATTAGTACAACTGGAACTTTTCGACCATTAATCATGTTCCACTGTGTCCAGTCTTCACAAATTACTCGGGGGAATTTAATCCAATTTGTAGAGCCACGAAGATGCGAGGAGTTACTTAATAATTTCGCACCTTCTAAATCTTTAGCAAATAAATTTTCGCAGAAAGCAATAGCCTCTTCTTGGGTCATATCTTCTAGGCCAGAGCGTTTCCAGACATCTTCAGGTGTTTCAACAATAAATGTAGAAGTGTCACCATCAAATTGGTAAACGTGTGCTTGAAACCACCCAAACTCTGTCTCTTCGAATAAAAAGGTGAAATCCCTGAAAATTTTCTTAGTTCCAAGCCAAACGAATCTGCAGATACGAGTATCCACATCTGGCTTAAATGTTTCAGCATACCTATTCCTAATTGCCGAATTAAGTCCATCCGATGCAATTACTAAATCAGCAGCGTACTCAGCCGCAATTTCCTGGTCATCCTTAACTTCAGTCTCAAAGATTAATTTGACACCTAACTCTTCGCAGCGCTCTTGTAAAATATTCAGCAGTCGCTTCCGCCCAATTCCGCAGAAGCCATGGCCACCAGACTTTAAACTTTTTCCCTTAATTCGAACATCAATGTCATCCCAATGATTAAAAGATTGAAGGATTGTGCGAGCGGTTGGTTCGTCGGCACGAACAAAATTTGAAAGTGTCGCGTCAGAGAAGACGACTCCCCAACCAAAAGTGTCATAGGGGCGGTTACGCTCGATAACTGTAATTTCGTGCGATGGGTCTTGCTTTTTCATTAAAATCGAGAAATAGAGGCCAGCAGCTCCGCCGCCGATACATACGATCTTCATAATTCAACCATTGCCTCTCTGTAACATGCCACCGCAATATGACAGTTATTTGACTATCGTCAATAATAGACTAGAGCCTAATTATGCGCTAGTTCTTCCAAACCATTGGATTTAGGGAGGCAGAGAGTTAAGGTTAGTCATATGAGCAGCGACCGCTTCAAAGGCAAAGGCGTACTAATTTCTGGAGGCGCCGGGGGGCTAGGGAGTGAAATCGCAAGAAGGTTTGTGGCCGAAGGTGCAAATATTGGAATTATGGATACCAATGAAGTTGCTATCCAAACTTTAGTCTCTGAATTAAGCAAGACGGGGGCGAAAGTAGCAGGCGCAAAAGTAGATGTTAGAGACTCCCAGGACGTAACAAAGGCGGTTGATCAACTCGCAAAAAATATTGGGACCGTAGATATTTTAGTTGCAGCGGCTGGCGGATCTCTTGGAACGCCAAGGGACCTCGATGATATTTCAGATGATGATTTTGATTTAGTGATAGATGTGAATGTCAAAGGGACTTTTAATTGCGCCCGTGCGGTAATTCCTCATCTAAAGAAGTCAAATGGCGGGTCAATTATAACTTTCTCATCAATTGGAGGAAGAAGTGCAAGTCCGGTAACTGGCGTGCCATATGCAACAGCGAAGGCGGCAATCTTGGGACTAACTAGACGCCTAGCAAAGGAAGTTGGTGAATTTAATATTCGTGTTAATGCAATAGCACCAGGCTTATTTCTGACTGATCGACTTGAAGGTATGTTTGAAAAAATGAGTAAATCAGAACAAGATGAGGTCATTAATGCAATTCCACTTAAGAGAATGCCCCGATTGCAAGAATGTGTTGAACCAGTTTTATTTCTGGCTAGTAATGAATCCTCATATATAACTGGAACCGTATTAGATGTAAACGGTGGCCGGTTAATGGCAAACTAAAGCGAAGGTGGAGAGAAATGGCTTACGGTCCAGATCAAATTCTAGAAGGCCTCGGTAATTCTGATTACGAGCGATATATACGTACAAATGAATTACTTAGTTTACAAAAAGGCCCCGACACTTGGAAGCACAGAGATGAACTACTATTTCAAGTCGTTCATCAAACTTCTGAGCTCTGGCTAAAACATTGCACTGCTGAGGCAGTTCAAGCAGTTGAGTATTTAAAGAGAGATGAGATCAGACCAGCTCTGCGCCTATTCCCCCGAATGTTACTTGCAATCAAATATTGCCACGAAGCTCTAGACATGTTGGAGCAGATGTCGCCATGGGATTATCAACAAGTACGTCGAGCGCTAGGGCATGGATCTGGATTTGACTCTCCAGGGATGAATTCAATTCGCAAGGCGATTCCCGGCTTAGGTATCGAATTTAAGCGGCTATTAGCCAAGGAGAATTTAGATCTTGTACAGCTATTCATTCGTCATACGCAATTCGAAGATCTCTATCTTTTAGCAGAGGCATTGGTAGAGCTAGATGAACGAATGTATTTATGGCGCCACCGCCACTTTAAGGTTGTTGAGAGAAGTATTGGTCTGAAAGTTTCAGGTACTCAAGGAACTCCAGTGGAAATTCTTGCCAGATTAAATTCCTTTACATTCTTTCCAGAACTTTGGGATGCCCGTACTGACTTAACAAACTTTGCAATTGCCGAAGAGGGTGAAAATTAATTCTTTCGGAATTTTGAGTAGTCAGGTGCTCTCTTCTCATTAAATGCAGCTCCACCCTCTTTTGATTCATCTGACTTTGTATAGAGATCTAACACATCAAAGGCAAGCGATTGAATTCCTATGATGTGATCAGAATCTGCATTAAAGGAGTGCTTAAGGGTCTTTATCGCAGTTGGAGAAAGGGCAGCAACTTTCTTTGCCCATTCCATAGATGCGGACATTAAATTTTCTGGAGTAACAACTTTATTAACTAATCCCCAACGTTCTGCAGTTTCTGCATCGTATTGCTCACACAAGAACCAAATTTCACGGGCCCTTTTTTCGCCGACAACACGGGCTAAATATGCTGAACCAAAGCCAGCATCAAATGAACCAACTCGAGGTCCGACCTGTCCAAATTTGGCATTTGTAGATGCGATAGAAAGGTCAGCCAGCACATGTAAGACATGGCCACCACCTATTGCAAAACCATTTACTGCCGCTATTACCGGTTTTGGAATAGCCCTAATAATTTTATGGAGTGATTCAATTTCAAACATTCCAGTTTCAGTCTCACCGTAGTCGCCAGTTGTGGCTCTCTCTTTTTGATCACCACCAGTGCAAAATGCTTTC
>ERZ889217.119-NODE-119-length-49790-cov-16.994792_pt1 | contig 49790 bp, 49 predicted proteins | sample MGYA00521098_ERZ889217 | MGnify/ENA primary metagenome ERZ889217 (study PRJEB32303, sample SAMEA104408613) | aquatic metagenome | biome: Brackish water; feature: Pelagic; material: water | place: Baltic Sea | collected 2014-06-10T22:04:00 | depth 2,362 m ... | reverse complement strand
AGTGCTGCAGGGGCCGATGTTAAACGCGAGTTCTATATTAATGATCGCGGCAACCAGATGGATTTGTTTGGAGCATCAGTTGAAGCTGCAGCTTTAGGTAACCCCATTCCTGAAGATGGTTATAAAGGTGCATACATTGCAGATTTAGCTAAAGAAGTTGTCGCAAGTAATGCATCCATTACTTCATTGCCAGATGGGGAGCGTCATGCTGCCTTTCGTGAAGCTGCTTATGCTCTTCAATTGAAAGATCAACAGAGAGTGTTAGATACTTTTGGAACACATTTTGATGTCTGGTTTTCAGAGCGCTCATTACATGATCAAGGCGCAGTTGAGCATGGCTTAGAGAAGTTGCGCAAGCAGGGCCATGTCTTTGAAGAAGAAGGTGCAATCTGGCTGCGTACAACTGATTTTGGCGATGACAAAGATCGCGTATTAACTAAATCCGATGGCTCACTTACTTACTTCTCATCTGATACTGCTTATTACATCAATAAACGCGAGCGGGGCTTTGATATCTGTATCTACATGCTGGGCGCTGACCACCATGGATATGTGAATCGCTTAAAAGCTATTGCCGCATGTGCCGGTGATAATCCTGAGTACAACATCCATGTGCTTATCGGACAACTTGTAAAGATTATGGAAGGCGGCGAAGAAGTTAAATTATCTAAGCGCGCCGGCACGATTATTACCTTAGAAGAGCTAGTTGAAAAAGTAGGTGTTGATGCTGCCCGCTACACACTCATCCGCTACCCAGTAGACACGCCCATGGTCATGGATATCGATATCTTGAAGCGCAACACCAATGAGAACCCGGTCTACTACGTTCAATATGCCCATGCTCGCATCGCTGCCGTGTTGCGAAATGCGGCTGAACTGAATATTTCAGTTGACCTTGGCGCTTTTGATTCTTCGCAGTTAGTTCATGATCGTGAAAACGAACTACTAGGGGCTTTAGCTGAATTTCCTCGCGTGGTGCAGAGCGCGGCTGAACTTCGCCAACCTCACCGTGTTGCTCGCTACCTTGAAGAGTTAGCTGGCACTTATCACGGCTTCTATGCCGATTGCCGTGTTCTGCCAATGGGAGAAGAAAACCCATCGCCATTACACACTGCTCGTCTATTACTCTGTGCTTCTACGAAACAAGTAATTCAAAATGGTTTGGATTTATTGGGCGTTAGTGCACCGGAGAGGATGTAGATATGTGGTCCTCTCACGTTAAGACTGGCACAGAGTTAACTATCTCTTCAATCCCAGCCACAGCGTTAGCTAAAGAGTTTGGCACACCAGCATTCATTATGGATGAAGCAGATTTTAGAGATCGCGCAGTAGCCTGGAACACAGCTTTGAATAACGCTTTCGGAAGCAACGCTGGAACTGTTTATTACGCAGCCAAAGCCTTTATCTGTGTTGAAGTTGCACGTTGGATCAAAGATATTGGTATCGGCATCGATGTCTGTACCGGCGGTGAGTTAGCTGTTGCACTTAAAGGTGGAATTGATCCCGCCAAGATTGAAGTGCATGGAAACAATAAATCTGTGGCTGAAATTGAAAAGGCTGTGGTAGCTGGCGTTGGCACAATCGTTATTGATTCACTCTATGAAATAGAGCGCGTATCAGCCGCTGCAACTAAGCATGGTGTTGTTCAAAAGGTCTTGCTGCGTCTTACACCAGGCATTGAAGCCCACACCCATGAATCTATTGCTACCGCCCATGAAGATGTGAAGTTTGGTTTCTCAATTGCAAGTGGAGCTGCGTGGAATGCAATTGCCCAAGTGCATAAGCATCCATCCCTGGAGCTGTGTGGTTTTCACGCCCATATCGGTTCACAGATATTTGAAAATGATTCCTTTGAAATCAGCGCCCAGCGCCTCATTGAACTCCTTGCTAAGTACCGTGATGAGTATTCAATAGAGCTACCTGAACTTGATTTAGGTGGGGGATATGGCATCGCTTATTTACCAGGAGAGAACTCTTTAGATCCTGCATCAACGATGAAAGCTTTGGCAGAAGTTGTTAATGCTCAGTGCACAGCTCATAAGCTTTCCATCCCACGCATTTCAATTGAGCCAGGCCGAGCAATCGTTGGGCCAACGATGTTCACACTCTATGAAGTTGGAACAGTCAAAGATGTCACTTTAGAAAACGGTGCAATTCGCCGTTATATCTCTGTTGATGGCGGAATGAGCGATAACTTGCGCCCTGCTTTATACGATGCGCAATACTTTGCAGCACTTGCAAATCGTACTAGCACAGCCAAAAAGGTCTCTTCACGCATTGTTGGTAAGCACTGTGAAACTGGCGATATTGTCATTCGTGAGATTGATTTAGAGAGCGACATTGTTCCTGGAGATTTATTAGCCACCCCAGCAACAGGTGCATATGGGCGCAGCATGGCAACTAATTACAACCACGTGCCACGACCACCAGTAATTGCAGTAAAAGATGGAAAAGCCCGCGTGATTCTGCGCCGTGAGACTGAAGCTGATCTGTTGGGGCTAGATATTTAACGCCGTTACAGGCATCTGTGAAAGAATAGTCCGCATGAGCGCAGAGTTAAAGACAATATCTATTGGCATGCTCGGCTGCGGTGTGGTCGGCAGCCAAGTTGCCCGCCTGCTCCAATCGGATGAGCAAGAGCTCTCTGAGCGCTCGGGTGCACTGCTCGTTCTTAAAAAAATTGGTGTGCGCAGTAACGCCGCCCGTGAAGGTATTAATCCTTCAATGATTACAACAGATTTAAACTCAATTGTTAGTGATCCGGAGATCAATATTGTTATTGAAGTAATGGGTGGCATTGAGCCAGCACGCACATTGATTCTAGAAGCAATTAAGAATAAGAAATCTGTTATTACTGCCAATAAAGCTTTGCTGGCAACACATGGGCATGAACTCTTTAATGCAGCCGATGCAGCAAAAGTTGATTTGTATTACGAGGCTGCAGTTGCTGGCGCAATTCCAATTATCCGTTCAATGCGTGAATCACTTGCTGGTGATCAAATCACTCGCGTTATGGGAATTGTGAATGGCACCACTAACTACATCTTGACAAAAATGCATGAAGAAGGCCGTGCCTTTGATGATGTGTTAAAAGAAGCACAGACACTTGGCTATGCCGAAGCTGATCCCACTGCAGATATTGAAGGACACGATGCTGCAGCAAAGGCAGCTCTTCTTGCCAGCCTTGCTTTCCATAGCACTGTGACTATTGATGAGGTTTATTGCGAAGGTATTTCTGCCATCTCTATCGATGATGTGAATGCAGCTAAAGCAATGGGCTCTGTTATCAAACTGCTTGCAATTGCAGAGTTAACTGTTAAAGATGAGATCTCAGTGCGCGTGCACCCAGTGATGCTTCCAAGTTCTCATCCGTTGGCTTCTGTGCGCAACGCCTTCAACGCTGTCTATGTTGAATCAGAAGCCGCAGGACAGCTCATGTTCTATGGTCGCGGGGCAGGCGGTGCACCAACTGCATCTGCAATCTTGGGTGACTTAGTTGCTGTTACGCGTCACCGTGCTTATTCAACTGTTGGCTATGGTGAATCTGACTACGCCGACCTTGATATCGCACCTGTTGGCGATGTTAAATCACAGTTCTTTATTCGCTTGCATGTGGCTGACAAGTCAGGTGTTTTGGCGGCAATTGCTCAAGTATTTGCCGGTGAAAGCATCTCTATTCAAACTGTGCGTCAAGCAGGACTTGGTAGTGATGCTGAACTAGTTGTTGTGACACATGCTGCAACTGAATCTTCGCTCAAGGGCTGCATTAAGAAATTGACTGACATGGATATCGTCAGCAAAGTTGAATCAGTTATTCGTGTTGAAGGAGTAGTTGCCTAAATGGGGATTTTTGGAAACAAAAAAAGCGGGGCTCATCAATGGCGCGGAGTCATTGAGGAATATCGCCACCGCTTACCTGTGAGTGCAAATACTCCAATTATCTCTTTGTGTGAAGGTGGCACACCGCTGATCTATGCATGCAACCTGTCAGATCTACTAGGTAACAATGTTTGGATCAAGTACGAAGGTTTAAATCCAACAGGCTCCTTTAAAGATCGCGGAATGACAATGGCGATTTCAAAGGCGGCAGAAGATGGCGCTAAAGCTGTCATCTGCGCATCAACTGGAAACACTTCAGCATCTGCTGCGGCCTATGCCGTCAAAGCTGGAATGACACCAGCAGTTTTAATTCCTAAGGGAAAAATTGCGATGGGAAAGTTAGCCCAAGCAGTTATTCATGACTCAACTATTTTGCAGGTCAATGGCAACTTTGATGATTGTTTAACACTTGCTCGCGAACTTTCAGAGAACTATCCAGTTGCACTTGTTAACTCAGTTAATCCTTACCGCATTGAAGGACAAAAGACTGCAGCCTTTGAAGTAGTGGATATGTTGGGTAATGCTCCTGATATTCATGCATTGCCAGTTGGAAACGCTGGAAATATCACTGCTTATTGGAAGGGCTATAAGGAGTACTACAAGGATTCCATGTCATCACAATTGCCTCAGATGTATGGTTTCCAAGCTGCCGGTGCTGCTCCAATTGTTAAAGGCAAGATTGTTAAGAACCCAGACACCATTGCAACTGCTATTCGCATTGGTAATCCTGCTTCTTGGGCCCAAGCAGTTGAAGCCCGTGATTCTTCAGGTGGTGTGATTGATTCAGTCACAGATAAAGAGATTTTATCTGCCTATCGTTTAATTGCAGCTAAAGAGGGAATCTTCGTTGAACCTTCATCTGCTGCAGGATTAGCTGGACTGATTAAGTATAAAAAGGCTGGAAAGCTGCCTCAAGGCAAGACAATCGTTATTACTGTGACTGGCCATGGTTTGAAAGATATTCCTTACGCCCTTGATTCTGCGAAGAAGCCAGTGGTAGTTCCAGTCAACCTTAAAGCTGCGGCAAAAGCGCTAGGTCTTTCTTAAGAGTTCATTATGAAACCAACTTTTAAAGCTCAACCTATGCAGGTGCAAGTGCCTGCAACGAGCGCGAACTTAGGTCCTGGCTTTGATTGCCTTGGTTTAGCTCTGACCATGTTTGATCGATACATCGCCCAAGTACAGGATGAACCGGGCGTTGATATTGATGTCACCGGTGAAGGTGCCGATGATGTTGCTAGAAATGATAAAAATTTAGTTATTAAAGCGATGTATAAAGGCTTTGAATTCCTTGGTGGAAAACCACGCGGTATTGCCCTTCGTCAGTTAAATGTCATTCCACATAGTCGTGGCCTTGGTTCTTCTGCCAGTGCAATTGTTGGTGGACTATCACTTGCTCGCGCCCTTGTTCTTGGTGGCAATGAACGCATGTCACTAGAAGATATGTTGGTGATTGCTAATGAAATGGAGGGCCACCCAGATAATGTCGCAACTGCGATTTTTGGTGGAGCAAATATTGCCTGGCAAGATTCACAACGCGGACGCATGGTGGCGCAATCTGTTCATATTGAAGTCGATGCGCGGATTGGTGCGCTAGCATTTATTCCAGCAACTTCAGTTGCAACATCAAAGGCAAGAAAGATGTTGCCTGAGAGTTTGCCTCACGCCGATGCGGTCAGAAATACTTCAAATGCAGCGCTGTTAGTGCATGCTCTAGAGCATCGTCCAGATCTTCTCCACACTGCAACTGCTGACTTTTTGCATCAGTCATATCGCAAAGACGCAATGCCACAATCTTTTGCACTACTGACAAAGCTTCGCAATGCTGGCGTTGCAGCCTTTATTTCAGGTGCCGGTCCAACAGTTTTGGTACTTCACACTGGCGGCCCATCTGAGGCCGAAGAACTACGCAGAGCTGCTGGAGATAAATTCATTGCAACCGAACTTGGTATTGCTCGCCAAGGAGCCAACGTTATTTCCGCTTAATTTTGCCGATTTTGCCTATTAACGCCATAAGGTGCTAAACTTTTCCTATCTGAACGGCCCTTATCTAGCGGCCAGCAACACATCAGGTAAATCTAAAAAACATCCACGGTTCAACGTCGATATCTAACAACGAAGTTGACCTATATAGAAAAGAAACAGATGACAACAGAAATTGAACCTGTACGTTCGAACAGTCCTGAGCTTTCTGCAATGACCCTTCCTAAGTTAAAGACAGTAGCAACACAACTTGGTGTCGATGGCGCAGCAAAGATGAAGAAGGACGCTCTTGTAGGGGCAATCGCTGATTTACAGGCGAGCAACCGCGAAGCTGCTAAAGCTGAACGCGAAGCACGCCGCGAAGCACGCAATAAGAACAAGAAGGAAGCTAAGAGCTCAAATAACTCTGCTTCAAATGAAGATTCAGATGATGATAGCGATGACTCACCATCAGCACCTCAAAGCAACACAGATCGTGGAAACCGTGGTGATCGCTTTGATCGCAACGACCGCCATGCCCGTGGACGCGATCGTAACCGTGATCGCAACCGTGATCGCGGACCTCGCGAAGAGCGCGAACCAGTAATTGGTGAAGACGATGTCTTGGTACCAGTTGGCGGCCTACTCGATATTCTCGATAGCTATGCATTTATTCGCACAGCTGGATATCTTCCAGGACCTAACGATGTCTATGTTTCATTGCAGCAAGTGCGCAAAAACGGACTCCGTAAGGGCGATGTTGTAACTGGCCAGGTTCGCCAACCACGCGAAGGTGAAACCAAGCAGAAGTTCAACGCACTTATCACTCTTGAAACTGTCAATGGAATGACTCCGGAAGAAGCACGTAACCGTGTTGAATTCGGCAAGCTAACACCGCTATACCCACAGGAGCGTCTGCGCCTTGAAACTGAGCCAAATATATTAACCACACGTGTTATCGATCTGATTGCACCCATTGGTAAGGGTCAGCGTGGACTTATTGTTTCACCGCCAAAGGCCGGTAAGACAATGGTTTTGCAAGCCATTGCTAACGCAATCACAACAAATAACCCAGAGTGTCACTTGATGGTTGTTCTAGTTGATGAGCGTCCAGAAGAAGTTACTGATATGCAGCGCTCGGTTAAGGGTGAAGTTATTGCTTCAACTTTCGACCGCCCAGCAGATGACCACACAACAATTGCAGAGCTTGCAATCGAGCGCGCAAAGCGTCTTGTTGAACTTGGTCACGATGTAGTTGTTCTTCTTGACTCAATCACACGTCTGGGCCGCGCATATAACATCGCAGCTCCAGCATCAGGTCGAATTCTCTCTGGTGGTGTTGATTCAGCAGCTCTCTATCCACCTAAGAAGTTCTTTGGTGCTGCTCGTAACATTGAAGATGGTGGATCACTAACAATTCTTGCAACAGCACTTGTTGACACAGGTTCTCGTATGGATGAAGTTATCTTTGAAGAGTTCAAGGGAACTGGAAACATGGAGCTCATCCTTGATCGTAGGATTGCCGATAAGCGCATCTTCCCTGCGGTTAACGTTGTTGCATCTGGTACACGTAAGGAAGAGATCCTTATGGGTTCAGAGGAACTCAATATTGTTTGGAAGCTACGTCGTGTATTGCACGCACTTGAGCCACAAGCAGCACTTGAACTTCTTCTTGAGAAGATGAAGGGCACTAAGTCCAACGTCGAGTTCTTGATGCAGATTCAGAAGACAACGTCAGGTCCTGACGACTCAAAGTAAGCGCAAATTTCGTAAATCGCGGGCCATCGCCTACGATTTAGCTCTGTTAACCGCCCGTTTGGTTCACCCGTTAGGGACCCAAGCATTAAAGAAGGAATAACCATGAAGCCAGAGATCCACCCAGAGTACAAAGAGACCCAAGTAACTTGTGGTTGCGGTGAGAAGTTTGTTACCCGCTCAACAGTTGCAAGTGGTTCAATCTATGTTGAAGTGTGTTCTGTATGCCACCCGTTCTACACCGGCAAGCAGCGCATCCTTGATACTGGTGGTCGCGTAGCTAAGTTCGAAGAGCGCTTCGGTAAAAAAGAAGCCAAGTAGCTTTCTAAAGAAACCGCATCGCAGCCCTTAACGGTTGCGGTCGCGGTTTTTTTATTTTTCACTTGAAAACACAAACAAGATCTTTGATTGAAAGGAGAAGCCAATGACAAGTGATCGTTTCGCATCCGCCCATGAAATGGTGCGCGAATACGCTGAACTTGAAGCCAAAATGGCTGATCCGTCCATCCATGAAGATCAAAACAATGCCCGCAAACTAGGGCGCCGCTATGCTCAACTGGGTCCAGTTGTGGCTGGCTTTAAGGCATGGAAATCTGCTGAAGATGATTTAGCTGCAGGTAAAGAGTTAGCTGCCGTTGATGCTGATTTTGCTTCTGAGATTCCAGCCCTTGAGGCAACATGTGCCGAAGCTGCTGAGAAGTTAGAAGAGCTGTTATTGCCACGTGATCCCAATGATGATCGTGATGTTATTTTGGAAGTTAAAGCAGGAGCTGGCGGTGATGAATCAGCGATCTTTGCTGGTGATCTATTGCGCATGTATATGCGTTATGCAGAAAAGCACAATTGGAAAATTGAGATTATTGATGCCACTGAAAGTGAAATGGGTGGATATAAAGATATTTCAGTTGCCGTTAAATCAAAAGGAACTGCAGCACCTGGAGAATCTCCTTATGCACGTTTGAAATTTGAAGGTGGAGTTCACCGCGTGCAGCGCGTGCCAGAGACAGAAAGTGCTGGACGTATTCACACATCTGCCGCTGGTGTATTGATTTTGCCTGAAGCTGAAGAAGTAGATGTTGAGCTCAATATGAATGATGTGCGCGTAGATGTTTATCGCTCATCAGGTCCAGGTGGCCAATCTGTTAATACAACTGACTCTGCTGTGCGATTAACCCACGTTCCAACAGGCATTGTGGTTTCTTGTCAGAACGAAAAGAGCCAGCTGCAAAACAAAGAGTCTGCGCTACGTATTTTGCGTGCTCGTCTATTAGCTGATGCGCAAGAAAAAGCTGAAGCTGTAGCATCTGCTGAGCGCAAGAGCCAGGTGCGCACCGTAGATCGATCAGAACGTATTCGCACATATAACTACCCGGAAAATCGCATCAGTGATCACCGCGTGAACTACAAAGCTAATAACTTAGATGCAGTGATGAATGGCGATCTCGATGACATGATTCAAGCCCTATTGGATGCAGATAAAGCTGCACGTTTGGCGAGCACGAACTAAGTACGATGGAGATTAAAACTCTGCTTCGTGTTGCTAAGGCACAGTTAGCAGAATCTGGCATCAGTGAAGTAGATGCCGAACACTTATTAGCTTATGTCCTGGGATTATCGCGCATGGATCTCCATAACCCAGTTTTGATTGAATCTACTCTTGTAACCATTAGTGATACGGATGTGATTGAGGAACAGTTCTTCAATCTGCTAGATCGCCGGGTTAATCATGAACCGTTGCAGTATTTGACCGGTGTTGCACCTTTTCGATACTTAGAGATTGAAGTTGGCCCTGGAGTTCTAGTTCCTCGTCCAGAATCTGAACTACTTGTGGACGCAGTTTTACAACATATTGCTAACTTGCCAGCCCCAGTCAGCATTATTGATTTAGGTGCAGGCTCTGGTGCGCTCTCACTTGCTATTGCAACTGAAGCACCCAGCGCACGAGTGATTGCAGTTGAAAAGTCCCCAGAGGCCTTGGTGTGGTTGAAGAAAAATGTCTCAGTGATTGCGCAAAACGTTCGAGTTGTTGAAGGCGATGTGGCAGATGTGTTGCCAGGAGTTAAGTGCGATGTAGTAATTGCTAATCCGCCATATATTCCAGATGCACAAACGCTGCCAAGAGATGTTGCAGGCTTTGAGCCACATATCGCCCTCTTTGGTGGGCCAACAGGTATGGAACTTCCACGCATTTTTATCCAAGCTGCGGCCAGATTGTTGAAAACAGCAGGAGTACTGGTCATTGAACATACAGAAGAGCAAGCAATTGCAATTGCGGGGGAGTTAGCCGTAGATTTCGAAGCTATTGCACTCCATGATGACCTCGTAGGTCGTCCCCGATGGACTAGTGCGGTGAGGAGGTAATCATGGGTAAAGAAGTAGACCTTAAAAAAGGCGAACTCAGCCGTCACGTTAATAAAGCTCTCAAGGCGATCTCTGATGGTTACATCATCGCAATTCCACTAGAACACAGCTATGCATTTGCATGTGATGCTTTCAAACAAGATTCAGTTCGTGCCATGAATGTTTTGCATGGATCACCACTATTTACTTCTGCACAAGTTCTTGTTGGAAGTGCAAAAACTGCTCAAGGTGTTGTTCGTGAAATTACGCCAGAGATTTCTGCCCTGATGAAGAAGTTTTGGCCAGGACTTCTCTCTTTAAATCTCAAACCACAGTTAGGTTTGAGTTGGGATTTAGGAGATGCCAATCAGCTCGATCGCATCAGCATTCGAACCCCAAAGAGTAAATTTGCTAAAGCTTTGTTGGCAAAGAGTGGACCATTGGCTGTTACAAGTGGTTCACGAATCGGAATGCAAGCACCCAAAGAGCTCAGCGATATTTTTGTTCTCCACTCTGATTTAGCCTTCCAGTTCAATGGCGGAAAACTGCGCCAAGGAGCGCCCACAACAGTTGTTGAAGCCGATGCCGAAGGCGTCCGAGTTTTGCGCGTTGGGGCTATTTCACTGGCGGAAATTCAGGCTATCGCTTCGAGCGCGCGCCTTATTTAGGCTCCCACGATAAGGTTGGCGCTATGTCTACTTACTACGGCCCAGATTTCGATGCCCTAACCAGTCAAGATCCAGAGATTGCTGCAATTCTTCTTTCGGAGATGACACGTCAGCAAAAGAACTTGCAGCTGATCGCATCAGAGAACTTCACATCACGCGCTGTGTTGGCAGCTATGGGTTCAACGCTTTCAAATAAATACGCTGAAGGTTACCCAGGCAAGCGTTACTACGGTGGATGTGAAGAAGTAGATAAAGCTGAAAACCTTGCAATAGAGCGCGCCAAATCTCTATTCGGTGCAGACCATGCAAACGTTCAACCACATTCAGGTGCAAGTGCGAATATCGCCATTTATCAAGCATTTACTAAGCCGGGAGACACCGTCATGGCGATGTCTTTGGCACATGGTGGGCACTTAACTCATGGATCTCCAGTTAACTTTTCAGGCAAGTGGTTCAATATTGAGTCATACGGCGTGCGCAGCGATAATGAATTAATCGATTATGACGAGCTGCGCGATAAGGCAATTGCATCAAAACCAAAGATGATTTGTTCTGGCGCAACTGCATATCCATCACTTATTGATTTTGAGAAAGTTCGCGCAATCTGCGATGAAGTAGGAGCAATCATGTGGGTAGATGCTGCTCACTTCATTGGATTGGTTGCAGGAAAAGCTATTCCATCCCCAGTTCCTTATGCAGATGTTGTTTCCTTCACTACACATAAAGTTTTGCGTGGTCCTCGCGGTGGAATGATTTTGGCTAAGGCCGAACATGCTGCAGCAATTGATAAATCAATTTTCCCAGGAATGCAGGGCGGACCGATTATGTCTGCAGTAGCTGGTAAGGCTGTTGCCTTGGCTGAGTGTGCAACGCCTGCGTATCAAAAATATGCCAAGGATGTAATTGTTAACGCCCAAGCACTTGCAAAGGCCCTTGAAGCAGAGGGCATGCGAGCAGTATCAGGTGGCACCCAAACTCACTTAGCGCTGATGGATATTCGCAGCACAGGAGTAACTGGAAAAATTGCTGATGAGCGTTGCGGAGCAGCTGGAATTGTGATGAATAAGAACTCAATTCCGAACGATCCAGAGAAGCCAGGAATTACAAGCGGTATTCGCGTTGGTACTCCTTCAACAACGACTCAAGGTATGGGTGTTGAAGAGATGAAGCAGATTGCAACTTTGATTGCGCGAGCAATTGCTACTGATGATGCATCAGCCCATGGGGTAATTAAGAGTGAAGTGCATGCTCTGACTTCACGCTTTCCCATTTACCAAGGGTAAAAAGAGCGCATGCGCGAGTACTTAGTAACGTTGCTGATTTCAGCAGCGTTGTGTTATCTCATTACTCCGCTAGTTCGCACCCAAGCAATTCGATTTGGCGCAGTTGCGGGAATTCGTGGACGAGATATTCACACAACTCCCACAGCACGCTGGGGCGGGGTTGCAATGTGGCTGGCCATGGCAATCACCTTCATGATTGTTAATCACTTACCTCTTGTTGGTAAATCTTTTGGGCATGAAGCCCAAGGCATCTTTCTAGCCTCAACTGCCATTGTTTTACTCGGTATGGCCGATGATCGCTTTCAACTAGATGCTCTAACAAAGTTAACTGGGCAGGTCTTTGCTGCAGGAATTTTATTGATGTTTGGAATTCAGATTTTGTGGCTGCCTATTAACGGTGTGATTACTTTGCCACCAAGTATTGGTCAGTTGGTTACCGTACTTATTGTTTTAGTCATTATTAACGCCGTGAACTTCATTGATGGTATGGATGGGCTGGCTGCAGGCATTGTTGCTATCTCTGGAATTGCATTCTTTGCCTTTGCCTACCTTTTAGCCGTTGATTTTGGCTTTAGTCGCGCAGGTGCACCATCTCTAACAACAGCTGTATTAGTCGGGCTGTGCATTGGCTTCTTGCCGCATAACGCCCACCCAGCACGAATCTTTATGGGCGACAGCGGATCAATGCTCCTTGGCTTATTGCTGGCATCTGCTGCAATTACTTTAACTGGCCAAGTTGACCCCAATGCAATCTCTGCTGAATCTCGGGGACCAACATTGCTGCCTCTACTTCTTCCTTTTGCAGTTCTTGCAATTCCACTGGTGGATCTCTTGCTTGCAGTTGCACGTCGCGTCAAAGCAGGTAAATCTCCCTTTGCACCAGATAACGAGCATTTGCATCACCGTTTGCTCAGTGCCGGTAACTCACAATTAAAGACGGCATTCATTTTGTATATGTGGACTGCAACTATTGCATTTCCCGTAACTGTCTTAGCTTTTGAACCATGGTGGGTTGCCTTGATTACTGCCATCGTTTTAGTTGCAATCTCAGTTTTAGTTTCTAGGAAACCTAAAAAGGTTTCAGTATGAGTAGCAACGAATCAAAGCTACTGCGCGCTGCCTTCATTCCAACCTTCTTGACAAGCGGGTTTGCCATTTTGATTTCTACTTTTGTTCGTGGACTTCCTGGATTTCTTGGCGCTGTTCTTGCACAGTTTGTTGTGATTATCTTCTTTATTATCCACATCGCTGTTTCACGAATGACCAGAAACCTTGATCCAATTTCAACTATGGCGATGGCGCTGTTTTCCTACTTTGCCAAATTGTTTGCACTGGGTCTTTTGCTCTGGGCAATTGCAAAGTTCACTGATCGCTCCACCATCGATCGCAGCGCCTTTGGAATCACTGCCGTTGCGCTCACGGTGGCCTGGTTATGGGGCGAGATTGCTAGTTTCTTGAAATTGCGCCTACATTTGCCTCTCCCCGGATCGAAGGAGTAGCTCATGTCCAGTCGTGAAGAAAACGCAATGTGGTCGATCTTTGGCTATCTACTTTCAGGTCTACTTTTTTGGGGCGGGATTGGCTATGGCCTAGATAAGTGGTTAGGCACCGCCTACCTGACTCTGATTGGCCTTTTGGTCGGAATTAGCGGGGCAATCTACCTGGTTTGGCTACGTTTTGGCCGGCAGTGAGCCGTCCCACCTCTTCCACGCCAGCTTTCGATTTCTCAACTGAGCCTGACCTCGCATAGGGTTGCACCCGTCTTACCTTCCCCGTAGTACCCCGTAACGAATGATTCCAAGAGGAGTATGCGTGCGCGATTTATTGCGTTCAGGCGCAGAAGGTGGCGGATTTGTCCCACCTAGCAGCGGCGACTTTGAGCTTCCTCCAATTTTCGGCGACAACATTTACACAACAAAACCAATTGCTTTAGTTTTTCTCTCAGTAATTTTGATTTCAGCTTTCTTCATTATCTCTTCACGCAAAGCCGCAGTTCTACCTTCTAAGCTCCAATTTGCTGGCGAATCTGTCTACACTTTTGTTAGAAATGATCTAGCTAAAGATGTTATTGGACATGACTTCCTGCGCTTTGTTCCTTACCTGTTTACACTTTTCACGTTTATTTTAGTTAATAACCTTTTTGGAATCATTCCACTCTTGCAGTTTCCAACAATGTCACGTGTTTCTTTTCCGTACATTTTGGCGCTGACTGTTTATCTGGTCTTCCACTACGTGGGTATTCGCAAGCAAGGGGCAATTAAGTATTTCAAGGAAATTATGTTCATGCCTGGAGTTCCAAAGGCTGCCTACATTCTTATTACACCTCTTGAAATCCTCACATTCTTCTTGGTGCGTCCACTGACACTCTCTCTTCGTTTATTTGCAAATATGTTTGCGGGCCACTTGTTGTTGCTCGTGTTTATCTTGGGTGGAGAACATCTACTCCAAGGAGTTATTGGTTTGAAGTTGATCAGCCCATTTGCCTTCGGTATCGGCATTGTGTTGACCTTCTTTGAATTCATGGTCCAATGCTTGCAGGCGTATATCTTTACTCTGCTAGCAGCTCTATATATCGCCGGCGCCCTTGCCGACGAGCACTAATAGGAAAGAAGGAAAGAAATGACAGGCACACTCAACCTCGTTGGTTTTGGCCTCGCAGCAATTGGTCCCGGAATCGCAACCGGACTTATCTTCGCTGCATACATTAATGGCGTTGCACGCCAGCCAGAAGCACGTAGCGTCCTACAGCCAATCGCGTTCCTCGGATTCGCCCTTGCTGAAGCTCTCGCACTCTTCGGTCTCGTACTCGCATTCGTTCTCTAATCAAAGAATTTAACTAAAAGGACAACTGATGCAATTTGTTAACTTAGCTGCGGAAGAGAAGATCAATCCGCTGATTCCACACACTGCTGAATTAATAGTGGGTGCAGTCGCGTTTACTCTTCTATTTCTAACGCTGCGTAAATTTGTGGTGCCAATGTTTGAAAAGGCATACACAGATCGCACTAATGCAATTCAAGGTGGCATGGAACGTGCTGAGAAGGCGCAGTTAGAAGCACAACGCGCATTAACTCAGTACAACGACCAGCTTTCAAAGGCACGTGAAGAAGCGCAGACACTGCGCGAAGAAGCACGCGTCCAAGGAGCAGCCATCATTGAAGATCTGCGCACCAAGGCTCAAGAAGAAGCAGCCCGCATTACAGCAACTGCTCACGCTTCAATCGAAGCAGAACGTCAACAAGCAATTGCCTCACTTCGCAATGAAGTGGGAACTTTGGCTGTTGAACTTGCTTCAAAGATTGTTGGCGAAGCCTTAGATGACCAAGCACGTCAATCACGTGTTGTTGATCGTTTCTTAGAAGATCTAGAGAAGAGTAAGTAAATAATGAGAGCTCACCTCGGAGGCAGTAGTCGTCAGTCACTTGTGGCTGCACGCGCATCACTTGATGCTGCCGTTAAAGGCGCGGATGCAAATGCTGCATCTGCCTTGAGTGCTGAGCTTTTCTTTGTTGCCGATGTACTCGATAAAAATATCGCAGTGCGCCGTGCTTTAACTGACTCATCACGCGATGCTTCATCAAAGAGCGCATTTATTGCCGAACTCTTTGGTAGCAAAGTTGGCGCAGCTGGCATCACGATCCTGAAAGAGATTTCAGTGATGCGTTGGTCAGGTGCAAAAGATCTTGTACAGGTTCTAGAACAGCTAGCAATTGAGGCAGAAGCATCAGCTGCCAATATCGCAGGCGAACTAGACCGTGTAGAAGATGAAATTTTTACCGCTTCACGTGCAATCGCTGGCTCATCAGAGCTACGCAGAGCGCTGAACTCAGATGCAAAAGAGGCTAAAGCAGTATTGGTTAGCCAGATTCTCAAGGGCGCATCTAGTTCAACAGTGAAGTTAGTTTCAGAGCTTGTTAACTCTTGGCGTGGACGTAGTGTGGAATCAGCATTCGCTGACTATGCACATTCACTTGCAGCTCGTCGTAACCGCGTAATCGCACTCGTTCGAGTTGCTTCACCAATGAGCAGTGCTCAGGTAGAGCGTTTATCTGCAGCGTTAAATAAGCAAGTAGGACAGCCAGTTCGTGTGAATATCGAAATCGATACACATGTTCTTGGTGGGGTTTCAGTTCGTTTCGCAGATGAGTTAGTAGATGGAACAGTTTCAAATCGTTTGGCTGGGGCCGCACGCGCACTAGTCGGAAGCAAATAAAGGGAGAAACAAAATGGCAGACCTAAAGATCAATCCGGCAGAAGTTCAGGCCGCCTTAGCGAATTTCGTTAAGTCATATGATCCAGGCGTTGCAGCTCGTGACGAAGTGGGAACTGTCAGCCAAGCAGGCGATGGCATCGCACGTGTTGAGGGCCTGCCTTCGACAATGGCCAATGAGCTATTGCAGTTTGAAAACGGAACACTCGGTCTTGCACTCAACCTCGACGTCCGTGAAATCGGTGTTGTTATCTTGGGTGGTTACGAAGGAATTGAAGAAGGAACATCAGTACGTCGTACGGGTGAAATTCTCTCTGTTCCAGTCGGTGATGGCTTTCTTGGCCGCGTTGTTGATCCACTGGGTCGCCCCATTGATGGCAAAGGTGAAATCAAACCTGACGCTCGCCGCGCACTAGAAGTACAGGCTCCCACTGTAGTTCAGCGCCAGCCAGTGAAAGAGCCTCTTGCAACAGGTATTAAGGCAATCGATGCGATGACAGCTATTGGTCGCGGACAGCGCCAGTTGATCATTGGTGATCGTCAGACAGGTAAGACTGCAGTTGCAGTTGACACAATTATTAACCAGAAAGAAAACTGGAAATCTGGAGATAAGAAGAAGCAAGTTAAATGTATTTATGTAGCTATCGGACAAAAGGGTTCAACAATTGCAGCTGTTAAGGGTGCACTTGAAGAAGCTGGCGCAATGGAGTACACAACAATCGTTGCATCTCCTGCATCAGATCCAGCAGGTTTCAAGTACTTAGCTCCTTACACAGGTTCTGCAATTGGTCAGCACTGGATGTATAACGGGGAGCACGTACTTATCGTTTTTGATGATCTATCAAAGCAAGCTGAGGCATACCGTTCAGTGTCCTTGTTGCTACGTCGTCCACCAGGCCGCGAAGCTTACCCAGGCGATGTTTTCTACTTACACTCACGCCTACTAGAGCGTTGTGCAAAGCTTTCCGATGAACTCGGTGGCGGTTCAATGACTGGTTTGCCAATTATTGAAACTAAGGGAAATGACGTTTCAGCCTTCATTCCTACAAACGTAATTTCAATTACTGACGGACAATGCTTCCTTGAAACAGATCTCTTTAACGCAGGCGTTCGCCCAGCGATTAACGTAGGTATCTCTGTTTCTCGCGTGGGTGGTTCAGCGCAGACAAAGGCGATGAAGAAGATTGCTGGTCGTTTGCGTCTTGACCTGGCACAGTTCCGTGAGCTTGAAGCTTTCGCTGCATTCGGTTCAGATCTAGATGCTGCTTCAAAGGCTCAGCTAGAGCGCGGTGCGCGCATGGTTGAACTTCTCAAGCAGGGTCAGTACTCACCGTATTCACTTGAGAATCAGATTGTTTCAATCTGGGCAGGAACATCTGGAGCACTTGATTCAGTTCCAGTTGTAGACATCCGCCGCTTTGAGTCAGAACTACTTGATTTCATTGGCCGCGAACGCAAGGAAATCTTCACAGTTATCGCTGAAACTAAGCAACTTGAAGATGACACTGTAGCCAAGATGCAATCAGCAGTGGATGATTTCAAGAAGATCTTTAAGACAACTGCTTCACAAGCCGTTAACGAAGCTGCAGCTGATGCCCTTGAGGGCGAAGGCGTTGAGCAGATCACTCGGCATGTTCCTCCGGCGGTGAAGAAGTAACTCATGGGTGCCCAACTCCGCATTTATCGCAGACGCATGCGATCCGTTAAAGCGACTAAAAAGATTACGAAAGCTATGGAGTTAATCTCTGCTTCTCGTATCGTTAAGGCGCAGCAACGAGTCTCTGCTTCAACTCCTTATGCAAATGAGTTGACCCGTGCGGTATCTGCAGTTGCCACTTATTCTTCAACTAACCACCCTTTAACAACTGAGTCTGAGCGCCCAATCCGTGCGGCAGTTCTTATTATTTCTGCTGACCGCGGTATGGCTGGTGCTTATTCAAACAACGCAATTAAAGAAGGGGAGCAGTTAGCTGCCCTTTTGAAAGCACGTGGTTTAGAAGTGAAGTCATATTTGGTCGGTCGCAAAGCTGTGAACTATTACCGCTTCCGTAACCGCGAAATCTCTGGTTCATGGACTGGCTTTTCAGATAACCCAACATATGAGCACGCTAAGGAAGTTGCCGGTGCTTTAATCGATGCTTTCATCCTAGATGCTCAAGTTGATGTGGCGGGCGTGGATGAGATTCACATTGTCTTTACTGAGTTCAAATCAATGCTTACACAAAATGCCATGGCAAAGCGCATGCTTCCTCTAGAAGTTGTAGAGAGTGATGCACCAGTAGCAACTGGATTGCTACCTATGTATGAATTCGAACCTAGTGCGGGTGTAGTGCTAGATGCACTTCTGCCTCGTTACATTGAGGCTCGAGTATTTAACGCGATGTTGCAATCAGCTGCCTCTGAGCATGCTGCGCGCCGTCGTGCAATGAAGTCAGCGACTGACAACGCTGATGAGTTAATCAAGTCGCTCACACGACTTGCGAACGCAGCCCGTCAGGCTGAAATTACCCAAGAGATCAGTGAAATTGTTGGCGGCGCAGACGCGTTGGCCTCAGCTAGTGCAGGGAGTGAATGATGTCGGCATCAACAGGTAAAGGTCGCGTAGCTCGCGTTATTGGACCGGTCGTGGATATTGAATTCCCCGCCGACTCAATGCCAGCGATTTTCAACGCGCTACACGTAGAGGTAACCATGTCAGGTACAACGCGTACCTTGACGATGGAAGTAGCACAGCACATTGGTGACAACCTGGTGCGTGCGATCTCTATGCAACCAACAGATGGAATGATCCGTGGAACAGAAGTCAGCGATACAGGTTCAGCAATCTCAGTACCTGTTGGCGATGTGACTAAGGGCCACGTATTCAACACACTTGGTGAGTCAATGGACGTTCCAACCTCTTCACTCGACATCAAAGAGCGTTGGCCAATCCACCGTAATGCACCAGCATTTGATCAGTTGGAATCTAAGACTGAGATGTTTGAGACCGGAATCAAAGTTATCGATCTTCTAACACCGTATGTAAAGGGTGGAAAGATCGGTCTATTCGGTGGTGCAGGTGTAGGAAAGACAGTTTTGATTCAGGAAATGATTTATCGCGTAGCTGAAAACTTCGGTGGTGTGTCTGTATTCGCCGGTGTTGGTGAGCGTACTCGTGAAGGTAACGACTTGTTCCTAGAAATGACCGAGACCGGTGTTATTAACAAGACCGCCTTAGTGTTCGGTCAGATGGATGAACCACCTGGAACGCGTCTTCGTGTGGCTCTTTCAGCGCTAACAATGGCTGAGTATTTCCGTGATGTTCAAAAGCAGGACGTGCTTCTGTTCATCGACAACATCTTCCGCTTTACACAAGCTGGTTCTGAAGTATCAACGCTGCTTGGCCGTATGCCATCTGCTGTGGGATACCAGCCAACATTGGCTGATGAAATGGGTCAATTGCAGGAGCGCATTACTTCAACTCGTGGTCACTCAATTACATCTATGCAGGCAATTTATGTTCCTGCAGATGACATTACTGACCCAGCTCCACACACTACTTTCGCCCACTTAGATGCAACAACAGTGTTGTCACGTCCGATTTCAGAGCTTGGTATCTACCCAGCTGTGGATCCACTTGACTCAACATCACGCATCTTGGATCCGCGCTACATCGGTGAGCACCACTTCCGTGTTGCTAACCGCATTAAGCAGATCTTGCAGCGCTATAAGGATCTCCAAGATATTATTGCAATCCTTGGTATCGATGAACTTTCTGAAGAAGATCGCATCTTGGTAGGACGTGCACGTCGTATCCAGCGCTTCTTGTCACAAAATACTTTCGTGGCAAAGGTCTTCACAGGTATTGAAGGATCATTTGTTCCACTAGTCGACACAATCGCAGCATTTGAAGCACTTGCAGATGGAAAGTATGACCATATTCCAGAACAAGCATTCTTCATGTGCGGTGGTCTAGATGACGTAGAGCGTCGTGCCGCTGAACTTGCAGCTAGCGTTGGAAAGTAATTAAACAATGACACTTAAAGTCGAACTTGTATCTCCATCAGAGCGCGTCTGGTCTGGCGAAGCATCTTTTGTTTCTGCCCGAACAGTCGAGGGTGATCTCGGTATCTTGACCGATCACGCACCGCTCTTTGGAGTACTTGTCGATGGAGCAGTAAGCATTAAAGGAATCGATGGGACCACCACGCAGTTCACAGTAAGTGGTGGTTTCCTATCTGTTGCTAATAATCGAGTCTCGATTCTTACAGAGACGGTCAATAAGTAACTTACTTGAGGTAGTGCTCGGTTTCGATTACACGAACCGTCTTTGATTTTCCTCGCATAACAATTGACTGGCTGATAGCACCATAGCTGGTGTAGCGAATTCCTTTAATCAATTCTCCATCGGTAATACCTGTGGCAGCCAAGAAAACATCATCTGAATTGACTAAATCACGCGTTGTGAGAATTGGGCCAGATCTTTTCCCATCGATATGAAGTTGACCTTGAATTGCACCGCCTAGGCAGATCATTGCAGCAGCTGTGATTACTCCTTCTGGGGTTCCACCAATTCCCATGAGCAAATCAATTCCGGTATTAGGACGCGCAGTCTCAATCGCTGCGGCAACATCGCCATCTTGAATTAAACGAATTCTGGCACCACATTCACGGATTTCTTTAATGAGTTGTTCATGACGTGGCCGATTGAGCACTACTACAGTTATATCGCTAATTGCTAAATTCTTCGCCTTAGCAACAGCTGCAATATTTTGAGCAGTCGTGGCAGTGATATCGATTGTGTGAGCCGCTTGTGGTCCAGTAGCAATCTTGTTCATATAAAAGGAAGTTTTTGGGTCATACATAGTGCCCCGTGGCGCTAAGGCAATAACTGAGATCGCGCCATTCATTCCATTTGCTGTCAGTGAAGTTCCATCGATTGGGTCAACTGCCACATCACATGCTGGTCCCTGTTGATTTCCAACGTTTTCACCGTTGTGAAGCATGGGGGCATTATCTTTTTCGCCTTCACCGATAACAACAACACCTGCCATATCAACGGTGTTAATCATTTTTCGCATTGCTTCAACTGCAGCTTTATCTGCTAAATCTTTCTGTCCACGTCCCACCCATGGCGCCGCAGCCAGAGCAGCGGTTTCTGTCACGCGAATGAGCTCGAGTGCTAAGTTGCGATCTGGAATTGCCATTATTCGCGAGTAACTTTCGCGCCTAAGCTCTGCAGTTGCTCGGCAAAATTTGGATATCCACGATCAACGTGGAAAGCCTGATCAATAGTTGATTCACCTTCACTCACTAGTGCCGCCAAAATTAAGCCAGCACCAGCGCGGATATCGTGAGCTTCAACTGGAGCACCTGAAAGTTCTGGAACACCTTCGATTGAGGCGTGATGGCCGTCAACTGAAATCTGAGCACCAAGGCGACTGAGCTCATTAACAAACATAAAGCGTGATTCAAAGACGTTTTCAGTAACTAATGAGTGCCCATCTGCGATGGAGTTAAGGGCAATGACCATAGGTAGCAAATCAGTTGGAAATCCTGGATAGGGAAGTGTTGCAACATCAATTGCCTGTGGTCGAACATCCATGCGCACACGAATTCCATCTGCAGTAGTTGTAACAATTGCGCCAGCTGATGCCAGCTTTTCAAGTGGTAATTCAAGATGTTCGGCGCGCGCTCCGTGAATAGTGATATCACCACGAGTCATAGCAGCAGCAAAGGCCCATGTTCCCGTGATGATGCGATCTGGAATCGTTGCATGAGTGGTTGGCTTTAACTCTGCAACACCAGTAATAGTAATTGTTGGAGAGCCTAAGCCTTGAATATTTGCGCCCATTGAAATTAGGAACTCACCTAGATCTACTAAGTCAGGTTCGCGGGCGGCGTTATCAATAGTTGTTACACCTTTTGCTAAAACAGCAGCGGTCATAATGTTCTCTGTGGCACCAACGCTTGGGAAATCTAAATCAATTACTGCGCCAGTTAATCCATTGAGCGCCTCGGCAACGACATAACCATGTTCTATATGGGCCTTAGCACCTAGCGCTTCAAGACCCTTGATATGAAAATCTAATCCGCGAGAACCAATTGCATCTCCGCCGGGTAGTGCAACTTCGGCTTCACCTACGCGTGCAACCAAAGGTCCTAGGACGTTAATTGATGCACGCATTTTGCGCACTAGATCATAATCGGCGCGATGTCCTGGAGTTTGTGGCACATCAATGCTTACTTGGGATTGGCCATGAACTACTGTGCAACCAAGGCGAGTCAAAAGATCGGCCATGATGTCCACATCAGCGATTTCTGGCACATTAGTGATTGTGGTTTTGCCAGTGGCTAGAAGTGAGGCAGCCATAAGTTTTAAAACCGAGTTCTTGGCCCCGGAAATTGTGACCGCACCACGCAGCTGGGTACCGCCAATTACGCGGAAACGGTCGTGGGATGCCATAGCCGCAGTCTACTTATAGGCTACGGGCATGGTTAATTTAACGCGCATTTACACCAAGACAGGCGATGACGGCACTACCTCCCTAGGAGACATGAGCCGAACATCTAAAAACGATCCACGTCTTGAAGCCTATGCAACTGTTGATGAAGGTAACTCTTCAATTGGAGTTGTACTAGCAACTGATGAGCTACCAGCTGAGGTGCGCGCGTTGTTAGTGCGTATTCAAAATGATCTTTTCGATGTTGGTGCAGATCTGTGTACGCCAGTTGTTGATGCACCTGCCTTTGAACCTTTGCGCGTATTGGAATCTCAAGTTGTTTATCTAGAAGAACAGATTGACAAGTTCAATTCAGAGCTTGAATCATTGCGCTCTTTCGTTTTGCCTTCTGGAACCCCTGCAGCAGCTCACCTTCATGTTGCCCGCACAGTAGTTCGTCGTGCAGAGCGTCGCACATGGGCAGCTATCCATGCATTTGGCGGGGGAGTAAATCCATTAACTGCTAAATACCTCAACCGTTGTTCAGACCTACTCTTTGTTTTGGCACGCTATGCAAATAAGGAAATAGGCGACCAACTCTGGGTTCCAGGAGCTAATCGCTAGTTCGTAGCAGATTTATACGTGGTGCTTGGAATCTTCTCAGTCGTTGCATCGTGATGGCAGATTGCTGAAATATTCGTAACGACATGTCTTAATTCAAGCAGCTCCTGACTAATGAGCAAGATGGTGGTTATCTGTTTATTAGTTGTAGGGCCGGCAAGGGTACGAATAGTTCCGAAAGTTTTCAAAGTTTTATCTGTAGCAGAACTTTCGCCAACTAGCTTTGCATTAACTTCCCACCTTGTACAGCCATTAAGGGAGGCTACTTGCAGCGCACCACATGAATACTTTTCACAGATGGCAACACCATCAACTTTTTGTGATAGCTGGCGAGTTAAGACCTTGCTATTTGATGCAGTTCCAACTAACTCTTTTGCTGTTGGGATTTTTGCAAACACTTCACCATTTGCCTTAAATCCTTTGGGTGGCCAGATTGCTTTAGGTGAAGGTGAAACCGTAACTTTTTTGGGAGGTTTCTTTTTGACAACAGCTTTCTTAGTAGCTTTTGCAGTGGCTTTAGCGCTAGCTTTTGGTGAGACCGTAGGCTTAGCTGTGGTTTTGACCGTTGGGGTAGGCGTAGCTTTTGCAGTTGCCGCATTCGTTGGCAATGCTGTTAGTGCCAGCAATAGCACAATAACTATGCCTAATGTGCGCTTAATCGCGATCCCACTTAAATTTACGGACTGAGAAAAAGACCCCAATCACAAGCCAGAGAACAAGAATCAGGAAGGTGCGACCAGTTTCCCAAGACTTAGCTACTTCTTGGGCTGCAAATGAATCTGGCAAGAACACAGAACGCATGCCTTGCGTTAACCACTTTAAAGGAAATATCGCGGCAAGTTGCTGCATCCATGTTGGTAATTGAGTGAAAACAAAGAAGACTCCACTGAAGAACTGCAAAATAATAACTATTGGTGAGACTACCGCTGATGCACCACGACCACTCTTTGGCACAATTGAAAATGCAATACCAAGTGCGGTTGAGCATGCACTTCCAAGCAGTACGAGCCATGTGAAAGTGAGCCACTTGCTTGGTTCAGTTGGCATTTCAACGCCAAAAAATATTAGTCCGAATCCAAAAAGAAGTGTGATCTGGATAATCATACTCACGGCAATCAAAATTGCCTTGCCAATGAAGTAACTAGAAGCTGGCATGGGTGTTCCACGCAAGCGCTTTAATCCACCCACATCACGCTCCATGGGGATTGTGATGGCTAATGATTGAAAACCAGTATTAACAAGACCTGAAGCGATCATTCCAGCGACAAAGTACTGTGAAAAAGTCACACCAGGGGCAATAGTGTCCTTAAAAACCGAACCAAATATTGCTAATAAAATAACTGGGAACAAAAGAGTGAAGACAACTGATTCACGTTGGCGAGCAAACTGCCTAATCTCAAGTCCACCTCGGCGAATACCTAAGTTAAGGGCGCTTGGAATCTTATTCATCAACGCCCCCGATCATTTTTAAGTAGATATCTTCCAGTGAAGGTCTTGTCACAGCGAGCTCTGGAATTTCTCCCTCAAACTGCGTAGTCAAACGGGCAATAACTGAAGTTGGATTATCACTTTCCTCAGTTTTTACTTGGCTACCGTCGCGCCATGAGACAAGGGCCTTAGATGTTGCCCGGCCACCAAGTTCAGTCGGTGTGGAGACTTCAACAATCAATCCCTTATTAATAACTGCCACACGATCGGCTAACGCTTCGGCCTCATCTAAGTAATGAGTTGTTAGCAGAATTGTTGTTCCATCTCCGCGCAACTGCTCAATTAGAGCCCAAAATACACGACGAGCCTCAGGATCAAAGCCTGTAGTTGGTTCATCAAGGAATAAAAGTTCAGGGCTACCGATGATTCCCAAGGCAACATCTAGACGGCGGCGTTGGCCGCCTGAAAGATTGCGAATGAGTGCCCCTGTTTTATCTTCTAGTCCTACTGCTGCAATCACTTCATCGACATTTCTTGGCTTGGAGTAATAGCCGCTGAAATGTTCAACGGTTTCGATAACAGTTAAATCACCAGCATCGGCCGCAGATTGCAAAACAATTCCAATGCGATCACGCCATTTGCGGGCAGCATGTCCCTGTGTTTGGGGATCAAAACCTAAGATAGAAATCTGGCCAGCATCACGGCTTCTAAATCCTTCGAGGATTTCAACTGTGGTGGTTTTGCCTGCACCATTGGGGCCAAGCAAAGCGAAGATTTCACCGGCTGGAATTGATAAATCAACTCCACGCACTGCATGCACCTGGCCGTAGCTCTTTTTGAGACCTTTGACCTCGATTACATTCACGTTCAGATACTACTACTGCATCTGATGTGAGAAAATAGAGCTATGAGCCCGCGTAAAAACTATCCTAAGAACAAGCGGCCTAAAAGTGACGAGCGCGACATTTCTACCTCAAATCAAACTATTGAGGAACACCATGAAGGAATGTACATAGTACGTAAGTTAACTGGATCAAGTTCTAATAAACCATATCGCTGTCCAGGTTGCGATCAAATGATTCCAATGGCCACACCACACACCGTTGCCTGGTTAGAAGATGATGAAGAAAGTCGACGCCATTGGCATAACGCTTGCTGGGCAAAGAAAGATAAGCGACGTCCTAATACTGAACGAACCCGTAACGCACCACGCTTTTAACCGAAGTGTCCCTTTAACCAGCGAGTTAAAGTAATAACCAAGTTTTCTTCTTTTGCCTTTCGCTTAAAACTCAAAAGATTCAGTGGCACATTAAATCGAGTGCGAACCACAGTGCGGGGATAGGTGTATTCCAATAAGCCTTCAGGTCCATGAACACGTCCATAACCACTATCTTTCACGCCACCAAATGGCACAGAAGCAACGGCTGCAAATGCAAATGTTGAGTTAATAGCAACCATTCCACACGCCAACTCTGAAGCAATTCTCTTACCTTGGCGTTTAGACCAGACATTTGCACCTAAGCCATAGCTAGATGCGTTAGAGAGATCAATGGCTTCACGCATACTCTTCACACGATTAATAATTATTGTTGGTCCGAAAGTTTCTTCAAGCATAGCGGCTGAATCCTCAGGCACATCTAGCAAAATAATGGGTTGAACAAAAGGTGGATTTACTGACTCTGGTCCACCATAAGCACAACTTCCACCATCTTTTATCGCACTCTTTATGTGGGATTGAATAACTTTAATTTGAGAAGGCATAGTTGCAGGTCCATAGTTTCCATCACCTGGAGCACCTGCATGAATTGTCTTAGCTAGCTTTACCGCAAGCTCTACAAACTTATCGGCCACTCTTTCATCAATATATACACGCTCAGCGCCAATACATGATTGACCCGCATTGGCCATAGCAGACCAGATAGTTGCATCAACTGCTCGCTCAAGATTGGCATCTGCAGCAACGATGACAGGATCTTTGCCACCACACTCCAAAATAACAGGAGTCATTGTTGTTGCACATTGAGCAGCAACTATTTTTGCAGTTTTAGTTGATCCAGTGAATGAGATTTTATCAACGCCACTTGTGCACAGGGCTCCACCAGTTTCGCCAAGTCCAGTAATAGTTGTTAGGACATCAGCAAACGGTGCGACTTCATTAAAGCTCTCTTCCAACCACATTCCAACCCCTGGTGTGTACTCACTTGGCTTAAAGACAACGGTATTTCCGGCAGCTAGTGCATAAGTGATAGAACCCACTGGCGTGAAGATGGGATAGTTCCATGGGCCAATAACGCCAACAACTCCAAGAGGCGAGCGTTGCACTGTTGCTGACATATTAGATAAAAGCAGGCCAGGTGCCCGATGAGCGGTGCGCATGATTTCTTCCGCATGACGAGCTGCCCAGCCTATATGTCCCACGGCGATACTTACTTCTAGCTTTGCATCTCCCATAGGTTTTCCAGTTTCAAGTGAGACTAATCCTGCAATTTGATCAATGCGATTAATGATGAGCGATGACCAAGCAAGTAGAACTTTCTTTCGTCCGCCAAAGCCAAGCTTTTGCCATTGCACAGAGGCTTCTCGCGCATGACCAACAATTTCACTTACTTGTTTGGCATTTATTATTGGATATGTTCCAATCACCTCACCGGTTGCAGGATTATGAGAATCAAATGATGGAATGCGCTTAGTAGCCATGGTTGGAAGCCTAGTGGGGTGAAGATAAGATTTGAAGTATGGCCGAGTTAATTAGACCCAGTACTGAGTTGCCGGCCCTTCGCACACCTTTTCATGTCCGAACTAGTGATGGTGTGGATTTAATCGGAGAAGTCGCATCACCCTTAGGTCAATCAAAAGGGGCTATTTTAACTCTGCATCCACTGCCAACAGCGGGGGGCATGATGGATAGTCATGTTTATAAAAAAGCAGCTAACCGACTTCCAGCCATGTCTGGCATAAGCGTTGTTCGCTTTAATACTCGAGGAACAACATCAGAGGCCGGTACAAGTACTGGTGTTTTTGATAACGGCGGTGCTGAAGGTTTAGATGTTGCGGCAATGATTAATTATTGCGCTGATGTTTTAAAGTTAGAGAATCTTTGGATTGTGGGCTGGTCATTTGGAACAGATCTAGCACTGCGCCATGCCAAAGATCCACGCCACAAAGGACTCATTCTGCTTAGCCCACCACTTCGCACAACGACTGATGAAGAACTCTTGTATTGGAACAGTGATCCACGACCAATTACCGCCCTTGTGCCTGAGCATGATGACTACTTGAAGCCAGAGGCAGCAAGAAAACGTTTTGCAATCGTGCCCACATTAAAGATTATTGCCATCGATGATGCAAGGCACCTTTGGTTAGGTGAGCCTTCGGTTCATCGCGTGCTATCTGAAATTAATACCATTGTTACTGGTGATACGCATGCTCTACCCCTTGAGTATTAAGAGTTATTAGCACGAGGGATTACGACCTCATCTAAAATCAAAATAATAGAAGCAGCAACTGGCACGGCAAGTAATCCGCCAACTAACCCCAAAAGTGAAGAACCAATGAGGGCAGAGATAATTGTTACTGCTCCAGGAACTGCAAGAGTTCTTTTCATGATGCGCGGTGTTACAACATAGTTTTCAATCTGGACATAAACCACGTAAGCAATAAAGGCAATGAGACCGATCAAGGTTGATTGAGTTAATGCGATTATTGTGACAATTCCACAACCCAGGAAGTGCCCAATCAAAGGAATCAATGCGCAGACAAAAACGATCATTCCGATGGCTATTGGGGAAGTTAGCCCCAGCACGATTGAAAGGATGAAAACAAAGACAGCAGCCATAGCTGCAATCACTATTTGGCTACCCACAAATAAACCAACACGAGCGATTATCGCATTTGTTAGATGACCTACTCGTGGACGACGACTTACAGGAACTAAAGAAAGTCCTAGATCAACAGCCTGCGGCAAGGATGTGATGAAGTAGAGAGTAAGGACCAGGATTGTGAGAAAAGTGAAAAATCCTGAAAGCACAGATTTTCCAACGCCAATAACGCCACCAAAGGCTGAAATTAGTAGCGTTCCATCGGATGTTACAGATGCTAATTTAGTTCGCAGCGTATCGATAAACCCATACTGGTCATTGAGTCTATTTATGGTTGCATTATTTGTGAGATCAGCTAAAAGAGTAGGTGCCTTATTGATGAGTTGGGTTCCCTGTGAAATTACAGGAGGAAGCACAACGAGTGCGAAAAAGATTACAAAAGCAATAACTGAAGTAAAGATAATCGTCACGGCAGTCACGCGTGACATATTGCGACGACGAAGCGCTTCAACTGCAGGGTTTAGACCTGTTGCCAAGAAAAGAGCAATAAGAAATAAAATAAATATTTGGGAGACGCTTGCAAGTGCGCGCATTAAAACTATTGCTGTTAATGCACCTAGCGTTGCAACAAAACCGAAGTAATAGGGGTGTGATCTATTAATTGGAACGCCAGCAATCCCATAAACTGCTGAGTTTGGAGCGGCCTTAGCTGCTCGCTTAGTAACCTTCTTAATCTGCTCTTTAATTGCCATAGATACATTGTAAAGATAGTTATCTCACTTGTATGAGACGTGGTGTTCATCTTCCTGTCACATTTTTAGGCAAGAATGAGCCCTATGGCCCTTCGGATAACAGGATTAGGCGAGGAGATCGCAGCTGTTACTGGCCTGCCGTGGCACCAGAGTTTGGAAGAGTGGCCAGAGGATCCAGCATTGGCAGAAAAACGGGGTATTTCCAGGCACGTTGTCCGCTTGGTTCGAGCCACCGCTGATGCAGATGCACCGGTCTATGCCGTTAAAGAAACAGTCGCAGAGTTTGCTAATCGTGAGTACAAAGTTTTACGGGAGTTAACTTCGCTGAAAGCTCCTTGCGTTGAACAAATTGCTGTTGTTGAGGGACGCACCGATGCACATGGTGAAGAACTTCCGTGTGCGATGGTTACACGTTTCTTGCCGTATTCATTGCCATATCGAGTTCTTCTCTCGGGCTCAGTAACTGCCCATGACATTAATACGATGGCAAATGCTCTTGCACTCCTGTTGGTTCGATTACACCTCTTAGGATTTTGGTGGGGTGATTGTTCACTCTCTAATACTTTGTTTCGCCGAGATGCTGAAGGCTTTGCCGCATACCTAGTAGATGCTGAGACAGGTGAGTTTCAGAAATCACTTAGTGATGGACAGAGAGAACATGATTTAGATATTGCAATGTTTAACGTCGCTGCTGAGTTAGAAGATCTGCGTCTGTCAGGAGTTCTCTACCCTGGTATGGATCCAGTGCGCGCTGCAGAAGCCGTTATCCGTCGCTATCGCAGAATCTGGGCAGCGCTCAAAGAGCGCCAACTACTTGATCCAAAAGATCGCCATGCTGTTGAGAGAGCTATGCGCCAGCTACACGATTTAGGTTTTGCTGTTGAAGAGGTATCAATCACTATCGATGGTGATTCACAACTCCTATCTTTCCAACCGCGTTTAGTTGCTGCTGGTTATCACACACAACGCTTGCGTGAGTTAATGGGAATTGAAACGGAAGAGCTACAAGCCAAGCGCTTACTCGCATCTTTTGATCGCTATCGTGCCCGTCATGAAAACACGGCCATGTCAGTAACTGAGATGGCTAAGGTTTGGTTTCTGGAAGTCTTTGAGCCAACTATTAACCGAGTCCCTGAGCAGATGCGTGGTCGCGTGGAGCGGGCTCAGATGTTCCATGAAATCCTTGAAAATCGCTGGTATTTGAGTGAGCAAAGGGGAACCGATGTGGGCTTGGAGTTTGCGGCCGATAATTATGTTCAAGAGATTTTGCCGTATCGGCGTGATTCTGGTGTTGACCTTATCGCCCAGTAGGATTAGAGCGTGAGCAACCCTCCTAATTTTGCGCAAGCTGTTGATTTGAGTTCATTAGGAAAGCCAAAGAGCGTCCCAACAGGGCCCACACCAGGTATCGCAGTCACTACCGAAAATTTAACTACAGAGTTTTTGCCTCTTTCTAAAACCCGCGCCATAATTTTGTTCTGCTGGTCTGCCCGCAGTGCTGAATCCGTTGAGATGTTAGCGGTAATGGGCGCACTTGAAGCTAGTTACAAAGGTTCATGGAGCTTGGGAAATGTTGATATTGATGCACAGCCACAAGTTGCTCAAGCTCTTCAAACACAAAAGATTCCTTACGCTGTTGCTCTAATTAATGAGCAGATAGTTCCACTATTTGAACAAGCTTATCCAGAAGCACAGATTCGCCTTGTTCTAGATAAAGTTTTGACGCTAGCTGCAGAACAAGGCGTTGGTGATGCACTAGTGGAAGTCATTGAACCTGAAGAGGAAGAGGCTGTTGCTGCCCTTGAAACTGGAAACTTTGCAACTGCAGAGGTTGCCTATAAGAAATTATTAGCTAGAAAGCCATCTGATTCTTTTGCAAAGCTAGGTCTTGCGCAAACGCAGTTACTTATTCGCACCGAGGGTTTAGTTTTAGATGTAGTAATCAAAGAAGCTACGGATAATCCTCAAGATCTATCTCTACAGCTAAGAGCTGCTGATATGGAGATTGTAAATGGAGGAGTTGAGGCAGCCTTTACTCGTCTGTTAAATGTAGTGAAAGAGAACGTCGGAGTTGATCGCAATAAAGCCAAAGAGCACTTACTTTCACTCTTTGCCTTAGTTGATCCAGCTGATCCTCGCTTAACTGCAGCCCGTAGTGCTTTAGCGAATGCCTTATTTTAAGATGAGCACGATTACCTCTACAAAAGAGCTCACTTACCTCAGAATTCTTTTCTTCACATTTGGCTTAGGGATCATGTCCTGGGTTCCTCGCTTTCCAGAGGTAAAAGATGCATTAAAGCTCACTAATGGTGGATTTGGATCACTAATTAGCACTGGCTCTCTAGGATCCCTCATTTCACTCCTGACTGTGGGACATATTGTTCACAGAATCGGCGTTAAAAGAGTTCTGTACGCTGCGTCCTTCTTTCTTATGGCAACACTGATAATTCTTACCAGCGTTGAATCATCGCTCATATTTTTCTTCGCAAACATTGCCTTTGGTGCAGCAATATCTGCCTTTCATATTGCAATCAATGCCCAAGGCTTTAATTACCAAGATCGCACAGGAAATTCATTATTACGCAGATGAGTGGGCTATGGAGTGCGGGTGCATTAATCACTGCCTTCATTTCGGGATTTCTAGTTGACCGGGTCTCTCTAGAAACCCACGTGGGCGTTCTAGTTCTAGTTATATTTCTCATTCAGAGCGTAGTAATTAGTTCTCTCACACCAGAGCTTCTAAAAGCTAATCAAGAGATAGATATTGACTACAAGCTCAAAGAGCTTTTTGTGGGATTCTCCTTTGATTGACTTATCTCATTGGGCCTCATTTGTGCAATTTTTCTAGAATTCGCATTGAGTGACTGGGCCACTATCTACACTAAGGAAGAAATTGGAATTAAGAGCGGTATTAATACGCTGCCATTTATTCTCTTCACTATGTGGATGATCTTTGGAAGATTCACTGTTCATTATCTATTACCGCGATTCACGCTGGAGCGTTTAGCAGTTCATGCATCTCTGCTTGCCGGCACTTCTTTTATTATTAGCGTCTTTTTAGCAAGGTCTGTCTTTGCTACCAATCAAGATATAGCTTTTCTAGTTATTTGCATCGGGTTCTCACTCGCTGGTCTTGGTAGTTCTTTCCTTGGGCCAACGTTTATGACTGCCGCTAATGTCCGCTCAATACACCCTGCTAGCGTGGTTATTGGCCATGTTGGAGTAGCAAATATTATTTTGGCCTTCATATTGAAGTGGGTTGTCGCATGGACGGCCCAAGCAACATCACTCACTATTGGTTTTTTGGTTCCAGGAATTCTTTTACTAACTGTTCCCTTTTTCGCTAAAGCTCTTAAGAGCGTTTGAGCCAAATAGTTGCAAGCGGTGGAACTTTAATCGCGCCAGCTAATTGGGCTGCATCATTGATAACAACAGGTTCATTTGTGATACCACTTCCGCCATATGCTAAATCATCGGTATTAAGAACTTCTGTCCATGTGCCCGTAGTTGGGAATGGCAAAGTGTAGTTCTCATGTGGCATAGGAGAAAAGTTAGTAATCGCAACAAAGGGTGTTCCTTGATCATCCCAGCGCGCAAAGGCAACTACATTGGCAGCGCCATCATTTTCAACTAGCCAAGTAAAACCTTCAGGAGAAGTGTCCTTTTCCCAAAGAGCTGGAACTTGTCTGTAGAGGGCATTGATTTCAGCCACACACTTTTGAACTCCTTGATGCTCACCATACTCAGTTAAATACCACTGGAGTCCAGCGTTTTCGTCCCACTCATCATTTTGTGCAAATTCACTTCCCATAAACAATAACTTCTTACCTGGATGCGCCCACATAAATCCATAAAGCGCGCGCAACGTTGCAGTCTTTTGCCAGCGATCTCCTGGGAACTTATTAACTAACTGACCTTTTCCATGCACAACTTCATCATGGGAGAGAGGAAGCATGAAGTTCTCACTCCATGCATAAAGAATTGAAAAAGTTACTTCGTTGTGGTGATAGATACGGTGTATAGGATCATGCTGCAAATATTCCAAGACATCATGCATCCAACCCATGTTCCACTTAAAGCCAAAGCCAAGACCACCAGATGATGTGTCACGTGTGACGCCAGACCATGCAGTTGATTCTTCAGCAATCATCATAATACCTGGGTGGGTTTTATAGGCCGTGGAAGTAGCTTCTTGCAGGAGCTGCACAGCTTCTAAATTCTCACGATCGCCATTCTTATTTGGCAACCATTCGCCCTCTTTGCGTGAATAATCCAAATAGAGCATAGAAGCAACGGCATCAACGCGCAATCCATCGATGTGATACTCGGTGAGCCAATAGAGCGCACTTGCAACGAGAAAATTACGGACTTCATTTCGACCAAAGTTAAAGATAAGAGTTCCCCAGTCAGGGTGTTCTCCTAAACGTGGATCTGAGTGCTCATAGAGTGCGGTGCCATCAAATTTAGCCAGCGCCCACTCATCTTTAGGAAAGTGGGCAGGAACCCAATCCAAAATAACTCCAATACCTGCAGCATGCAGTGCATCAACTAAGAATTTGAAATCATCAGGGGAGCCAAAGCGAGAAGTTGGCGCAAAGAATGAAGTTACTTGATAGCCCCATGAAGGTCCGTAAGGGTGTTCGGTGACTGGCAAGAATTCAACGTGAGTAAAACCTTGAACACGAACGTAGTCAACTAATTCAAGTGCAAGTTCGCGATAAGAAAGTCCTAACTTCCATGAACCTAAGTGCACTTCATAAACTGAAACAGGGGAACGCCATGATTCAAACTTCGTGCGCTTATTAATCCAATCAGAATCACTCCACATATAACTAGACTCTTCGACAATTGATGCAGTCAGTGGAGGAATCTCAGTTGCGCGTGACATCGGATCGGCATGATCCACCCAACGCCCGTCTATGCCACAAATTGCAAACTTATATCTTGTCCCAACCCCAAGATCTGGAATAAAGATCTCCCAGATGCCAGATGAACCAATACGAAGCATGTGGTGTGTGTTTTTATCCCAGAAATTGTGATCACCAATGAGTGAAACAGCTTGAGCATTAGGTGCCCATACAGAAAAAGCAGTGCCTAAAAGCTCTTGCGCGCCATCTCGGCGAATATGGGCACCGAGTGCTTTCCATAACTGTTCATGGCGGCCTTCGGCAATTAAATAAAGATCAAGCTCTCCTAAAGTTGAGTGTGGGTTAAGGAAAGAGGCAGGTTCAATATGAAAGGCGGAATCTTTTTTAGTAAATCTTGAAAAGATCCCCATTTCTTAGAGCTTTACTTGGCAGATGTGGGCAACTTTGCCAATTGGGCGTGTGGGATCGAGCTGAATGAACTGATGCTCAGACCAATCAAAGCTTTTGCCATCGAGAAGATCTTTAACCTCAAAAGACCCTTCAAGACCTAGTGCGTTCATATCCCAGTGAACAATTGTGCCTTGAGCAAAGGAAGGATCAAGATTTACTACAACAAGAATTAAGTTCTTACCTTCGCGCTTGGAATAAGCAATAATCGCTTCAGATTCGGTGTTGTGAAAAACTAAATTGCGAAGTTGTTCTAGGGCTGGATTAGCCTTGCGAATTGCATTGAGCTGGGTAATAAATGGCGCGAGGGTGAGACCCTTTTTTGCTGCCCCTTCCCAATCACGCACTTTGATTTCGTACTTCTCTGAATCTAAATACTCTTCGTCACCTTCTTTAAATGGTCGATGCTCATAGAGTTCAAAACCGGCATACATTCCCCAAGAAGGCGTAAGAGTTGATGCAAGTACTGCGCGCAGCGCAAACATCGCTGGATTGCCGCTTTGAAGGTGGAAAGGATTGATATCTGGCGTGTTAACCCAGAAATTAGGACGAAAGAATGCAGATGTTTGTTGTGCAACTTCTTGGCCATATTCAGTTAGCTCTGATTTGCTGGTGCGCCAAGTGAAATATGTATATGACTGGTGAAAACCGGCTTTACCAAGTGCATGCATCATTGCTGGTGCTGTAAAGGCTTCAGCCAAAAAGATTACTTCTGGGCTTTCTCTGCGCACGATATCGAGTAAATCCTGCCAGAAATGAACTGGTTTGGTGTGTGGATTATCCACACGAAAAATCTTTACGCCCTTTAATACCCATAAGCGGATGATGCGTAGTACTTCATCTCTAATACCTTCATAGTCATCATCAAAGTTAATGGGATAAATATCTTGATACTTCTTTGGTGGGTTTTCAGCATAAGCAATAGTTCCATCGCTACGCTTGTTAAACCATTGAGGATTACTCTTCACCCACGGATGATCAGGAGATGTTTGCAAAGCTAGATCTAAAGCAATCTCTAATCCAGATTTCTTTGCAGCTACAACAAAGTTTTCGAAATCCTTCATAGTTCCAAGTGCTGGATTAATCGCATCATGGCCACCATCTGAGTTACCGATAGCCCATGGCACTCCAGGATCAGTCGGAGAAGCAGTTAAAGAGTTATTTGGTCCCTTGCGGTGGGCAAGACCAATGGGATGAATAGGTGGCAGATATAGAACATCAAAGCCCATTGCAGCAACGGCCGGTAAGCGCTTCGTTGCGGTGATAAATGTTCCAGAGGTAATTGTTCCATCAGTATTTTTTACTGCGCCTTCACTTCTAGGAAAGAACTCATACCAAGAACCAACAAGTGCGCGTTCACGATCAGCACGGATGGGATATTTTTCAGTTGAGCCATACACCGTGCGATATTGCGAAGTACTGTCAGCTTCAATAATAAAGAAGTAATCACCTTGGGCTGGAACGGTTATAGAGCCTTCATATCGGTTAGTTCCCGGCCATACTTCTTTCATATCCCCACGAGATACCACTTTGCCTTGTGAATCATGTAAAACGACTTGGGCACCTAGTTTTTCATGACCCTCAATGACAGCCGTTGCACTGACTTGAATTCTTTCTCCGGCAACTGCTTTAACAGGTAGAAATTCTCCTCCAAAGTAAACCGCGGGGGAGATATCGCTAATTGCAATTCTAGAGATCAACCTGATCCTTCTGTATTGCCAGCATCTGCAGCTAAGACATCGTCGATACGATACTTTTCCATGGCCCTAATGACAACGCTTGCCTTGATATCACCTTGATTACTTAGTTGCTGCAACACGGCAACTGCGATTGATTCTGCATCAACTTTGAAGTGACGACGCAATGCACCACGTGTATCTGATAATCCAAAGCCATCAGTTCCAAGTGAATAGAAGGGAGCTTCCACCCAAGGCGCAACTTGATCTTGAACTGAGCGCATGTAATCGCTCACCGCAATAACTGGGCCTTTATGTCCATCTAACTTCTTTGAAATGTATGCACGTCGCATATCTTTTGGATTAAGCAGATTATGACGATCAGTTTCAAGTCCATCACGGCGAAGTTCATTCCATGAAGTAACTGACCAGACAGAGGCTTTAACACCCCAGTCATCGGCAAGAAGTTGTTGAGCCTTGAGAGCCCAGTTCACTCCAACACCTGAGGACAAAATCTGTGCTGATTTCTTGCGCGATTTAGCTGCAGGGGAGTAAAGATAAATTCCCTTAAGCAAACCATCCACGTCCAGATTTTCAGGCTCAGCTGGATGCACATACGGCTCGTTATAAACAGTTACGTAGTAATAAATGTTTTCGCTGTTTTCCCCATACATGCGCCGCAAACCATCTTTAACAATATGTCCAAGTTCAAATGCGAACGCTGGATCATAAGCAACTACAGCTGGGTTGGTTGATGCAAGAAGAGGTGAATGACCGTCTTCATGCTGTAAACCTTCACCGTTAAGTGTGGTGCGACCAGCAGTTGCTCCGACTACAAAGCCGCGAACCAACTGATCTGCTGCGGCCCAGAAAGCATCACCTGTGCGCTGGAAACCAAACATTGAGTAGAAGATATAAATAGGAATCATTGGTTCATCATGAGTAGAGTAAGAAGAACCCACTGCCGTAAATGATGCAACAGATCCTGCTTCATTAATTCCTTCGTGAAGAATCACACCAGTAGTTGATTCCTTGTATGACAACATCAATTCACGATCAACTGCTGCATATTGCTGGCCATTAGGTGAATAAATTTTTAACGTTGGGAACAATGAATCCATACCGAATGTGCGGGCCTCGTCAGGAATGATTGGAACAATACGTGCACCAAGTCCTGGATCTTTTACTATGTCTTTGAGCATGCGCACAAAGGCCATAGTTGTTGCAATCTCTTGATGGCCAGAACCGCGCTTAGCTGATTCATAGACAGAGTCATCAGGTTGAGTAAGTGGGCGCGAAATTGCACGGCGGCGAGGGATAGATCCGCCCAGCGCAGCGCGGCGCTCAGTCACGTACTGCGCTTCTGGAGAATCAGGGGCTGGCTTGAAATAAGGAGGTAAGTACTTATCTAACTTCTCATCTGGAATATCTAGATGCAATGTGTCGCGGAACTGCATGATGTCTTCAAGAGACATCTTCTTCATCTGGTGAGTTGAGTTACGACCTTCAAAACTTGAACCAAGAGTCCAACCCTTAATGGTCTTAGCCAAAATAACTGTTGGGCGACCATTATCTTGAGTTGCTGCTGTGTATGCAGCAAATAACTTCTTGTAGTCATGCCCACCGCGCTTTAAGCCCCAAATCTTTTCATCAGACCAATCAGCAACCATTGCTGCAGTGCGAGGGTCGCGACCGAAGAAGTTCTCGCGAACGTATGCGCCAGATTCGGCTTTAAAGGTTTGGTAATCCCCATCTAGAGTCTTATTCATTAAGTTAACTAGAGCGCCTTCGCGATCTTGGGCCAAAAGTGGATCCCACTCTCTACCCCAAACAACCTTAATAACATTCCAGCCGGCACCGCCAAAGATTGATTCAAGCTCTTGAATGATTTTGCCGTTTCCGCGAACCGGACCATCTAGACGTTGCAAGTTACAGTTAACAATAAAAGTTAGGTTGTCGAGTTTTTCACGTGTTGCTAAACCAATAGCACCTAATGTGTCGACTTCATCTACTTCACCATCCCCAAGAAATGCCCAGACACGTTGATCACTTGTGTCCTTAATCCCACGGTTGTGTAAGTAACGATTAAAGCGTGCTTGATAGATAGCATTGATTGGCCCAATTCCCATTGACACTGTTGGGAACTGCCAAAAATCTGGCATCAAACGTGGGTGAGGATAAGAAGAAAGTCCGCCAGCTGGATGTGAAAGCTCTTGACGGAAACCATCGAGCTGATCTTCAGTTAAACGACCTTCAAGATATGCACGTGCATACATTCCCGGACTTGCATGTCCTTGGAAAAAGATTTGATCTCCACCACCTGGATGATCTTGTCCCCGGAAGAAGTGATTAAAACCAACTTCATAGAGGGCAGCAGATGAAGCATACGTAGAGATGTGTCCGCCAACGCCAACACCTGGGCGCTGTGCACGGTGCACCAACATTGCAGCATTCCAGCGATTGATTGCGCGGATATTGCGTTCAATACCTTCATCTCCAGGAAAAGCTGGTTCATGTTCTGGAGAAATAGTGTTCATGTAGTCGGTTGTGCGAAGGGCAGAAAGTCCAATATTTTTCTCATGAGCACGCTTTAAAAGGCTGAGCATTAAATAGCGAGCGCGAACAGGTCCGGCGTTAGCTAGAGCGGCATCAAAGGAGGCCTGCCATTCGGCGGTCTCTGAAGGGTCGGTATCAACTAACTGGTCGATAATCTGATCGGGCGCCTCAAAGGTTTCGCTCATGGTGCCTATTCTTGCGCGAACTGACCAGTAAGTCGAAATGGAGCAGCCATACCACTTGTGTAAGGGGCGCAGATTGTGTGGAATTAGCCTGTGCCAGAGCGTATGGGGTTTAAGGAGGGTGACCTAGTTCTAGAGGTCGGCCGTTCTGGCGGCTGTGATGAGGGGCTTCGCAATCAACTCTGCGCCATTACTACAACAGATTTCGTTGATAGTAATGCACATGAAGTCGTTGACGGCGTAATTATTTGGTGGCGCGATGGTGATGGCGATCTAGTTGATGAATTAATGGATGCCCTCACCTACTTAAGTGAAACTGGACCTATCTGGGTGTTAACTCCCAAGGTTGGTCGCGATGGACATGTTGAACCCAGTGACATTCAAGATGCTGCCCCCACTGCTGGCTTAAGTCAGACATCATCTTTTTCAATTGCAGCTGACTGGTGTGCTACTCGTCTGGTGGCACGTAAAGTGGGTAAACGGTAGATTTGGCGCTATGACTCTAACAATTGGCCAAGCCGCTCCAGATTTTGAAGTTCTCAACCAACATGGTGAGAAAACTTCACTTTCATCATTTAAAGGTGAAAAGAATGTTGTCCTTCTTTTCTATCCCTTTGCATTCTCAGGTATTTGCACGGGTGAACTGTGTGCACTACGTGATGATTTAGCAGCCTTTCAAAACGACAACGTTGAATTGCTAGCAATCTCATGTGATCCTATGTATGCACAGCGTGCATTTGCCGAAGCTGAAGGTTATAAGTTCCCAGTACTTGCTGACTTCTGGCCACATGGCGCAGTAGCTAAGGCTTATGGCGTATTTGAAGAATCACGTGGTTGCTCAACGCGTGGAACTTTTGTGATCGACAAGGAAGGCATCTTGCGCTGGCAAGTAGTCAATGGCCTTGGAGATGCGCGCAATATCGCCGATTACAAGGCTGCAATCGCTGCGCTCTAAGCGGGGGATTTAGCGATTTAACTAGGGTGAAGTAAGATTCACCAGTACTCACAGCAGTACAAAGGGTGCTTAGCTCAGTGGTAGAGCGTCTCGTTTACACCGAGAATGTCGGGGGTTCGAAACCCTCAGCGCCCACCAGATCTTTACGAAGGGGTTGATTGCGCAGAATGAAAGCCAGCCCAAGTGATCAGCGTCAGATTATTGATGTGGCAGCTTTTGACCAGAAAACCACCGCGCTTAACCACAGCGCTTCAATCCTTCCTGAAATTAACGAGTTAGTAAGCACCACTACAAAATCTCATAACGCCCGTGATTTACGCATTGCAGCAGAGACTGAGCTCAATGATGTTAAACGAGAACTCTTGCGCGCTGAGGCCGATGTTGAGCAGATAGTTATGCGCATTAATCGTGATGAATCCCGCCTTTCTGGGGGATCAGCCTCACCAAAAGAACTAGAACAACTCCAACATGAAGTTGGGACTTTAAATGCACGTCGCTCAGAACTTGAAGAAGTAGAGCTAGAAATCATGATGCGCGTGGATGAAATCAAAGCCCGTATTACAGATCTTCAAACCCAGGAAGCTGATTTCACTGCGCAGATAAACGATCTCAATATTCGTAAAGAAAATGCGCTCGCAAAAATTAATGGAGAGCTAGAAAGTATTGTAAAAGAGCGAAGTGAAACTCTGGCATCAGTCTCTACTGAATTTGTTGCGCTCTATGAAAAAGTGAGAGCTTCAAATAATGGAAATGGCGCCGCTGCCCTTGTTGCAGGTACATGCACGGGATGTCACCTTTCAATTAATACAGTTGAGCTCAAGCGCATTGCTGAGTTAGCCGATGATGAAGTGGTGCGCTGCGAAGAGTGCCGTTGCATCTTGGTGCGCGGAGCGTAAAGAAATGGCACGTCATTTTTCATTAACCGCAGATGGTGGTTCACGCGGCAATCCTGGTCCTGCTGGCTATGGAACGGTCATTACAGAAAACGGAAAAATCATTGCAGAGCTCTATGACTTCATTGGAATTGCAACTAATAACGTTGCCGAGTACTGCGGACTCATTGCTGGATTAACTGCAATTAACGCCATAGATCCTGAAGCAAGCGTTGATGTAAAAATGGATAGTAAATTAGTAGTAGAACAGATGTCTGGGCGCTGGCAGATTAAGCATGCTGATATGCGAAAACTAGCCAGTGATGCCCGTTCTGCCCACACCGCAGCCCTTGTTACTTACACCTGGATCCCACGTGATGAAAACTCACATGCAGATCGCTTGGCAAATAAAGCTCTGGATGAGCAAAGCGGTGGGGGAGAAATCATCTCTGTGCGCCAGAACTACTTAACTGAGCGCTTACTTAATCCAGAAGAATCAACAACTATCTATTTAGTTCGACACGGGGAGACTATTTTAACTCCGATGAAGAAGTTTTCAGGCGATGGCCCATTAAATCCAGAGTTGACCGATATTGGTTTAAGCCAGGCAGAAAAAGTTGCGCAAGCGATTGCACAGCTCAATCCTGAGGTAATTATTGCTTCACCTCTCAAGCGCACAACACAAACTGCGGAAGCCATTTCTAAAGCAACTGGGCTACCTATCGTTTTTGAAGATGCTTGGGTTGAATGTTCTTTTGGTATCTGGGATGGAATGTCTATTGATGAAGTCAAAGAGCGCTACCCAGATGACTACAACTCATGGGTGTGTTCAACTTCCTTTGCACCACCAGAAGGTGAGTCCTATGACTCTGTGGCATTGCGGGTGGATGCTGCGATTTCACAGATTGCAGCGCAATATCCAGGACAGCGCGTAGTTGTTGTTACACATAATGGCACAATTAAATCTGCAGCTAAAGTTGTTGTTGGTGCACCAGCTGAATCAATCTTTCACATCGATATTTCACCATGCTCAATCACAACGCTCTCTGTGTGGCCAAGTGATGGATTAAGAGCTCTTCGAACCCTTAATGAACAGGCTCATTTACGCTAATACAGTGCTGAATTTGCCAAGTTTAAGGCCCGCCTTTACGGCCGCAAACTTTCGTCACTAAAACCACCTCTAGTACAATATTTTAATGAAAGTACTTTCTGTCAATATCACCAGCGTTGTGCATGAAGGTGAATGGACTGGCAGTGAAGGCAAAACTGGAATCGATAAGCGTGCAGCCATTGGTCCCGTGCACTTTGCTAATGATGAAGTTAGCGGTGATGTTGTTGTCGATCGCAATCACCATGGAGGATTTCACCAAGCGGTTTATGTCTATGCACGAGAAGATGCCGACTGGTGGGAAAGAGAGTTAGGGCAATCAATTGCTAATGGACGCTTTGGCGAAAACTTAACGACATCAGGAATTGATGTTAATGGCGCTCTTGTGGGAGAGCGCTGGAAGATTGGTACAACAATCCTTGAAGTTTCACAACCACGTATTCCTTGCCGGGTCTTTGCTGGATTCTGGCAGCGACCAACATTGATTAAAGAATTCATGGCCTCAGGAAAACCTGGAACATACCTACGCATTATTCAAGAAGGTCACATCAGCGCTGGCGATGAAATTGAAGTTATTTCTAAACCACATCATCACATCTCAATTGCTGATCTGTATGCCGCAAAAAATGGAGAGCGCTCTAAAGTAGAAGAGATTGCGGCAGTAAAAGAACTTTCAGCCAATTACCAAGAGTGGGCACAAAGCCTGCTTAGTTAGACACTTTCCACCCACCTAAAGCCCCGATAGTGTTTACCCATGACATCTTCACCGCGCATTTTGCATGCCGCAACGGGTTCAAATCTAACGGCTAAGGGCTGGGCGCAGGAAGCTGCAATCCGTATGTTGCACAATAACTTAGATCCAGCCGTTGCAGAGCACCCAGAAAACCTTGTTGTCTATGGTGGCACAGGCAAAGCTGCGCGTAACTGGCCTTCCTTTGATGCAATTGTTAAGAGCCTTACAAACCTAAAAGATGATGAAACTCTTCTCGTTCAATCAGGAAAGCCTGTGGGAGTTTTTCAAACTCATGAATGGGCACCACGTGTATTAATCGCAAACTCTAACCTTGTGGGGGATTGGGCTAACTGGCCAGAGTTTCGTCGTTTAGAACAACTAGGTTTAACGATGTATGGGCAGATGACTGCTGGTTCTTGGATTTACATCGGCACACAAGGAATCTTGCAAGGTACCTATGAAACTTTTGCTGCAGTTGCACAAAAGCGCTTTAACGGAACTCTTCAAGGAACTCTCACACTCACAGGTGGATGCGGCGGCATGGGCGGGGCACAACCACTTGCAGTAACCATGAATGGTGGAGTGTGTTTGGTTATCGATATTGATAAGACCAGATTAGAAAAGCGCATTGAAACCAGATACCTAGATGAGATTGCAGATAATGTTGATGATGCCGTTGAGCGTGTTCTTAAAGCAAAGGCTGCACGTGTTCCACTTTCTGTTGGACTCGAAGGAAATGCTGCAGAGCTCTTCCCGCTGCTGCTTTCAATGGATGTGCCAATCGATATCGTTACAGATCAAACCTCAGCCCATGATCCTTTCTCCTATGTTCCAGTAGGAGTGAGTGTTCATGAAGCAGCGCAGATGGCAAAAGATAATCCAGTAGATTTCACAAAGCGCTCACAAGCATCCATGGCTAAACATGTTGAAGCGATGGTGGGCTTTATGGATAAGGGCGCTGAAGTATTTGATTACGGTAATTCAATCCGTGATGAAGCCCGCCAAGGCGGCTTCTCACGCGCCTTTGCCTTCCCAGGCTTTGTTCCTGCCTATATTCGCCCGCTCTTTTGTGAAGGAAAAGGCCCATTTCGCTGGGTGGCGCTATCTGGTGATCCTAAAGATATTTATCGCACAGATAAAGCAGTTCTCGATTTGTTCCCAGAAAATGAAGGTCTGCATCGCTGGATAACCATGGCGCAGGAGAAAGTTGCCTTCCAGGGACTTCCTGCACGCATCTGTTGGTTGGGCTATGGAGAGCGAGACAAAGCTGGTCTTGCATTTAATGATTTAGTAGCACGCGGTGAAGTGTCAGCCCCAATTGTTATTGGTCGCGATCACTTGGATTGTGGCTCGGTTGCATCTCCTTATCGTGAAACTGAAGCAATGCTCGATGGTTCTGATGCAATTGCTGACTGGCCATTGCTCAATGCCATGGTCAATATCTCTTCTGGTGCTTCGTGGGTTTCCATTCACCATGGTGGCGGGGTTGGCATGGGGCGCTCTATCCACGCAGGACAAGTTTCAGTTGCAGATGGAACCAAGCTTGCTGCACAAAAACTAGAGCGCGTATTAACAAATGATCCGGGCATGGGAGTTATTAGACATGCTGATGCTGGTTATGACTTAGCAGTAGATACTGCCAAGCATCGCCATGTGCACGTTCCAATGTTGGATACTGAATGACCAGCACGCTTGTTCACAACATTGGCCAGTTAGTTACCAATGATCCAGCCCACGATGGAACAAAGCTGGGAGTAATTGAAAAGGCAGCATTACTCATTGAAGATGGTGTTGTTGCTTGGGCAGGCCCAGATGCGGATGCACCAACACATCACATTAAGCGTCGTTTAGATGCCAAGGGCCGCGCAGTTATCCCAGGTTTTGTAGATAGCCACACACATATGATCTTTGCCGGAGATCGCAGCAAAGAGTTTCGTGCGCGCATGTTGGGGGAGTCTTACACCGCTGGCGGAATTGCCCACACTGTTGAGAAAACTAGAGCTGCCAGTGATGAATTACTGCGCTCCAACGCAAGAAGCCTATTAAATGAGGCATATATCAGTGGCACAACAACTATTGAAATCAAGTCTGGCTATGGATTAACCGTAAAAGATGAGCGTAGATCACTTGAAATTGCACAGGGTCTTAGCGATGAAACAACATTTCTAGGTGCCCATGTTGTGCCAGTTGAATACAAGAAAAACCCAAAAGATTATGTTGATCTAGTTACAGGCCCAATGCTGGACGCCGTTCTTCCTTTTTCAAAGTGGATAGATGTTTTCTGTGACAAAGGCGCTTTTTCTGTAGATGATGCCCGCACAATCTTAAAAGCAGGAATGGCTAAAGGCTTGTTGCCACGTATTCATGCCAACCAACTCCAAGAAGGTCAAGGGGTTCGTTTAGGCGTTGAACTTGATGCCGCATCTGTGGATCATGTTTCACATGTGAGTGAGAAAGATATAGAAGCACTTTCTGCATCAAAAACAGTTGCAACGTTATTGCCAGGTGCTGAGTTCTCAACACGCTCTGCCTATCCTGATGTTCGCCCACTACTGGAGGCCAGTATTACTGTGGCATTGGCATCTGATTGCAACCCAGGATCTTCATACACAACCAGTATGCCTTTCATCATCGCAGTTGCTGTTCGTGAAATGCATTTCTCTCCAGAACAAGCACTCTGGTCAGCAACGATGGGCGGAGCAAAAGCACTTCGCCGTGATGACATCGGGCATTTATTTGAAGGTGCACGAGCTAACTTTTCAATCCTGAACGCAGATTCATATATTCACTTGGCATATCGTCCAGGTGTTCAATTAATAGAACAGGTGTGGCGAGATGGCCTCCAAATCAAATAAGACCGTAACGCTCTCAACATCTGGCACAACGTTCACCGATGTCATTGATGTGGCCCGCCACGGTGCACAGGTTGAACTCTCAAGTGCAGCAATTGATGCAATGAATGCATCTAGAAAATACATTGAAGGCTATGCCGCAGGTGGAGATCCTGTTTATGGTGTTTCAACAGGCTTTGGCGCACTGGCTAATCGCCATATTGATGTTAAGGATCGCTCTCAACTACAGAAATCACTCATCCGCTCACATGCAGCTGGAGTTGGCCCTGCAATTGAGCGCGAAGTAGTGCGCGCACTGATGTTTTTGCGCCTACGCACGATGGCATCTGGTCGCACAGGTGTGCGCGTGGCACTTGCGCAGTCATACGTTAATTTCTTAAATAAGGGAATTACTCCAGTAGTTCCAGAGTTTGGTTCATTAGGTTGTAGTGGAGATTTAGCACCGCTTTCACACTGCGCGCTTGCCTTGATGGGTGAGGGCCGCGTGCACGATGCCAACGGTGTCGAGATGGAAACAATGCAAGCGCTTAATGCCGCTGGCATTAAACCAATTGAGCTTGAAGCAAAAGAAGGCCTTGCACTCATCAATGGCACCGATGGAATGCTGGGCATGCTGATTTTGGCCTGTGCTGATCTTGAACAACTGTGCATAGTTGCAGATATAACAACAGCTATGAGCATTGAGGGATTGCTAGGAACAGATCGTGTGTTTGCACCAGATCTACATGCGCCGCTTCGCCCACAAATCGGACAAGCAATAAGTGCAGCAAATATCTATGCCCTGCTTAAGGGCTCAGGAATTGTTGCATCCCACCGTGAAAATGATTCACGGGTGCAAGATGCTTACTCATTGCGCTGTGCTCCTCAGGTTGCAGGTGCAGTGCGTGACACGATTGCTTATGCCTCAACAATTGCAGCTCGTGAACTAGCTAGTTCAATTGATAATCCAGTTGTTTTGCCTGATGGCCGCGTGGAATCAAATGGAAACTTTCATGGAGCACCTGTTGGTTATGTTTTAGATTTCCTGGCAATTGCAGCAACTGATTTAGGTTCCATTGCAGAGCGCCGCACAGATCGTGCCCTTGATCAATACCGCTCTGCTGGTCTGCCGCCGTTCTTAGCCCATGATCCAGGCGTTGATTCTGGCCTCATGATTGCTCAATACACTCAAGCCGGGTTAGTGAGTGAAAACAAACGTCTTTCCACTCCAGCAAGTGTTGATTCAATCCCTTCCTCTGCCATGCAAGAAGATCATGTTTCTATGGGTTGGTCAGCTGCGCGAAAGCTACGCAAAGTAGTTGATAACTTAGCTCGCATCTTGGCAATTGAGTTAGTAACTGCAGCTAGAGCTATTGAATTTCGCACTGGTTTAACTCCAGCTCCTGCAACTGCGCGCGTGGTTAAAGAGCTTCGCACAGTAGTAGGGGGAGTCGGACCTGATCGCTTCCTATCACCGGAATTAGAAGCTGCAACTGCGCTCATTAATTCAGGAGCAGTAGTTTCTGCAGCTAAAGAAGTTGTTAAGCAACTTATCTAGAAGCTAAGCCTGCAGCTGCTTCAAGAACAAGGAGCGCCGCTAAGCGCACAGTGCGCTGATCATCAGTATCAATGGACGCGTCAATTTCAGTGATATCAATGGCGCGCACACGCTTATCTGCAGCTAAGAAAAATGCGCCTTGGCGTAGTTCATCGGCAGATATTCCACCTGGCATTGCTGCAGGACAAGCTGGAACAACGCTTCGATCACAGACATCAACATCTAAATCAACATAGATTTCACGTCCACCAGCACCTGCAATATCGAGGGCTTGTTTAACAACATCTGAGATTGAGCGCGTGCGAAGATCGCAGCGTGGAATGACTGTGATTCCATTTTCTTTAGCGCGTGTGCTGTATTGGGCGCTATTAGCAAAATCTGCAATACCAATCTGCACAATATTCTTACCCGGTAACCCCGCCTGAATTAACTCCCACACAGGTGAACCATTGCTATGACCATCTCGTAGATCATGGTGGGCATCAAAAGTAATAAGACCAATATTGGATAGATCAGACCATAAGCCAGATGCAACACTGTAAGTAATGGAGTTATCGCCACCTAATGCAATCAGTAATTTATGCTTACGTAGCGCATCTTTAAGCGCAGCGTGAACGCGAGCTATGCCTTCAACGCCATCAGGTGATTCCACATTACCTAAATCTGCAATGGGATTAGCGGCAAGATCAAGGGTGTCAGATGTTGAGTAAGTGGAATATCTAGCTAAAGCGTTGCGAATTGCATCTGGTGTTTGATCGGCATGTGTGGGTGAGATTGAAGATAGATGTGCTGGAACACCAATCAAAGCGCAATCAGCAGAAGTGTTATTAGAGTCAAGAAGAGTTGAAGCGCGCTTCCACTGAGGATCATTGGGCAGTTGCGCGCTCTTCATTGTCTAATCGTAGGGGCTAAGCGCAGCAGGTTAAATGCCTGAGGCGTGACCTTCGCAGCGAGGATCTGAACCAAATGCATAGGTTTTGTTATGTAATACCTGCATCAACTGCACAGATGAACCATGTCCCCATGCAGCAAGAGGTTTCACATCATGGCCCTTTGCTCTTAATTGATCTAATACCTGAGAAGAAACACGATCTTCAATTTCAAGAACACCACTGCCGGTCTCTTCAGCAGAGCTTTGACCAGGAGCATTGAGGTGTTGCCATCTAGGTGCCTCTGTTGCTTCTTGCACATTCATCTTCAGGTCAACAACGTTGATAATTAATTGAAGATTGGTCTGCACCTGAATATTTGCACCAGGTGTGCCACCTACTAAATGCAAAGTTCCATCAGGATTAACGGCAGTAAAGGCGTTAAGCGTGTGTGCTGGGCGCTTTCCTGGCTCAATAATGTTGGGGGAGGCGGGATCTAATGAGAATCCAGTTAAGCGGTTGTTTAAAATGATTCCAGTTCCAGGTATTACCCATGAACTGCCGAAGCCATGGAAAACAGATTGAATCCAAGAAACGGCGTTGCCATCCTTATCGGCAACTAAGAAGTAGGTGGTGTCACTGCCTTCACTCACAGGGGCAATATCTATAGCTGCTTTATCCATAGATATCTGTGCTGTGCGCTTATCAATGTTTTCTTTCGATAATATCTTTGAAACATTGACCTCAATAAATTCAGGGTCTCCCAGGATTGCATTGCGATCAGCAAAGCCAGCCTTTTTAGATTCCACTCCAATATGAATACGATCTGCTTCACTCATAGATGCCACATCAAAGTGCTCATTAATGAGTAGCTCCTCCATCAAGATCATTCCCTGTGTGGGAGGAGGCTGACCATAAATTGTTAGATCGCGATACTTAATGGCTAGGGGATCTAGAACTCTAGTGGTGTGAGCTTTTAGATCTTGGGCATTAAACCAACCATCAGAGCCGCTGATCAACTGCTCGGCAATCTTTCCTTCATAAAATGCAGCGCGACCACCTGTTGCGATATCACGCAGTGATTGTGCTAGATCTTTTTGAATAACTAAATCACCCACCTGGACGTTGACGTCAATGCCCATATCTTTAAAGAGGGAAGTATCAGGAGTTGTAGCTAAGTGATTAGCTATGCGGCGAACAAAGCCAGTATTTGCTGGAAAACCATTGTCTGCATAATCAATAGCTTGTTCTAGCAATGTGGCCATAGGCAGAGTGCCATAGCGCTTATGTGCTTCAAACCAGGTTGAAACTAAACCTGGAATAGTGCCTGATTTATATCCATGTAATGGAATCTCTGTGCCATAAGCAGCAGCAGTTGCCGCATGTGGAGCTTCACCGCTACCGTTAAATGCCAGGTTGGTCTTAGTTGATGCATGGTGAGTAACTAAAAATGCATCACCACCTAAATGCGAAGCACCTGGCTCCATAACACAGATCACCGCGCTCAGGGCAATGGCGGCATCAATAAAGCTTCCACCTTGTTTTAGTATTGAAATCGCAGCGCTTACTGCCAATGGCTGGCTTGCAGCTGCTCCGCCATTTATGGCATAAACAACACTTCGGCCCGTTTGCATTCGTGAACTGTGGCCTATTTTTATAGGGATTACAAGAACACCAATAATGCAAGTATCCTTGTGGCAGAAGAGTCGCCCGGATCACCGCGTTGCGACCAGATTAATTTCTGGTTGGACCGAGGAAAGTCCGGACTCCAAAGAGCAAAGTGGTGGGTAACGCCCACCCGGAGCAATCCGCGGGATTAGTGCAACAGAAAGCAAACCGCCAACGAAAGTTGGTAAGGGTGAAACGGCGGTGTAAGAGACCACCAGTAATTGCAGCAATGCAGTTAGCTATGTAAACCCCACTTGGAGCAAGACCATGCAGTTGGCGCTTGAGAGCTGCTCGCTCGAGTCAACGGGTAGGTTGCTTGAATCTGTAAG
>ERZ889217.118-NODE-118-length-49802-cov-11.250347_pt1 | contig 49802 bp, 55 predicted proteins | sample MGYA00521098_ERZ889217 | MGnify/ENA primary metagenome ERZ889217 (study PRJEB32303, sample SAMEA104408613) | aquatic metagenome | biome: Brackish water; feature: Pelagic; material: water | place: Baltic Sea | collected 2014-06-10T22:04:00 | depth 2,362 m ... | reverse complement strand
GTCCAATAAATATCGAACCAGAAGTTATAGAACCAGAAGTTATAGAACCAGAAGTCGTAGTACCTGAAGTTATAGAACCAGAAGTTCTAGCGCCCGAGATAGGCGATGAACCAAGTAATTAAAGTACTTGGCGAAAATTAATTTGCATGCAAAATTGAGTTTAGCCCGCCCCAACTTCCACTCTTTGGTAGCGCTTCTAGCGCTCCAGTCTTAGAGTTTCTACGAAATAGCAGATTACTTCCGCCAGAAAGCGCGCTTGCTTTTACTATCTCACCATCGGGCAGAGATATTTTTGAACCTGCAGTTATATAAGTTCCAGATTCAACTACACAATCATCGCCTAGGGAGATTCCGATACCAGCATTTGCACCCAATAAGCAACGCTCGCCGATTGCAATGACCTCTTTGCCACCACCACTCAGTGTTCCCATTATCGAAGCGCCACCACCGATATCACTTCCATTTCCGACGACTACACCAGCGCTAATTCGACCTTCAACCATTGAGGTACCAAGAGTTCCAGCATTAAAATTCACAAAGCCTTCATGCATAACTGTGGTCCCACTAGATAGATATGCACCGAGTCGTACTCGATCGCCATCCGCAATTCGCACACCCTCTGGCACAACGTAATCCACCATGCGCGGAAATTTATCGACACCATAAACCGTAAGTACGCCGTACTTTGCACGTAACTTTGGCCCAACTGAGCTAAAGGTTGAAGTTGCACATGGTCCAGCAGAGGTCCACACAACATTATTTAAAATGCCAAAGATTCCATCTAAAGATTGACCATGTGGCTTAACAATTCGATGTGAGAGCAGGTGGAGTCGAAGATAGGCATCGGCCACGCTGCTGGGAGGCGCATCTAAATCTATTTCGATTGTAACTTTTGAATTACTTACATCTCGTATCGGATCAGTACCTAGGAATTCTGAGAGGTCTGGGGCATTGTTATCAGCCATCTTTCCCAGCCCCAAAGAGTCGAACCAAACATCTAGGATCTCACCTGAACTGGTGGTTGTGGCTATTCCAAATCCAAAGGCAATTTTCATGAGATAACGCTACCAAAATTCGTTAACTTCGAGAGTTCTTTAATATGCTTTCTCAATGCGAATAGCCGTCTATTGCTCAGCATCTACAAGTATTGACCAAAAATATCTAGACCTAGCCTTTGATCTCGGTTCAGCAATCGCCCTTGCCGGAGCAGATTTAGTTTGGGGCGGTGGTCAAATTTCGATGATGGGGTCGGTGGCAAAAGGTGCAAGAGCTGGCGGGGCAAAAACTTTTGGAGTTATTCCAGAGCGACTTGTAACAGTTGAATTCGAAGATCCTGAAAGTACCGAGATGTTTGTAGTTTCAAATATGCGAACCCGGAAAGCAAAGATGGAAGAGATCTCTGATGCTTTTATTATGTTACCTGGCGGAATCGGAACGCTAGAAGAGTTCTTTGAAATTTGGGTTAGTAGAAAATTGGGATACCACGACAGACCAGTAGTTGTGTGTGATCCATTTGGAACTTATGAACTTCTGAAAACTTCGCTTGATCACCTAACTAGTGAAGAGTTTATCGGCGCACCTTCAAATGAATTAATCGATTGGTGTCGAGATATTCCGAGCACGATTCATGCCTGCACCAGGAACTAGCGCCAAATTTACTTATAAAGTTGAAGTAAGGCAGGTAGCCTTTACTCATGGGCGATCTCTCACAACTTCTGGCTAGCTTGCCAGAGGAAGAGCGCTTTATTCTTACGATGCACTACATCCGCTCAATGGATATAAAAGATATTGCAGATGCATTAGGGGTGCCAGAAAGAGCAGTTCAGAGCGTTATCACGAGTGGCAAATCTCGTCTACTTTCCGCGTTAAATCAGGGCAAATAAGCAGGAAATCTCAATTTCCGTTCACAAGCACTTTTGCGAGATACTTAGCCACTGCATTTTCGTGAGTTAATAGATTTTAAGGAGCAAAACATGGCGGCCATGAAACCTCGAACTGGTGACGGACCCATGGAAGTTACAAAGGAAGCCCGCAGCTTTGTAATGCGTATCCCGCTCGAAGGCGGTGGCCGCCTAGTTGTAGAACTAAATATTGAAGAGGCAACTAACTTGGGAAATGCCCTTCAGGCTGCGGTCTCTTTAGTTAAGAAGTAAGCCTGTAATCCACTTTATGAACTAATCAAATACTGTGAAACTAGTCCCAGAAATTGCGTGTGCCCCACTGGGCGAGATAAATCTTTCAAAATTCGATGCAATTGCACTTCCATTTGCCAAGAGAGAGGCCTTGGCAGAACTGGGTAACCCAAAGCTTATTAAGCTCCTAACGAAACATTTCGAGAGTGATATCGCAAAACTTTTTGAAAACTGGCCTGATGTAACCGGGAAAGCCGGTGAGTTAATTGAAGTACCGCTAGCCAGTCAGGCAAATAAAGTTATCAGGCTATATTTTATTGGTACTGGTGCGCAAAGTATTGACGATTTACGTAAAGCCGCTAGCTCGCTAGCGCGCAAAGTTAAGGGATCAAAGGTAAAAGTACTTGATGGCCTGGTTGCAGAGAAGAGCGCGGCACGGCCACATTTAATCTCATTAATCATTTCTAGCTATCTCTGGTCACAGAAGAGCGCTCCAGTCAAAGAGTTCAGCGCCGCACAATTTACGCTCGTAGGGAATTTTGAGAGTGAAGTCGCAAATGCAAGAACTTTGGCTCTGGCAGTATGGCGCGCCCGAGATCTAATACATACCCCTTCAAATATTAAGAATCCTCAGTGGATAGCAGAGCAAGCTAGATCCCTTGTTACTAAAACTAAATCTCCAGCGCTCAAGGTTAAAGTTAAAAGAGGGGCAGCGCTAGCGAAATTTGGTGGGCTACTTGCAGTAGGAAATTCAGCACCAAAGTCTGGACCAAGGCTTGTTCAACTCTCATATTCACCTAAAAGCTCAAAGAATTGGCCACATGTAGTTCTAGTAGGCAAAGGAATCACATTTGATACTGGCGGCGTCTCCTTAAAGCGACCATATGAATCAATGGTTGGAATGAAGAGCGATATGTCTGGCGCGGCAGCAGTACTAGCCACCGTTATCGCGATTGCAGAGATGGGTAAGAGCGCGCCAAAAATTAGAGTTACTGGACTTTTAATGTGCGCAGAAAATGCACTCTCTTCCACTGCGCAGCGGCCATCAGATGTGATCACGCAATATGGTGGAAAAACCGTTGAAGTAATAAATACAGATGCTGAAGGTAGACTCGTATTAGCAGATGGACTTGCCTACGCCGATGCAAAATTAAACCCAGATTATTTAATCGATATCGCAACTCTTACAGGTGCTGCGACTTTGGGTCTTGGCCGCCAATATGGCGCCATGTACACAAGAGATATCTCCCTCGCTCAAGATCTTTACAACGCTGGGCAGAAAAGTGGAGATCGGGTCTGGCATATGCCACTAGTCGATGATTATGAGATCGCTCTTGCAAGTGAAGTTGCAGATTTAAATCACACTGCGGAAAAACCTGATTTCAATGGCGGCTCAATTACAGCTGCGCTCTTCCTCGAACAATTCGTCGGTGAGCGTAGATGGATTCACTTAGATATTGCCGGGCCGGGGCGCTCAGAGAGTGATTCTGGTGAAAACCCTAAAGGCGGTACTGGTTTTGGGGTCAGATTGCTGACAGAGTGGTTGACTTCGCTATGACCATTTCGAACCGCGGTGACATGTCGGCATTCTCCGAACAGTTCCCTCACGAAGATTTCTTTATGCAGCAAGCGCGCAAAAATGGCGCTGAAGTAGAGGCGCCAGATCCTACGACTGGGGTTGGTGGCTTAATCAATTTCGTAGCAGGTTTAATTTCAGCCAGATCAATTGTTGAAATTGGAACAGGCTCTGGCGTAAGTGGTCTCTGGATTTTCAACGGATCGCCTGATGATTCAACGTTAACTTCAATAGATTTCGAACGAGAGCATTCAGCAAGTGCACGAGAGATTTTTGAGGAGGCTGGAATATCTGCTCAAAGATTCAGATTAATCACAGGAAATATTATAGAAGTAGTTGGAAAGTTAGCTGATTCAAACTATGACTTAATGATTGTGAGATCGCCAAAAGATATGGTTGATGTAGTTCAAGAGAGCTTTAGATTGCTAAAGGCAAAGGGCGTATTGCTTATTGATAATGCCTTAGATGGTGGCAAGGTCGCTGATCCAACTCAGCGCGATTTCGAAACGATTGCCCGTCGCGATTCGATAAAGGCTATTAGGGAAGATTCAAGATGGAGCTCAACGCTAGTTCCAATTGGCGGAGGCGCGCTGATTGCTCGTAAAATATAGCAATGAGCAGCCAACCAGATACCCCGTGGTGGATCTCTGAGTACCCCGTAGTAACTGCCAAGGATGTAAAACGGCGCAACACCAGAACTGTAAGTTTTGGAATAGCAATAGTCATGTCTTTAGTTGCCGGAGTAGTAGGAAGTATCGCTGGAAGAACTTCAGCAACACTTGATTCCCGAACAAATTTAGTTTCAACTAGCAGCGTAATCGAGCGCAAGCCAGATTCAATTGCAGGAATAGCGGCGCGAGTCTCACCTTCAGTTGTATCAATTGAGGTTCGAAAAGGAAATAGCGGTGGAACCGGATCTGGATTCTTCCTTGGGAGCAATGGCAATATCCTCACCAATAACCATGTGATTTCAGCAGCAGCAACTGGCAACGCAACTATCACTGTGATGCTAGCCAATGGGAAGAGTTACAAGGCAGAGCTAATCGGCCGCGATGTTGCCTATGATCTTGCAGTAATTAAAATAGGTGTAACTGATGCACCTGCGCTACAACTTGGAGATAGCGATAAAGTTGAAGTCGGGGACGGAGTTATTGCAATTGGATCTCCGTTAGGTCTTACCGGAACTGTAACTTCCGGAATTATCAGTGCAAAAAATCGCCCAGTAACTTCAGGTGCCGGAACAAGAGAGAGTTCATTTATTAATGCCCTGCAGACCGATGCTGCAATAAACCCTGGTAATTCTGGGGGACCCCTAGTTGATCTATCTGGCGCCGTTATTGGAATAAATTCTGCGATTGCAACAACGGGCTCACTCTTTGGAAGTCAGAGCGGATCTATCGGACTTGGTTTTGCGATTCCGATTAATCAAGCACGCAAAACGGCAGATCAGTTAATTAAATTTGGAAGCTCGACATATCCAATTATGGGGGTTTCATTAGATACCAGGTACACGGGAGCGGGCGCAAAGGTCTCAACCGAACCAGGTGCTGTCACCGAAGGCGGACCATCAGAGCGCGCCGGAATTAAGCCTGGAGATGTGATTGTTGAGATTGAAGGTACAGCGATTGGATCTGCAGATGAGGCAATAGTGGCTGTTCGCTCACACAGCGTTGGCAAAGAGATTAAAGTTAAATATAAGCGCGATGGAAAGATAAGTGAAGTTTCACTAATTCTCATCGCGGCAAAGTAAACGCATTAGATATAGGATTTGAGAATGTTTGGAATCGGTGGTGGCGAATTCTTCGCTCTAATACTAGTTGCTCTGATTCTTGTTGGGCCAAATAAGCTGCCACAATTATCCTCTGATTCGGCCAAGATGATCCGCAAAGTACGCAATCTTGCCCAGGGCGTAACAAAAGATTTGCGCGAAAACTTAGGGCCAGGATATGAGGATTTGAAAGTCGCAGACTTTAATCCAAAGAAGTTAATTTCTAAGCATGTTAATGAGGCGCTAGCCGAACCAAAGTCTGAGCTCGAAGATCTAAAGAAGAGCGCCAAAATTGATCCAGATTTGTTGTAACCCAAGATGAGCCGCGAGATAGAAGAGAGAATCCACCAGGCACTTCAGGGAGTCTCTGATCCAGAATTACATCGCCCACTTCCAGAACTTGGCATGGTTAAGTCCGTTGAATTTAAAAAAGGTATTGCGCAGATAACAATTCTTTTAACTATCTCTGGCTGTCCAATGCGAGATAGGTTAGAAAAAGATATTTCAGATGCCCTAGAACCAATTGCTGAAGTCACATCCTTAGATTTAATTTTTGGTGTCATGAATGATGAAGAGCGAAATAACGTTAAGCGGCTCTTGAAAGGCGGCAAGGAGAAATTCATTCCATTTGCCCAGCCTGACTCCCTGACAAGAGTAATTGGAATTGCATCTGGTAAAGGTGGTGTAGGCAAATCTTCTGTGACCGTAAATCTTGCGGTAGCAGCGGCTAAGAAGGGTTTAAAAGTTGGAATTTTAGATGCCGATGTTTACGGCCACTCAATTCCAAGGTTGATGGGAATAGTTGGAAAACGCCCAACGGCAATTGATCAGACATTTATTCCAGTTGAAGCATTTGGCGTAAAAGTGGTTTCAATGGAGATGTTTAAACCGGAGCGCTCAGATGCCGTAGCTTTTAGAGGTCCGATGCTCCACAAAGTATTAGAGCAGTTATTGAGTGATGCATATTGGGGGGATTTGGATTTACTTTTACTTGATCTACCACCCGGAACCGGAGATATTGCAATTTCACTTGGACAACTTCTGCCATCCTCAGAGATTATTGTTGTAACCACACCGCAAATCGCAGCCGCTGAAGTTGCTGAACGAGCTGGTCGAATCGCCCATCAACTAAAGCAACAGATCATCGGCGTAATCGAAAATATGTCAGATACCGCTTGTCTCAAATGTGGTGAACCGATTGCTATTTTTGGCAGTGGCGGTGGCGATGAGGCAGCTAAGCAACTCTCAACTCTGGTTGGAGCAAACGTTCCAGTTATAGGTCAGATTCCATTTACTGCGGCGCTTCGCGAGGGCGGAGATAGCGGTGAACCCATAGTAATAAGTGACCCAATGTGTCTGGCAAGTGAATCTTTTACAGCTATCGCTGAGAAAATAACCTTGCGGCCTAAGTCCCTAGTGGGAGTAAGGCTTTCGCTCTCCTAACATCGCCTAAGATTGGCACATGAAAAAGCCGCCAAAAACCAGTATCAATACGGTGGCTAAGCGACTTGTTGGGCGAAGTGATCTTGCACTTGCGCGAAAAAGTATTCGCGAATCCCTAGTTTCAGTAGCTGGGCTAATCGGCAAGCCAGTTAAATATCAGGGCGGAAATGAAATTGGCCGATTAATCGATGTCGTTGTCAAGCATGGAATCGATTCATATCCACCGGTATCTGGATTGATCGTAAAAGTCGGACACAGTAAATCGTTTATCGATGGCGCAAGAATTTCGAAATTGACCCAGAATGAAATCCAACTTTCAACTTCCAAAGTAGATTTAACAGAATTTGAACGGCGCGATGGGGAATCGCTATTAGATGCAGATGTTTTAGATCACCAAATTGTCGATGTAAATGGACTTCGCGTAGTTAGAACCTCTGATCTATATCTTGCGCCACTTGATCGTGAAATTCGAGTAGTTGGTGTGGATATTTCTTTCAAAGCCTTTGTTCGTCGAATTTTCCCTGGCGTACTTGGGCGTGGTCCAATTCCAGAGCATGTTATTGACTGGGCAAATGTGGCATCACTTGCCTTTGGTACCGGCGTTGTTCGTTCAACCCAGTCCAGATCTGCATTAGGGCAATTGCGCCCTGCAGATTTAGCAGATTTGATTGAAGATTTGGCTGGTCGTGAGCGCAGCGCACTTATTGAAATGCTCCATCCAGATCTTGCTGCTGATGCACTTGAAGAGATGGAAGATGATGCACTTCAAGGTTTACTGCGCGGACTTCCTTCAGAACAATCAGCAGGGTTGATTGCAAGAATGGAACCAGATGAAGGTGCCGAAGTTTTACGCGATCTAAATGATGATCATCGCGAGAGTATCTTCCAAGAGATGGAAAATTCAGTAGCAAAGCAGCTCCGTAAACTAGTTGAATTCGATGAGACCCTGGCTGGGGGAATCATGACGACCCATATCTTGACAACTCATGAAGAAGACACCGTTGCCTCTGCGCTTAAACTTCTGGTTGAAAATAAGGACCGAGATATTTCAGATGGAATTGTGGTTGTGGATGCCAAGGGCAGATTGCTTGATCACATTCAGATTATTGAGTTAGTAGCAGCTAAATCGAGCGCAAAGCTCTCAACTTTGGTTGGGCCGCCTTTTCCTACATCGGTGGGAATCAATGATCGTTTAGATGAGGTTATTAAAGAGTTTGCAAATAATCGTGGCTCTTCAATTATGGTTGTTGACGAGAAAAATAAACCGGTAGGTCGAATTCTTGCCGATGACCTTGTAGATGCCCTTGCGAGCACATCAGAGAGTTCTGGTTTTGCTCAAGGAAGTGGTGCGCTGCAATGAGTCAGAAGATAGATAAGAATCGTCTCTCGCCAAAGAAGCTAAGAATTGCGGCATTTCTGGCGGTAATGGGACCAGGAATGATCGCTGGTCTCTCCGATGATGATCCTGCCGGTATTGCAACGTATTCAGTACTTGGAGCAAATTACGGATATCAACTTCTCTGGGTATTAGTTATTTCGACTATCGCACTTATAATTTTCCAAGATCTGGGCGCCAGAATTGGTGTCGTAACTAGGCAGGGAATGATTGGCCTAATCCGCCAGAAGTATGGTGCCAGATCAGGAACTTTAAGCGCTGGCGCGCTAATACTTGCCAATATTGGAACGATGACCGCAGAATTTGCAGGCATCGCAGCTGCAGGGCAGCTATTTGGTCTTAGTAAATATATAAGCGTTCCATTAGCAGCGATTTTAGTTTCATACCTGGTTTTACGTAATTCATTTGCAAGAGTCGAGAAGATATTCTTTCTAATCTCTGCGGTATTTATTGCCTACATAATTGCTGGTTTTATGGCTGGTCCAGATTGGGGTAGCGCACTTCGTGGCGCCGTAGTTCCAACTATGCCATTTACTCAAGATGCTATCTTCATCGCGACTGCAACATTTGGTACAACTCTTGCACCTTGGGGTCTTGCCTTTATTCAGTCATACGCCGTAGATAAGCGCTTAACTCGAGATGACCTAAAACTTCTGCGCGTAGATGTCTGGACTGGTTCACTGCTCACTGGAATTATCGGAATATTTGTTGTCGTAACTTGCGCGGCAACACTTCACAAGAACGGCATACAGATTAATGATGCCGCTGATGCTGCATTGGCCCTTGAACCCTTAGCTGGAACCTTAGCTAAAGAGCTATTTGCATTTGGCTTGATTGGCGCAGCGCTTCTTGCCGCCTCAATTCTGCCGCTTTCAACTGCTTATTCGGTAAGTGATCTGACTGGGCGACCAGCTGCCCTAGATGACTCTCTTAAAGAGGCGCCACTTTTCTACATTACTTTTGCCGCTATTACTGGACTAAGTGCAATACTTATTTTGATTCCTGGCGCTCCTCTTATAAAGATCTTGGTCTTCACGCAGATATTGAATGCTATTTTGTTGCTTCCACTTCTAATTTATATGTATGGAATTTCAAAAGATAAAGTTTTGATGGGTGAATTTGTTTCATCTAAGAAAATGCGCGTGATTTATGGCGTAATCATTTCAATAGTGGCGATTGCAATTTGCTGCATGCTCTGGTTTAGCTTCAATTGATGAGAGAACAAGACCATACTGCTATTCCTGCAGCTAAAGATCTAGGATTTTTAACCTTAGGCGTGATAGGCGTTGGCACTTCAGGACCGGTAATTGCTGCAAGCATCATGCCAGTACCGGCACTTATTTTCTGGCGGAACCTTGGTGGCGCAATAATGATGGCTCCCTTCGCCCTTCGTAGTCGGGAGTGGCAAACATCTGGACAGCGGCGAGCAATATCTCTATCTGGCCTTGCAGGACTCTTTCTTGCAATGCATTTCATTTGTTTCTTCATTGCAATGAGATTCACAACCGTTGCGGCTGGAACTGCACTTGCAGCACTTCAGCCAATTTTTACCGCAATCTACTATAAGTTCAAAGGTGGAACAATCCCAAGACGTGCTTGGAGTGGTATGGCAGTCGCATTTCTCTCAGTCCTTTTAATTACTGGAATAGATTTTCAAATTAGCCTTCGCCACTTTATTGGAGATATTTTCGCACTACTTGGGGCGGCTCTTGCAGCCGCATATATGTTAATTGGATCGAGAGCGCAGCAAAAGATTTCAACCTCTACCTACACCACCGTCTGTTACTTAACTTGTGCACTATCTGCACTAATAATCACTATTGCAACGGGCAACCAATTTCTACACTTTGAGGCAAGACAATGGTGGTTGGTATTAGCGCTGATCTTAGGTGCCCAATTTCTTGGCCATACGATGTTTAACATGGCACTTCGTAGAGTCTCTCCAGTAGTTGTCGCCTTAATTGTGTTTTTTGAAGTTCCAGTTAGTGCGGTAATTGCCTATTTCTGGCTGGGTCAAGTTCCTCCCACAGGGATAATTCCCGGAATTATTGGATTATTAATCGGATGTGGAATCTTTGTCTCGCGCGCGAAAGTAGAATGATTTCATGATTGATCTCCATACCCATTCCTCGGCGAGCGATGGAACAGATACGCCTGGTGAATTAATCAATAAGGCTCATGCCAGCGGAATAAGCGTTCTTGGCTTAATGGATCACGACACCGTGGCTGGTTGGGATGAGGCAATCTCTTATCTGCGTCCAGGACTCTCACTTGTACTCGGATCTGAAATTTCGGCGCAGACCGATGATGGAATTAGCGTTCATATGCTTGGCGCGCTCTTTGATAGAAACAATCTTCCGCTAATGGAGGCGCTAGCCAAAATACGTGACAGTCGTTATGGCCGCATGGAGAAAATAGTTGAACGATTAAATGAAGCTGATGTTGAGATCTCAATTGAGGAGGTTCATGCCCAACTTTCTGAAGGCGCAACTCTTGGCAGACCTCATCTAGCTGATGCACTTGTAGCCAAGAAGATTGTAAAGAGTAGGGAAGAGGCCTTCGAGCTTTACTTAAGCAATGGCTCGAAATATTACGTTGCCTACTATGCGCCTACACCAATCGATGCAATTAGACTGATAAAGGAGGCTGGTGGAGTTGCGGTAATTGCCCACCCACTAGCATCTCTGCGAGGTAGCATAGTTTCAATCGAAAGTTTTAAATCTATGGTCGATGCAGGAATGGATGGGATTGAAGTCTCACACCGTGATCAGACACCAGATGCCCAAGAGTTGCTCGCCAAGATTGTAAAAGAGTATGGCATCGTTGCCACAGGATCTAGTGACTATCATGGTACCGGAAAGCTAAATCAACTTGGTGAATTCACCACCACTGATGAGGCTTTTGCTCAGCTAGAGTCCAGAGCAGATGCGCGAAGGGTTATCAAGAAATGAAAGATGTACTTTTAATATCAACTGCAACCTTTGGAATACAAGCATTTGTGACGCTCTTTGTCATCATGGACCCGCCAGGAGCAACACCAATCTTTTTAGCGTTGGTCAAGAATCAGCCACTGCGCAAACGGGTATTGATGGCTTGGCAAGGCGCAGGAGTATCTTTAGTAGTAATTATTACCTTTGCGATATTTGGAAAATTCATCCTTGATTATCTGCAAATCTCGATAGAAGCACTTCAAGGCGCTGGTGGCCTGCTGCTCTTATTGATTGCTTTAGAACTATTAACTGGAAAAGATAGCTCTAGCGATGAGCATAAAGATGTGAACGTCGCCCTGGTTCCACTGGGAACTCCGCTTCTAGCTGGACCAGGGGCAATTGTGACAACAATTGTCTTTGTTGAAAACGCAGCGACCATTGAGATGAAACTGGCGCTTGGCGCAGCAATCGTTGCGGTTCATATTGCGATCGGCTTGACGCTAATGTTTTCAACCAAAATTGTTGGCTTAATTAAGGTATCGGGCGTAACTCTGATTGCAAGAATTGCTGGATTACTCCTGGCCGCAATCGCAGTTGAGATGATTGTGCAATCTATTAAAGGGTTCTTCCAATTTTAAGCTGTTGCAAATCCAACTTTTCGTTCTGCGCTCTGGCCAACCTCAACAAATGAGATCTTATTATTTGCAACTATTGTCTGGCGCCCACGGGTATCGGTGAGGGAGAGTGATTTACCAGAATCTAGCGCGGCAGTTACGGCCTGGATTACCTCTTCTGGTGAAAGCACGCATTCAATTTGAAGCTCTTGCGGTGAATCTGCAATTCCGATTCTAACTTCAGTGGTTAGGTTTGAGCTACTTGTTTTAGGTGACATGGTTGCAGTTTATTCCTTTATTTAGTTTTAGGAAATCCAGAAATTCCTCGCCACATTAGATTTGAAACTAGCTCGACTGCTGTCTCGCGGTCGAGTTTTCCATCTCGCTCTAACCAGTGACGCGCTGCGGTCTGAGTAGTACCAATCAAACCAACGGCAAGCATCATCGATGCCTCTTTGGTGAGGCCGGTATCTAATGAGATGACGGCGCTTAGAGCTGCCGCAGAGTCGTAGGTCATTCGACTCAATCGCTCACGTACTTGGGGCTCTACGCTCATGTCACTCTCAAATAACAATCTAAATGCTTCACCCTCTCGATTTATAAATCCAAAGTAGGCATCAACTGTGGCAAGAACTCGATCCGCATTATCTGTGGTCGATGAAATCGCTCTTTGAATATCAAAGATAAGTGAGTCGATGTGCAGATCTAGGACCGCTAAATATAAATCTAGCTTTGATGGAAAGTGCTGGTACAGAACAGGCTTACTAACTTTTGCCCGATCAGCAATTTCATCCATTGCAGCCGAGTGATATCCGGCCTGGGTAAATACCTCAAGTGCTGCGGCGAGAAGTTGCGCTCTACGCTCATCACGTGGCAGGCGCCCCTTATTTGCCGTTGTTGATTCTGTGCTCATTGGGCTAATCGTAGGGTCAATTGCGCCATTAATGCGAGTTTCTGCGAGAACTTCGCAAGTATAAAAGATTTCAATTTTGAATTGTGAGGAATATCCGCGAAAATTGGGCTGTTGTATTAGAAGTTGGGGCAATAACTAAAGAGATGAGAATTTGTGTCGGCCACTTTGAAGCCACTTGTTGAGCTCGGTCCAGAACTTACCGTTGATCAGGTAGGACGCTATAGCCGCCATCTAATAATTCCTGATGTTGGCATGAGCGGCCAACGCCGATTAATGAATGCAAAAGTTCTCTGCGTTGGAGCAGGTGGGCTTGGCTCTCCAGCGCTTATGTATCTCGCCGCAGCCGGAGTCGGAACTCTTGGCGTTGTTGAATTCGATACCGTCGATGAATCAAATCTGCAGCGCCAGATAATTCATGGTCAATCAGATATTGGCAAGAGCAAAGCGCAGAGCGCTAAAGCTGCAATCGCTGAGATAAATCCTAATGTTAATGTCATTCTCCATGAGACCAGACTCGATGTCGATAATGTTATGGAAATCTTTGCGCAGTACGATTTAATTGTTGACGGTACAGATAATTTTGCAACAAGGTATTTAGTAAATGATGCAGCAGTTCTATTAAAGAAGCCATATGTCTGGGGATCAATCTATAGATTCGATGGCCAGGCAAGTGTTTTCTGGGCAGAGCACGGACCTTGCTACCGTTGTTTATATCCAGAACCACCACCACCAGGTATGGTGCCAAGTTGCGCTGAAGGTGGCGTGCTCGGAGTTCTCTGTGCATCTATTGGTTCAATCCAAACAACAGAGGCAATCAAATTAATTATGGGAATCGGAGATTCATTAATTGGAAAATTAGTGGTCTATGACGCACTTGAAATGGAATATCGCAAGGTAAATATTCGTAAAGATCCAAATTGCCCTATCTGTAGTGATAAGCCAAGTCAGACTGAACTGCTTCCAGATTATGAATCTTTCTGCGGCATGCTCTCTGATGGCGCAGCCGAGGCAGTATCAGGATCAACAATTGCGGTTACAGAACTCAAAGCCAAAATGGATAGTGGTGAGAAGTTCATGCTAATTGATGTCCGCGAACCCGGTGAGTTTGAGATTGTACGAATTCCAGGATCAATATTGATTCCAAAACAAGAGTTCCTAAATGGTTCGGCACTTGAAAAATTGCCACAAGATGTACCAATTATCTTGCACTGTAAATCTGGCGTTCGCTCTGCCGAGTGTCTAGCTGTCCTTAAACAGGCTGGCTTTGCTGATGCAACCCATGTATCTGGTGGCGTTGTAGCTTGGGTCAAACAGATTGATCCCACACTTCCGATTTATTAATTCATCGCTTCAAGCTTTAAAAGAAGGTAGGGCTATTTAATGTCAGATCGTTCGCTCTTATTGGTTCATGCCCATCCTGATGATGAGACCATCAATAATGGCGCAACTATGGCCAAGTATGTAAGTGAGGGAGTCCGAGTAACGCTGGTTACTTGCACCCGAGGTGAAGAGGGTGAAGTTTTAGTCCCATTACTCTCCGATTTAGCTAGTACTAAGAGTGACCAACTCGGAAAACATCGCGAAGGTGAATTAGCTAATGCAATGGCGGCACTTGGCGTAACTGACTTTAGATTTCTTGGGGCGCCAGATCGATTATGGCGCGATAGCGGAATGATGGGAACCGAGCCAAATAATCGTAGTGATGTTTTCTGGCAAGCTGGTTTAGATGATGCAGCTGCTCACCTTGTTGAAATAATCAGAGAGATCAGGCCTCAAGTCCTAGTTACTTATGATGAGTTCGGTGGCTATGGGCATCCAGATCATATTCAAGCCCACCGAGTTGCGATGCGAGCAGCAGAGTTAGCAAGTAATCCAGATTTCGGCTCTGGTCAGCCCTGGGAGATCTCCAAAATTTACTGGAACACAATGCCAAAATCTGTCATCCAAGAGGGGATAGATAAGATGAAAGAGATTGGCAGCGACTTCTTTGGAGCCGAGAGCGCAGATGATCTACCCTTTGCAAAACCAGATGAGTTAGTTACCACCTTGATTGATGGCACGGCTTTTATCGATGCCAAGATGGCGGCGATGGCATCCCATCCAACCCAGATCGAACTCGATGGTCCATTCTTTGCACTCTCCAACAACTTAGGAAATCAAGTCTGGGGCCATGAGTATTACACCTTGGTAAAAGGTGAGAAGAGCAATAATTTAGATGAGAAGGGGCGCGAGGTAGACCTCTTTGCTTAAAGTTTTGCTTAAAGTTATTGGATCTCTGATATTTGGCGCGCTAGTGGGCTTTATAGGAGTAATTCTGCACAATGCATTCGCACCAGTTGGCATATTTCTTGCACTTATTACAACTCTAGTTGCAATCAATTTCGCAGGCCATTTATTTGGCTCGCGCAGTTTTAAAGTAATAGCCGCAGTAGCTTGGCTACTCGTAGCACTTCGCGCCGGAACATATGGCCAGAGCGAGGAGATTCTTATTATTTCAAATCTGAATGGAAACTTATTCTTGCTCGGTGGATTACTAATTGTTGTAGTCGCAGCGCTACGTAAAGTTTAAATGCACTCCCATTCTTGACCCTCTGGGGTGTCTTTTACGCTAACTCCCAACCGATTTAACTCTGCTCGCAATTGATCACTTAAGGCAAAATCTTTAGCCAACCGCGCCTGACTGCGCTTACCTATTAACTCTTGTAATTCTGGCGAAAGTTCAGCTTTAACTTCAGGCGGCCGCGCTAATTCCAGCCCATAGATTTTATCAATTTCAATAAAACATGCCGCCTTCGTCGCACCAGAAATTAATTCATCACGCTCTAATTTCCGTAATTTTTGAATTGCACGAGGAGTGTCCAAATCGTGCTGGATATCTGCCAATGAACCTTGCAGAAATTCACTTACAAATTTTGAATCTAAATCACCCGAGCCGCCCCACTGACTTACCTTTAACCGCCAACGCTTTAAGGTTGCATCAGAAGCATCAAGTGAATCCCAAGTTAGATCCATCTGGCTGCGATAGCGATTTTCAAGAAAGCTAAGACGCAGAGCCAGTGGGTCTAAGCCCTTTTCAATTAAGCTCGTAAGAAGAACAACATTTCCGGCGCTCTTTGACATCTTGCGCCCCTCAAATAACAGGTGCTCACCATGCGCCCAATTTTGAACTACTTCGCTATTTGAGAGCGCATTGGATTGGGCTCGCTCATTTTCATGGTGCGGAAAGCGCAGATCAATTCCACCAACGTGCAGATCAACGCCACCATCTAGGTAGTGCAATGACATTGCAGAACATTCGATATGCCATCCAGGAAAACCAGCTCCCCAAGGTGAATCCCAGATCATCTCTCTTCGATTTCCTGCTGCTTTCCATAGCGCCCAATCTGCATGAAATTTCTTTGATCCATCCTCAGCCGATTTATGTCGATGGCCGGGCTTTAGCGAGTCCAATCGATTGCCAGAAATCTCACCATAGCTAGAGATTGTTGATGCTGAGAAATAGACACAGTTATCACTTCCTACATATGCAAAATCAGCTGCAATTAACTTGGTAATCAACTCCAACATCAGGTCAATCGTCTCACTGGCACGAGGGTAGAGCTCGGCGGGAATAACATTTAAAAGTGCTAAATCTTTATGGAAATTTGCTTCGTAGTGACGAGCTATTTCGAATGGATCTTTTGCCTCAGCCTTTGATTGGGCAATAATTTTATCCTCGCCAATTTCTGCGCCATCAAAATCTTCACCCATGTGACCAACATCTGTAATGTTTTGAACTAGCTTTGATGCAACACCCGAGAAGGCAAGAGTGCGTTTTATCAAATCGCTGAGTAAGAAGGTTCGAAGATTGCCGACATGAGCATCACGATAGACCGTTGGGCCACAGCAATAGATTTTAACTTCAAAGCCATTTGCAGCTACGATCTCTTTGAGCTCGCGAGCCTTGGTGTCAAAAATTCGTAGGCCGGTATTCACTGGCTCACAACAACTTTCCAGATTGCGATGGTCTGCGGATCAAATTTCTTCACACTTCCATCCTTCTTGCGGACGGCATCTACCTCGACCAGAGTTCCAAGCAAGTCCCGAAAGCCACCCTCTGGCTCGTGTAGTCGAATAGATACCTTTAGGCCGATTTCATTAGTTGAAGGAGTGGGATTTCCCATAATTAGCGCTCCTCCATCTCTCTTTTTTGGCAGTACATCTAAGCAAGTATTCGCTATTCTATGCTCATTGCTTTATTCAACAAAGCAGAAGGTAATAAAGTTATTTTAGCCAGCTTCATCAGAGAGGTAGTCAAGTGACATACATAATCGCAGAACCTTGTGTGGATATTAAGGATAAGTCTTGTATCGAGGAATGCCCCGTTGATTGCATCTATGAAGGTGATCGGATGCTCTATATCCAACCCGATGAATGTGTTGATTGTGGGGCCTGCGAACCAGTATGCCCAGTTGAAGCGATTTATTATGAAGATGACATTCCTTCACAGTGGAAGGAGTTCGGTAAGGCCAATAGTGAATTTTTCGTAGAGATTGGCTCACCAGGGGGCGCAAATAAAGTTGGCGCAACCGGTACTGATCACCCATCAGTAAAATCTCTTCCACCTAAAGCCGAGTAGTTAGAACTCTGAAGCTTCCTGATTTTCCCTGGGACGCATTAGCGCCCTATGGTGTGCGCGCTCGCGAACATGGCGGCGGAATAATTGATCTCTCGCAAGGAACTCCAGTTGATAAAACTCCTGATTTTATTCAGGAAGCCTTAAGTGCGGCTACAAATTCACCGAGCTATCCCGTAACAATAGGAACACCAGAGTTACGCGAAGCAATGCGCAATTGGGCAACAAATATTCTCGGAGCCACTGGCGACTTCGATGTGCTTCCAACGATAGGCTCTAAAGAGTTAGTAGCTTGGCTACCAAGCATCTTGCAATCAAAGACCGTTCTCTATCCCAAAATTGCCTACCCAACCTACTTGGTGGGTTCGATGATTCACGGAGCAGAAGCAATTGCCGTTGATATAGATGCCAATAGCTGGCCGAAAAGTGACTTAGCATGGATTAATTCACCGTCAAATCCAACTGGGCGGGTACATTCAATTTCAGAGATTCAATCTGTAATCTCATATGCCCGTAAGAATAATTCCTTGGTAGTTAGCGATGAATGTTATTTGAGCTTTCCAGCAACGGGCCCAGCTCCAGCATCAATTTTAAAAATAGCTGGCGGGGATAATAAGAATTTATTGGCTGTTCATTCAATGTCAAAGCGATCTAATCTTGCTGGTTATCGGGCTGGTTTAATTGTTGGCGATCCCGATGTAATCGCAGAGATCCGTGAAGTACGAAAACATGCCGGCATGATGCTTCCACTACCTATTCAAAGAGCAATGACTGCTGCGCTATCTGATGAAGCGCATGTCGTCGAACAAGCAGAGCGTTATGCAAAGCGCCGTGAGCTCTTAAGCGCTGCATTAATCAAAGCGGGTTTCACAATCGACTTCTCCGATGCTGGTTTATATATCTGGTGCAGCAGAAATGAAGATTGCTGGAGCACAGTTTCCTGGCTTGCAGATCTTGGAATATTGACAACTCCTGGCATCTTTTATGGTGGCGCCGGCAGCAAGTACATTCGTATAGCAATGACGGCAACCGATAATCAAATTTCCGAGGCCGCTGAGCGAATTCTAGAAAGTATTTAAAATGGCCCTAGAACTAGATCAGGCCTTTGCAAAGGCCAGTGATTTAATCTCTGATACTTCTACTCTGGTTCGAGTCGTTCTCTCTGGTCGCAGGCGCAATATGAGCGTTCCATTTGAAAGAATTGATATCCGCCCAGTCCTAATAAAAGATGAGATATCACTACAGCTTTCCCAGAATGATGGCCGAGCTATGACCACAAAGAATATTGCCCCAAAAGAATTTGATGCTAAATCATATTTGAATTTAGGGTATGCAAATATCTTAGTTGAACACACAAATGGCGCACTAACGATTCGCATAACCAAGAAAGGTGAGGCCCAACTCCACGAAGATAAAGGGCTACGAACCCAGAACTTAGGCCATGATCGTAAAAAAGCTAGGTTACTTAGCGCCTCCGACCCATTTCTAATTGAAGTAGGAATCTCTGACTTGAATGGAGAAGTAAAGCCATCACGTACCGATAAGTATCTTCAAGTTGAAGAATTCCTAAGGTTGCTGGTTCCCACGCTAAATTCAGCGATTGAGGCCAAACAAATTAAGAGCCCAACCACAGCAGACCCACTTGTTATCGCAGACCTTGGCTGCGGAAATGCATATCTAACTTTTGCAGTACATCAATATTTGAAGAGCGCCAATATGCCGGTGCATGTAATTGGCATTGATATCAGACCAGAATCACTAAAGCGAAATAATGAAATTGCCAAAAAATTAGAAATCACAGATTCAATAGAGTTCAGAGCTGAAGCAATTGGCCAGACATCCCTAACCTTGTGTGATGTCGCAATTGCGCTCCATGCATGCGATACCGCAACTGATGATGCAATTGCCTGGTCGGTAAATAGTGGGGCTAAATTGCTCTTGATTGCACCTTGTTGCCAACATGAATTGCAGACCCAGATGGTTGCGGCGCCAGCACCTTGGAATATTCTGACTAAGCATGGATTGCTCAAGGAGCGACTTGGCGATTTAATGACCGATGCCCTTCGAGCTCAAATCCTTAAATTACTTGGCTATCGCACTGAAGTAATTGAATTCATCGGCGGTGAGCACACGCCTAGGAACATTATGATTCGAGCAACCCTAACCGGTGCCAAGGCTGATGCAATTGAAATTGAAAATTATAAGCAGATGCTAGAGCTATGGGAAATCGACCCAGCTTTAGCCAGCAGAGTTAACATAATTAATTAATGCGCTACGTTCTAGATCAATTTCAGATACGTAAGACTTAACCACATCTCCAATTGAAATAATAGAGAGCAATTCTCCTTCAACATCAACAACAGGTACATGGCGAATTCTCTTGTCAGTCATCAAGGCCATTAATTCTGCAATTGTAGAATCTTTGGTACAGGTCATTACATTGACAGTCATAATGTCTCGTACATAAATCTTGTCAATATCATGGATATGAATCGCAAGGGCTTGGACTATATCCCGCTCAGAAACTATTCCCATGATTTTTTTTCCATTATTGGAAACTACAAGCGCACCAATTTTTAAAACTGAAAGTGCCTGACATAGAACTTCAATCGTAGCGTCAGGGTCAATTGTTTGCACCTTCTTGCCCGCTAATAAACTCGAAATTTGCATTGAAACTCCCAACAGATAGTTAAGAGCATAATTAACCTATTTGCGTTAAAGGGCAATAGAACAGTTTAAGATCTTCCTATTTATACGCTGAATAGACTTTCAGATATAGATATTGGGGCGTTTAGTGAGCCTAGAGCCAGGTTTTTGAAGTGAATTCTGGGCAGTAGAAGTATCAGCGGATTACAGTGTTATACATCCGAGATAGCGAGAATTCGTGATGGAGCCCAGCTTCAGCCCTAGTCTCCTTCCCATTTGCAACCTCTAAAATTAAATCAAAGAGTTCTCCGCCAACCTCATCCAAAGTCTTCAAACCATCCGCAATAGTTCCGGCATTTAAATCAATTAAATCTGGAATAGCCAATGCCATAGTGGTGTTCGTTGCAACTTTAATAGTCGGAACAATTGCAGAGCCGGTAGGAGTACCACGACCAGTTGTGAACACAACAATATTTATGCCAGCCGCTGCAAATCCCGTCAATTGCTCGATGTCATGTCCTGGAGTATCCATAAAGTAAAGACCAGATTTAGGAACTTGATCTGCATAATCGAGAACGCCAGAGAACTGTGCGCTACCTGCCTTCTTGGCTGCGCCGAGAGATTTCTCTTCGAGAGTTGTTAGGCCGCCCTCAATGTTTCCGCGAGACGGCTGAGCGCCTCGCATATCTATACCTTCATAATTAATAGAACGCTCGTATCTTGCAACAGCCTCGACGATCTGTGCGCCAATCTCAGGAGTTATTGCGCGGGCTGCTAGTAAATGTTCGGCACCTAGAATTTCTGTGGTCTCACCTAATACTGAAGCTGAGCCAAGTTCGACCAGGCGATCACTTGCAACTCCGAGCGCTGGATTAGCTGTTATTCCTGAGAGGGCATCAGAGCCACCGCACTCTTGACCAAGGGCGATTGCACTCCAAGGAGCACTTACTCGATCTACCGCAGCTGCCTCTTTAACTAGTGAGTTAGCAAGAGTTAGTCCAACGTCTGCAATTTTGCCCATTGATCCTAACTGTGCGACATTTAAAACTTCGTACTTATTTAGGCCGAGTTTCTTGGCTAATTCAATAATCATCAATTCATTTGGAGTTCCAATAGTTATAAAGATAGTTGCAAAGTTATTTGGATTTGCTGCAAAGCCAGAAATTGTCTTAATAATGCGCTCAAAATCAGCATCAGCTTCGCCAGACCAATCGTGACTTACCGCCACAGCGCCATTTGACTCGTCGGCAATCTTTCTTGCAGTTGCACAGAGCGCAGAGTGAAGCGGCAGAATCAAGACGTGATTTCGAAGACCCCAGCGACCATCACTGCGAGCAAAGCCCTTAAGCGAGTTAGATGCGCTAGACACTTCTTACCTCTCTTGCTGCAATTATTTCGCCTGCGCCAATCTCTTCAACTTTAGTTAACCGACCATTTACGACTTCGTAAATCTTCTCGATTATCTCTGTAGTTGTCGCAGTAGAGGTAAGGTCGAAGTCATTTGTAAGTGCAAGATGTAGTGGTGAATTAGATGCAACATTTATAGTTGGGATTAATGGAAACCCAGATGCTGGCTGGTTTTCATCTGGGAAGGAGAGAATCACATGGACTCCGGCCTCCATCAAATCTGAAAAATTTAGTCCAGAGTTCTTATGTACAGCCGCCACAGCTATATCTACGCCAACTTCAGTTAAGGCAACGACTAACTCTTCAATCTTAGTGCTCTCATTAGAGATATCTATTCCGAGGTGTAATCGCGCAAGTGCAACTTCTGGCGAAGGATATTTAGTACGCAACTCTTCTGCTGCCGAAATTCCTAAATTGACCGTGCCCTCTACACCACCACTCTCTTGCGTCACTAAGTAATTAGTAGATGCATTCTTCGAGAGCAATTTATCGGCAAGTTCATTTCCTTGAAGGGTTTCACAACCTAGCCCCACGATTAAAGTTGAACTTACATTTGGATGGTTTGCTAAGGCTGCAAAATAATCGGTAATCCGGCCAACATCATTTCCGATGAAGCCACAACCATGTTGGTGGGCGAAAGTTACTGCGGACATCTCTTTGGCAATTCGACTAGACACTCGAGTTGAGCAGACAACTGAAGGAAGGATTAATTGGTGATCTCGAACTCCAACTCCACGATTTCCGTGATCAAAACCCTTCATGCTCATGAGTTAGCCACCCAAATCACTTAACTTGCTCGGTTGAGAGACGATCACCGAGAACATTATGAGTGTGAACATGTTCGCCAACTTTTATATCCGATGTTGCATGGCCCATCCGCTCACCATATTTGATGATGCCATCGCCCTTTGTAATGCCCCTGCTCGCAACTTTATGGCCGCGTGGAATTCGATTCTGAATATTGAGATTAAGACCATCCTGCTCAATGTGTTCACCAATTTCAAGGTCAACTAGGCAGACAGCAATGTTGTCACTCGCATTTAGAACCAGGACCTTGCGCATAAGGTTTCAAATCATACTCTCGTGAACTTACTCTTCCAATCCCTGATGTGTAGTATTTCGCCATGGGTCAATTGAAAGTAAAGCGCCGATTTCCTGGTATTAAAGAGCTCTCTGGATTGCTGCGTTTTCGCAAACCAATATTCAATGGCCGAAAGCGCCGACTCTCGCGAGCACTTACTATCTATGACCTACGAGATATTGCTAAACGCCGAACTCCGCAAGCGCCATTTGATTACACCGATGGCGGAGCAGATACCGAATCAAGTTTGATTCGTGCGCGTAGAACATTTGAAGAAATTGAGTTCCAACCTCGGATTTTGCGGGATGTCTCGAGTGTTGATACTTCAGTAAAGATGCTTGGCAAGATTTCTGCAATGCCGATTGGAATCGCCCCAACTGGTTTCACGCGGATGATGCAGACCGAGGGTGAGTATGCGGGTGCAACGGCTGCGCGAGATGCCGGAATTCCATACACGCTCTCAACCATGGGGACGCGTTCAATTGAGGATGTCGCACAAATTGCGCCAGATGGCCGTAACTGGTTTCAGCTTTACATGTGGAAAGACCGAGATCGTTCAATGGCGCTAGTAGAGCGCGCAAAGGCTGCAGGATTTGATACCTTGGTTCTGACTGTGGATGTACCAGTAGCAGGTGCCAGGCTCCGTGATGTTAGAAATGGAATGACAATTCCACCATCGTTAACTACCAAGACAATTTTAAATGCGCTGCCTCGTCCAGCTTGGTGGCTAAACTTTCTGACCACAGATTCATTGAAATTTGCCTCTCTAGATAGTTGGAGCGGAACTGTTGCCGAACTTTTAGATTCTATGTTTGATCCAACAGTTACCTTCGATGACCTCAAATGGATTCGAAAGCAATGGGATGGCAATCTCTTAGTAAAAGGTATCCAGAACGTTGAAGATGCAGTGCTCTCGCAGAAAGCTGGCGCCGATGCAATCTCACTCTCTAATCACGGTGGCCGCCAACTAGATCGCGCACCTGTTCCATATTTAATGATTCCTGAAGTTCGAAAAGCTGTTGGCAAGAAGTTTGAAATCCACATGGACACCGGAATTATGCATGGAGCAGATGTAGTGGCAGCGATTGCAGCGGGCGCAAACTTCACCTGGATTGGTCGCGCTTATCTCTATGGCCTTATGGCTGGTGGCAAAGAGGGCGTGGATCGAAGCTTAGAAATTTTAAATACCCAGATGGTTCGCACCATGAAGTTATTGGGCGCTCGCTCGCTCGAAGAGTTAAAGCCATCCCATGTAAAACTAATAACTAAGTAAGGCAAAATACGATGAGAGCCGCAGTTATTACGGGAGTAGGTAGTGTTTCAATTGAGAACGTTCCTGATCCAACTCCGGGAGATCGCGATGTAATCGTGAAGGTGGCGAGTGTTGGAATTTGCGGGACAGATTTACATATTCTCGAAGGCGAATTTGCCCCAACACTGCCGATAATTCCAGGCCACGAAATGGCCGGGAAGGTTGTGGCGGTCGGAAGCGCAGTAACTGAAATTAAAATTGGTGATCTAGTAGCCGTTGATCCCTCGCTACATTGTGGTGAATGTTTCTTCTGCAGGCGGGCGCGCGGAAATCTCTGTGAAAATTGGAACGCTCTTGGCGTCTCATACCCAGGAGCAGCTGCAGAATTCTTAAAGGCGCCAGTTAAGAACTGTCACATCTTGCCAAGTGGTGTCGACCTCTTTGAGGCAGCTCTAATCGAGCCACTCTCATGTGCAATTCGTGGATATGACGTGCTTCCCAGAATTCCTGGTTCACATTATTTAATTTATGGCTCTGGAACTATGGGGCTAATGATGGCCGAGCTTGCAAAGCGAAATGGCGCAGCAAGCGTCTCAATCGTAGATATCAACGAGGCTAAATTAGAGACTGCTCGAACTCTCGGTATTGATTTTGCAACTACAGATGCTAAAACTCTAAATCAATCAAGAGGCTGGGATGTGGTAATCGATTGCACAGGTGTTGCGAAGGCAATTCAAGAGGCCCTTACGAAAGTGATGCCTGGCGGAACTTTTCTGCAATTTGGCGTAGCAAATGAGAGCGCTAAGGTAGAAATTGAGCCATTTTGGATTTACAACAAAGAGATTACGATTGCCGGTTCAATGGCAGTACTACATAGCTTTGATCGAGCTGTGGACTTATTTAGCGCCGGAGTACTAAATCCCAAAGTTATGATCAGCGATCGCTTTGCACTAGAAGATTATGAGTTAGCACTAAATACTTTTAAAGCCGGCAAAGGGCGAAAAATTATTATTACTCCAAATGGAAGCTCTATTTAAGTGCGGGCAGTCTCACTCCTTGAAGTAAACAGACTTGTTGTTGGAGAAGTTGAAAGACCAGTTCCTGCAGCTGGGCAATGTTTAATTAAAGTTTTAGTCTGTGGAATTTGTGGAACTGATCGCCATATCTATAAGGGCGAGTATCCATCTGGTAAACCAGTAATTTTGGGCCACGAATTCGGTGGCATAATCGAAGAAGTCGCAGCTGGCTCTAAATTCAAAGTTGGCCAAGTAGTTAGTATCGATCCAAATATCGTCTGTGGAAAATGTTCGGACTGTCTAGCTGGGCGAACTGCATTCTGCCCTGAGCTAACCGCGCTTGGTGTAAATATAAATGGTGGCCTAGCTGAGTATGTTTTAACACCTGACTCACAAATCTATCCAGTCATCGATGGGTTAAATCCACTTCACCTAGCCTTTATCGAGCCACTTGCATGTTCAATTCGAGGTTTAGATTTAGCAGAGCTAAAAGGTGGCGAACGAGTTGCGGTACTAGGTGGCGGAGTAATCGGACTTCTAGTTGTTCAACTTGCAAAGCTCGCCGGTGCTTCAGAAATTGTCTTAGTAACTCGTCAGAAATTTCGTCGTGAAGTTGCCTTGAAAATTGGCGCAACAAGAGTTATCGATCCAAAAGTTGAGAACGTTGAGCAAGTTCTAAGCGGGATAGATGTGACCTTTGAATGTGCTGGAGCGCCTGAGACCATTGCGCAATCACAGGAGATAACTAGGCGCGGGGGTTCGATTATTATTCTGGGACTTACTGCGGCAGCTACAAAACTTGAGATAAATCCATTTAACATCGTAGTAAACGAACTTCGAATCCAAGGTTCATTTCTAAATCCATTGACTCAAGCAAGGGCGGCTGAGTTAGTTGGAAGTGGCAAATTAAATCTCGATATCTTGATCTCTAAAGTAATAGATTTAGATGGGGTTGCGGCAGTATTGGATGCACCACCAGCAGAGGGCGATATCAAGTATTTAGTCTGTCCATAATTTAATTCGTGAGCTAGTATCTGCGCATGGATAAAATAGAGAAGTTGCGTTGGGGATTTATCGGAGCTGGTGGGATTGCTAAAAAAGCGCTCTATCCGGCAATTTCTAAATCAAATGTTGGCGAAATTTATGCGGTAGCTTCGCGCGACCGAGTAAAGGCAGAGACAATCTCACCTAACGGAGTTATTTATACAAGTTATGACGAGCTACTTGCCGATCCAAAGGTTGAAGCGGTTTATATCTCGCTCCCGAATTCATTGCACCTACCCCTTGCCATTAAAGCGATGCGTGCTGGTAAGCACGTACTTTGCGAGAAGCCACTTGGCATGAATGCAGCCGAAGTTGAAGAGGCAATTGCAGTATCTAAAGAGACCGATCGTATTTTTGTTGAAGCAAGTTGGAATCGCTGGCACCCACGCAGCAAGCGCATCAGAGAGATTGTTGAATCTGGCGAGCTCGGAACAATTACTCGAATCAGATCATGCTTTACATATGATGGACTCGATGAAGAGAACATTCGTCTTGATCCAAAACTTGGTGGCGGAATCCTCTATGACCTTGGTCCATATTCAACAGTTGCACCACTCTGGATTCTAGGTTTCCCAGAGATTTCAGATATTGATGTTCGCGTTATCTGGCACAAAGGTGGCACAGATGAGACCACGCGTGTTAACTACAAGATCGGTGGCGCAGTTGCCGAAACAGTTACCTCAGATAATATTTCGGTTGTAAATTGGTTAATAGTTGAGGGCACAAAGGGTGAGCTTCGCACTGGTGGAAGTGATTCCTTCATCTCTCACAACTCACCAAGTACCCTAGAAGTCACCGTTAATGGCAGTGCGCGCGTAGAGCGTTTTGAAGCCTTTGATCCATATCAATTGATGTCTGATGCCTTTGCCCGCGTAGTCCGTGGCGGAGATGACTGGCTGATGCCAATCTCTGAATCACTTACATTCGCTAAGTTCTTCGATGCGATCTTTGCAAAGATGGGCCGTCCTTAATTTTTATTAATTATTAAGGTAGGGAAGCCTGGGGTCGATATCTTTATCGCTCCAGGTATCTCGAATCCAACCTTGGCTAGGGTCATCAGTAATATTCCAAGAGCGATCAGGATCTGGGCCGGCCATTACATTCATAAAATAGAGGTCATATCCAGCTTGCGCCATTACTGGGCCATGCCAACCATGTGGCACCAAAATAACTTCGCCACTTTTAACCTCAGTTGTTAATTCAAATTCTCGATCATCTGAAGATCGGCCATGAAAGAAACCAACTGGATCGGCCTTGTTTTGCGGCGGCAACCCTTTACCAACTGCAGCTTCAAAGTAATAAATCTCTTCAAGATTAGATTCGACCCCAGGAATATAGGTATCGTGTTTGTGAGCTGGCGACCCAGACCAGTTACCGGCAGGAACAATAATTTCAACAACAATTAATCGATCTGCCGCTAGTTCGGCTGGATCTCCAAAGTTATGAACTTGCCTCGAGGATGGGCCTGATCCACGACTAAAGAGTGGAACACTTGCAGCTGGAATAAATTTATCTGAAAATGAATTCTTTGCCGGCGCCTGGGCAATAATAAATCGACCACTACCAGAAATTTTAATCTGGGTATCAATCGAAAGATATAGAACATCACTTGGACCATGAAAGACGCTCTTGCGACCTGCCAAAAATTGAGATTTATCTGCGCCAGCTACCTTGTAATCAACTGTTATTCCCGTACCTTCAAGTGGCCAGATCAATCGCTCTACTTTGTCACTTGGAATTTCAAAGATCTTTCCGGGCGATAGAGTTCCAACGCGAGTACCAGTGTGCTTCCAACCCGGTAACTGGTCATCAACAATTACATCCCAGCCAGCTTGGGCTAGCTCGCCCTTTTTGAAGTAGTAGCGCGGATTGCTCATTGACCTGATCTCTCTATCTATCGAATTGAATCAAGCTATTGAATCGAACCAAGATTACAGCTATTGTTTTGGAGCGGTCCAACCCTAGCAGGCGAGCGTAAGCAAATATAGCCCTTCGATTGCAGAAAGTTTAAAGAGAGGTAGTGGCAGCTAAATGGCCAAGGTGGCAGTTACCGGCTCCAATGGATTTGTTGGTGGAAATATCGCCAACATGCTCCTTGCCGCAGGTCACGAGGTTATCGGGTTAGTTCGCAGCCAACCAGTTTCAGCACTCCCTTGGCGACCAGTTGTAGTTGATCTTTCAAATACCCAATCATTAATCGAGGCGACCGGAGAATGTGCGGCGATTGTGCACTGCGGTATCGCCAATGATTTTAATAAGTTACAAGAAAATCGCGCATATGCATATGACTCATTTGTTGGATTAACGCAACGCGTCACCCATGCCGCAAATACGAATAGCGCCCAAATTATTTATATCTCAACTGGTTGGGTTATGGATGGAACCGGCCACCTTGAGCTAGAAAGTGCCACCGGGAATCCAGTTAACTTTTATGGCGTACTCAAAACTTTAGGCGAACAGGTTATCCGCGATTTGGCGCCAGATAATGGTGTTATCGCCCGCGTAGATGGCGTAATGGGAATACATCAAACCCAAGTTGTTGGCCCTAGAACTCAAGATGTTGGTTTTGGATATTTTGCATCTGCGCTAGTTGCAGAGCTGAAGGCTAGGCGAACATTTACCGTATTTGGTGGCGAGCTAGTAAATAAAGTTACTGCGCCATCTCTAGCCTCTGAAATTGGAGCCCAAGTTGAGCGAATTATCTCAAAGAAGGCTAAAGGAACTTTCCATTTAGTTGGAGATGATGCAATCAATCGCATGGATTATGCAAGGTTGATCTGTGAGGTATTTGAATTAGATCAATCACTATTGCGTGAAGCCGATCCACCTCTTGCAGATCAATTTCCAGGAAAGGTGCCAGTAGATACCTCGCTCTCAAACCTTGCAACAAAGAGCGCACTTGATCTCGGTCCAACCTCACTTAGAGATCTCTTGCTTGCCCTAAAGCGCGAGATTGATACCGGAAAGATAACTGCTGTTACTGCGCCCCAGGGTGCAAAATGAGTACAACATCAAAGGTTAAGCGCCCAACTATTCGCGATGTGGCTGCGCGAGCTGGGGTCTCAAAGTCCTTGGTATCACTGGTTTATTCTGCGCCGCAGACCGTGAGCCAGTACCGCAAAGATTTGGTGATCAAGGCAGCTGATGAACTTGGATTTTCTCCAAATTTCTTAGCCCGCTCTCTGGCAACTGATACTGGAAATTTTATCGGAATTTTGGTGGCAGATCTACATAATCCCCTATTTGCCCAGATTGTTGATCAAGTTAGAGCCGCACTTGAAGCCAAGGGTGAATATAGTTTTATGACATCTGCAATGCTGCCAAATGTTGCAGGCGAGCAAATCCTAGATTCTAGAACTGTTAGCGCGCTAATTGATCTGCGCCCAAAGAGCGTTCTAGTAGTAGGTTCAATCCCAGAGCTTCATCAACTTTCGGCGCTTCCAGATAAGGTTTCAATTGTTGTAGCAAGTGCATTTGCTGATGGCCTTGCCCGCGCATCTACTGTGCGATCTAATGATGAGACCGGCATGCGGTTACTAATTGAGCATCTAATTGAAAATGGCCACCAGAAGATTGCACATATTTCAACAGAAGGCGGCGCAGTCTCGGCAAGCAGGCGTGAAGCATATAAATCTGTTATGAGCGCTAAAGGCCTTGGAAAATATATTCAAATCCAGATGACTAACGCCGCAACTGAAACGACAGGCTTTGATGCTGCAGAAATTTTAACGAGCTCTAAGAACGCACCCACCGCAATTACTTGCTTTAATGATCTAATAGCTATCGGAGCCCAAGGAGCAACTGATCGAAGTGTGGCCGTTGTCGGGTATGACAACACATTTCTTGCAGGGCTACGCCAAATCTCTCTTACTTCAATTGATCCAGCAAATTTTGAGATAGCAGAACGGGCTGCGCAGCTCTTAGTTGAAAGCAGTGAAAGCGAAGTTAAGAAAGGTAAGACATATTTATTAGAACCAAGGCTAGTCATCCGAGAGTCATCAAAGTCCTTAGCGAAGGTGAACTAAATGGTTAACTCCAATATTGTTATTGAAGAGATTAAGTCGCCCTTTGATGGTCGGATAATTGGTGGCACACCAATTGCAACCCTAGATAGCGTTGATGCAGCCATCTCGAAGGCAGTGTCTTGCGCTGATTTATGGCGCCACACACCAGCACATATAAGAAGCGCAATCTTGCTAAAAGCAGCTGAGCTTGCAGATGAGCGAAGTGAAGAGATTGCACAATTAATTTCTGGTGAGAATGGCAAGAGTTTGATTGAAGCTAGAGGTGAGGCCGCAAGGTCTGGTGAGATTATTCGCCTCGCTGCATTTGAAGGCGCACAGCTTTATGGAAGCTCGCTACCCCTAGATGCAAATAAAGGAACGGGGCTAGAGAAGTTAGGATTCACAATCCGCCAACCGGTAGGTGTAGTCGTCGCTATAACGCCATTTAATTATCCGGCGCTACTTGTTCTGCATAAAATTGCGCCAGCACTTGCTGTGGGAAATTCGGTAATCCTAAAACCAGCACGTACTACGCCACTTACCGCCCTTGCACTTGCAAAATGCTTCACAGATGCCGGTCTACCTGATGGGGTATTACAAGTTCTACATGGCTCCGGATCAGAGCTAGGCAGCGCTCTAGTTACAGATTCAAGAGTCAGAAAGATATCTTTCACTGGTTCAACTGCAACTGGAGTTGCAATTTCTAAGATTGCTGGAATCAAAAAGCTCTCACTAGAACTCGGCTCCTCATGTCCAGTTGTTGTATTAGATGATGCAGATATTGAATATGCTACAGATGCAATTGCACTTGGCGGCTATATCAATGCGGGGCAGGTATGCATCTCAGTCCAGCGGGTAATTGTCGATGAGAAGATTATGGCTAATTTTCTAGATGCCCTTAAGCCAAAGGTAGAGGCGATAACTGTGGGGGATCCAAGTGCTAGTACTACCAAGGTTGGCACTCTAATCACCGAAGCAGAAGCCATTCGAGTAGAAGGCGCAATTGCGCAAGCAGTTAAAGATGGTGCAAAGCTGCTAACTGGTGGTGAGCGTGATAAGACAATTATTAAACCGGCAATTGTCTGTGAGGTAGATCCAAATTCTGCTTTTGCTCAAGATGAATTATTTGGACCAGCAATTGCAGTTAGCTCAGCCAGAGGTATTAAGGCAGCTATAGGTCAGGCAAATAACACGGTTTATGGGCTCGGCGCCGGGGTATTTACTGCAGGCGTTGATGTTGCAATTCAGGCAGCGCGCGAAATTGACGCTGGAATTATTCACATTAATTGGACGCCACTTTGGCGCGCAGATCTGATGCCATATGGCGGACTTAAATCAAGTGGTATCGGTAAAGAGGGCGTTCGCTCAACAGTAAATGAGATGACTGAAGAGAAGACAATTATTCTTCACGGCAAAAGCTGGAATGAAAAATAACGGAAAGAGGAGAGATGACTAATCCAAATTATGGAGCAACTGAGCGGCTAACTGTTGGCCAAGCTGTCGTTCGATTTATCGCTGCGCAATACACAGTTGCCGATGGCGTTAAGCGTCGCTTCATCCCAGCTGCCATGGGAATCTTTGGTCATGGAAATGTTGCCGGACTTGGACAGGCGCTAGATCAGTACAACGACATTCTTCCCTTTGTTCAGGGACGAAATGAACAAGGCCTAACTCATGCCGCAATTGGTTTTGCCAAAGCAACAAATCGCACACAGACTTTCGCAGTCACGGCATCTATCGGACCCGGTGCGCTAAATATGGTCACAGCTGCAGGACTTGCAACCGTTAATCATCTACCAGTTCTCTTATTGCCTGGTGATTCATATACAACTCGTCGTCAAGGTCCGGTCCTACAACAACTCGAACATTCACTCGGACCAGATATCTCAGTAAATGATGCCTTTCGGCCGATCGCAAAATACTTCGATCGAATCACCAGGCCCGAACAACTTCTCTACTCACTTCCAAGTGCATTTAGAGTTCTAGCAAATCCTGCTGAAACTGGAGCAGTAGTCCTAGCTCTGCCTCAAGATATTCAATCGCATGCCTTTGATTTCCCTAAGGCCTTCTTTGAAGAGCGGATCTGGAAGATTAGGCGCCAAGTTCCTGATCTTGAAGATATTGGCCAAGTAGCTAAGATGATTAAGGCGGCAAAGAGCCCGATAATAATTGCGGGCGGCGGAGTTATATATTCCGGTGCAACTAGCGAACTCGAAGATTTAGCAAATGCAACTGGAATTCCGGTCTGTGAAACCTTTGGTGGCAAAGGCGCGATCCAGAAGCCAGGTGATTGGCACCTTATGGGCCTTGGTTTAGAAGGCTCTCCCGAGACAAACAAGCTAGTTGCGCAGGCCGATCTAATCATCTCAGTTGGCACTAGATTGACCGACTTTGCAACAGGATCGCAATCAATGTTCCAGAATCCAGATGTTAAGTTTGCATCGATAAATATCAATGAACACGATGCAATTAAGCAGGGCGCTGTAGCAATTCTTGGCGATGCCAAACTCTCTTTAGTTTCACTTACTCAAGGGATTGCTGGCTATAAAGTCACATCTGATTGGGCAGCAAAGATTTCAACTGGTGTAGCTATCTGGGCGAAGCAGCTAGCTGATGCAATTAATCCAGACCTACTATTTGATAAGAGTACGGTTGCCGATTCGCCAGAAACTAATGCGGTAATCACGCAAGGACAGCTAATTGGGCTAATGAATGAGAGTGCAAAGAGTGGTGATGTAATTATTGCTGCAGCGGGTGGCGCGCCTGGAGATATTCAGAAAGCCTGGGATGCAACAAATGGAAAATTTGCTCATCTCGAATTTGGTTTTTCTTGTATGGGATATGAGATTCCTGCAGGTATCGGTGTCCGCCTTGCTACTCCAGATCAGAGCAAGCGAGTCCTTGTTTTTATTGGTGATGGAACTTTTCTGATGGCACCAACTGAACTAGTGACAGCTGCGCAAGAGGGAATAAATATGACAGTCGTGGTATCTGAAAATCATGGCTACCAAGTAATCCGAAGGTTACAGATGTGGCGAGTTGGCCATCACTTTGGAAATGAATTTAGATATCGCCAATCAGGTCCCTCAGTTGCAGAGGCTGGAGCGGCCAAGGGAGCTGCGCCAAGGCTAGAGGGCGATTACTTAGATATCGATATTATTAAAATGTCTGAAGGAATGGGCGCTAGCGCAATCTATGCAACAACTCCTGGCGAGATTCGAAAGGCACTTGCCGATGCCAGATCAATTTCTGGTCCGGTTGTAATAGTTGTTCCAACAGTTCAACATGCAAATCTTCCAGCTTCAAATGTCTGGTGGGATGTAGCCCCAGCCGAAGTCTCAACCCAACCTTGGGTCGCAGCGATCCGCAAGGATTATGAGGATGGCCTATCAACGCAGAGATGGCACGCCTAATGCCCACTAGCCACACCTTTACCGATCCAAACCAATTAACTATTGGCACCTTCCTTGGAATGGGAGCGCCAATGGCTGCTGAGATTGCGGCAGTTGGTGGCGCAGATTGGGTCTTACTAGATCTTGAACATGGTGGTGGCGGTGAAGATTTAATTGGTCCAACAGTTGTTGCTGCTATGGCCTACCAAATTCCGGCTCTAGTTCGAGTCGAATCTTTAGAACGAATTAGAATTGGGCGCGCACTAGATGCAGGTGCCAGCGCAGTTATGATTCCTCGAATTCAAAGCGCAGAGCAAGTCCGTGAAGTTGTAAAACATATGTCATACCCACCTTTCGGCGATCGTGGTGTTGCGACTTATAACCGGAGCGCGAAGTGGGGGCGAGATTTATCTGGCTTAAGTACTAAGGCGCAAGCGGCATGCATTATTCAAATTGAAACGCTATCAGCGCTCTCTGAGATAGATGAGATTGCAGGGATTGATGGCGCAGATATATTGTTTGTAGGCCCACTAGATTTAAGTTTTGCATTAGGCGTGCCTCGAGAATTCGATAGCCCAATATTTATCGAAGCAATTACTAAAGTTGTTGCAGCTGCAAAGCTCAACAATAAAGTAGCTGGAATCTTGGCGGCAGATGCAGTAGCGGCCCAGAAATTTATCAATCTCGGATTTAAATTTATTGCTATTGGTTCAGATTCAACACTACTTGCTGGCGCAATCTCCGGCCTCATAACCCAACTAAAGAAATAGGTAGGCACAATGAATTCAGGAAATCCAAAGCGCAGCGTCGGCGTGGGACTTATAAGTGTGGGGTGGATGGGCAAGGTGCATTCACGCGCCTACCAATCAATTCCTATCGTCTATCCAGAGCTTGGAATTAAGCCCCGGTTGATAATTGCAGCAGATAACGTGCAAGAGCGCGCAGATTATGCAGTTGATGTCCTGGGCTATGAGATTTCAACTCTTGATTACCGAGATGTTCTGGCCCATCCTGAGGTAGATGTTGTATCAATCTGTGCTCCAAATTTCTTGCATGCCGAAATTGGAATTGCAGCGGCAAAGGCTGGTAAATCTTTCTGGATTGAGAAGCCGGTTGGCCGCGGTGCCAGCGAAACCGAGGCAGTAGAGGCGGCAGCCGAAGCTGCTGGCGTTTGTACATCTATCGGCTTTAACTATCGAAACGCACCAGCGGTTGAGCATGCAAAAGAGTTGATTGCCAGCGGCGCACTTGGCCGGATCACCAATATTCGCGGAACATTCTTTGCAGATTATTCAGCGGAACCAAATGGCGCACTATCTTGGCGCTTCATCCGTAAATTCGCAGGAAGTGGAGTCCTTGGTGATTTAATGGGCCACCTTGCAGATCTAGTTCAATATCTAGTTGGACCAATCTGTGAAGTTAGCGGTATTACAAAGACCGTAATCACAGAGCGCCCAGTGTTAGAGATGGGAACCGGTACTCACTTTGCGGTAATTGAGGGTGGAAAGTTAGAGCCAGTTGAGAATGAAGATTATGCCGGGGCGTTAATTCGCTTTGCCGATAATGCAATTGCTGCAGGTGCGGTCGGAACTATTGAAGCATCTCGAGTAGCAGTTGGACCACGCGCAAGTTATACCTTTGAAATATATGGCACCGAAGGTTCAATCAAATGGGATTTTGAGCGGATGAATGAGATTGAAATTGCAATCGGGCGTACTGGAGATCACGTGGGTTATCAACGCGTAATGGCTGCGCCATCATTTGGCGACTTTGGAAACTTTCAACCAGGCGCCGGAACTTCAATGGGCTATGACGATCTAAAGATTGTTGAGGCACGCAAATTCTTAGAGGCCTACTTTGGAATGAGTGCTAAAAATTCAAATATCCATGATGCAGTGGCAGCCGCAAGAGTTGTCTCAGCGATTGAAGAATCTGCCGAGAGCAAAAAATGGATTGCAATAAAGCCAGCCTTGGGAACAACGGCAGCGATTGCAAAATAATGGGAGATAGCACCTCGAAAATAGTTGTGGGCCTTGGGCCAATTGCAGCAGAGATAGTTGCACCTATTTTGGGCTCTCAATTTACCTACATCCAAGATCCAACGCCGGCAGATTTAGCGCTGGCCCAGGGCGCACTTGTTCGAGCAGCATTTAAATTTAATAAATCAGTATTTGATTCGATGCCAAACTTAAAGGTTATTGCCCGGACGGGAGTCGGAACCGAACTCGTTGATCTTGCAGAGGCCGCAGCCAGAAATATCCCAATTGTCATAACGCCGGGCAGCAATACAAACGCTGTGGCAGAGGGCGCCTTTGCTCATATTCTGCACCTAGTTAAGCGCCTGGGCCCACTAACTAAATTGGTTGCCCAAGATCAATGGCATCAGCGCACAAACTATCCCGTCGCAGATCTTGCAGGTGCAAGCTTGGGAATCATTGGATACGGTCGAATTGGATCTCGGATTGCAAAGATTGCAGAAGCTTTTGATATGAAGGTAATCGCATTTGATCCATATGCGCAGATTTCAGATGAGATCAAAGTTGGCTCATTAGAAGAGCTACTATCCAAATCGGATGTCATAACTCTGCATCTGCCATTAACGCAAGAGACAACTGGGTTATTTAATAGCGAGAGTTTTAAATCTATAAAGGAGGGGGCAATTCTGGTCAACTGTTCCAGGGGAGCGTTAATTGATTTAGATGCCGCATACTCTGCGCTACAGATCGGCAAACTTGCAGGGCTAGGTTTAGATGTCTTTGATCTTGAGCCACCGATTTCCCATCTAATTTTTAACCACGAGAACGTTGTGCTGACCCCACATGTAATGGGGCTCAGTAATCAGGCAACGATTGCAACTTATGAGATGGCCGCCCAAGGGGTGCGCGATGTACTAACCGGATCTAAACCACAAGCAACCGCTAACCTAGAAAACAATATAGACAGGAGCACTAAATGAGTGCAAAGAATGCAAAGATCGCTGCTGCGCCAATTTCTTGGGGAGTCTGCGAAGTCCCTGGCTGGGGCCATCAGAGTCTCCAGCTCGCGTTTTAAAAGAGATGGCAGAACTTGGCTTTAGTGCAACAGAGTTTGGCCCAGAAGGATTTCTCCCAATGGAGCCTGCACTAAAGGCCTCAATTCTAAAAGAACATAACATGACAGCAGTCGGCGGCTTTGTTCCAGTTATCTTGCATCGCCAGGACCATGATCCAATTCCTGGTGTGCAGAAAGAGCTCGAAGGTTATGCCGCAGCCGGAGCAAAGACCTTGGTTCTTGCTGCAAATTCGGGCATCGTTGGTTATGACGAGAAACTTCCAGTGCTTAGTGATGCAGAGTGGGATATTTTATTTAACAATCTAAATCGCATTCAGGCTGAGGCTGCAAAGATCGGCGTAAAGTCAGTATTACACCCTCACGTTGGAACAATGGTGGAGACCGCCGACCATGTAAACCGGGTATTAAAAGGTTCAACTATTCCCTTCTGTTTAGATACCGGCCACATGATGATTGGCGGCACAGATATCGTTGCATTCTCAAAGGAGCACGCCGATCGCGTTGCACACTCGCACCTAAAAGATGTAAATAATGCAATGGCGAAGAAGGTCCGAAACCATGAAGTTACTTATTACGATGCAATGCTCGCCGGTCTATATACGCCACTTGGCCAGGGCGATGCAAATATCGGAGAGATTGTCCGCAATTTAATCAAGGCTGGCTATGAGGGTTGGTTTGTCTTAGAACAAGATAATGCACTTAGCGCAGAGCCAGCAGATGGCGCCGGTCCATTTGCCGATGCAAAGGCAAGTGTTGAATTCTTACGCAAAGTACTAGCAGAGCTAGAGCGCGAAGGCTTCTAACTAAAGTTTTACAACCTTACCCGTCTTTGCAGATTCGGTAGCAGCGTCAGCAAGTATCAACGCTTTGCAGCCATCTTCATAAGTCGGGTTTAGTTGTTTTCCGGTATGAATACTCTCGATAAATAGCGCAAGCTCTTGTCGATAAGAGGCGGCATAGCGCTCTAGGAAGAAGTTCATATAAGGATCTAGCTGTTCGCTGTGATCTGCCTTGAAGCTTCGAACACTGGTTGGTGACAAGTTAGTTACCTGCAGCATTCCCTTTTCACCAAATGCTTCAAGCCTCTGGTCATACCCAAAAGAAGAGTGGCGCGAGCTGATTATCGAAACTAGCTTGCCATCGGCGCTACGTAAATTTGTGATGGCGGTATCAAAATCTCCCTCAGCTTTAATCTCAGAGCTAAAGGCATTTGTTGCAAATGTGCTTACTTCAACGATATCGCCAACAAAGTAGCGGGCAATATCAAAGTCATGAATTACTTGATCGCGGAAAATTCCACCAGATACCGCAACATAAGCTTGTGGTGGTGGCGCTGGATCACGGCTAGTCAGAATTAATTGCTCAAGATTTCCAAGTTCACCAGCTTTGACTCTGGCATGTACTGCAGCAAAATTTGGGTCATACCTACGGTTGAAACCAATAGAGACATTGGTCTTGGCGTTTGCGACCTTATCTTTGATGGTATTTGCGCGGTTAATGTCTAGGTCTACAGGTTTCTCGCATAGAACATGGATTCCAGCATCTATCGCCCGGCTAATTAGATCAACATGGGTTGGGGTAGGAGAGCCAACGATGATGGCATCGACATCACCCTTTGTGAAAATATCATCAACGTTTGTTGTGTGCTTGACACCGTATTGCGCAGCCAACTTTGCAGCGCTCTCTTCGATTGCATCAACAATAATTTCAAGCGTCGCACCAGCTGTGTCATTAACACTTCCAGAGTGCACGATGCCGATTCGACCAGCACCTATAACACCGATACGTAAATCTTTGCCTGCCATTTTTCCCCCTGTTGGAATCAGGGTCAAATACTAGTTATAGAAATCTGGTTTTACTACGTAACTAGCAACTTCTTTTGCGCCGCTTCTAAGTGACTTTAGTCCGGCCTCAACTACTGCCACTGACATATAGCCATCCCATGCATTAGGGCCACCAAGTTCTCCGATCTTTGCGGCGTTGACCCATGATTGGATTTCATCATCATAAGCCCGGGCAAAGCGGGTCAAGTAACTTATATGTTCTGCAGTGCTAGAACGACCAGCCTCCCAAGTAGTCATTCCATTGGACCGTCCAATTTCACAGACGCCCTTCTGGAAAACTGCCTCAGTAATAACTTGATATCCAAATTGCACAGAGACATTCATCTCGACTGTAGCGATAACACCAGACTCGGTTTCTAGTAAAACAAGTATCGGTTCATTAAGGCGCTCGGGGGCCAATTTATTTCGCTTTAACTGCTTAATCTCAGCTGAAATGATTGGTGACCCAGTCAAGAAACGGACGATATCAATCTCATGTGAGACTGAATCGGCAATCAACATATCGTTGCCATACCAATCAGGAACCGATGGGTTTCGATGGGCGCAGTGCATTGCCAACAACTCACCAAGTGAGCCATCAGAGATCTCTTTCTGCAGCTGGATATAGCCTTCATCAAAGCGGCGCATAAATCCGACTTGAATAATCTTCTTGCCACTTGCTACTTCTGCTTCAACGATTCGAAGCGCAGAGGCAACATCTGGCGTCATTGGCTTCTCGCATAAAGTTGGAATTCTGGCGGAAATAAGCGGACCAAGAACCTCTTCATGAAAGGGGCCAGGTGTTGCTACAAGCGCGGCATCGATAGTCTCGCTGCTTATTGCAGCCGCAATATCGGCAAATTGCTTAGCTCCTGGAGCGAATTCAAGGGCCTGGGCAGCGCGCTTAGAATCTGGCTCAACAATTGCAGTCACACTTGCGCCAGAGATTCGAGAGTTGATCCGAACAATATGGTCGGTGCCCATAGCTCCGGTACCAATAACGCAAACTCTTAAATCTGCCAATTAATTAACCAACCATTTCAGAGTCGCGCTTGTTAATGCCAGAGTGAACACAGCTTAGATTTGAATCTAGCTCTGAGCATGGGCCACAGAGCAAAATTAATTCATGACAGCTTGCAGTTGCACAGTTATAAAAGTTCTTAGTTGCAGCTGAGCAGCGCTCACATTCACCAATAACCTTAGTCTTAGTTGAGAAGTCAATTGCCATTCGTGCATCAAAGGTAAAGAGCGAGCCCTCCCAGTGCGAGCTATCGCCAAACTTATTTCCGTATCCAACAATGCCGCCATCAATCTGGTAGACCTCTTTAAACCCACGCTTGACCATTACCGCAGAGAGAATCTCACAGCGGATTCCACCTGTGCAGTAGGTAACGATTGGCTTATCTTTTATGTGATCGTATTTTCCACTTTCAATCTCGGAAATAAAATCTCGACTACTCTCAGTATCTGGCACTATTGCATTCTTAAATTTACCAATTTTTGCTTCAAAAGAATTTCGCCCATCAAAGAAGATAACTTCTTCGCCGCGCTCGGCGACTAACTTATCAACCTCAAATGGTTTCAAGCGTTTTCCACCATTTATGACGCCGCGCTCATCAACTTCTATCTCAGCTGGACTGCCAAATGCTACGAGCTCATCCTTGACACGGACATTTAGCTTTGGGAAATCATCGCCAGTTCCGCCCGACCATTTAAAATCAATCTTCTTAAAACCAGGGTATTTCTTTGTGATCTTTACATATTTCTTTAGCGCCGACATATCGCCGCCAACCGTGCCATTTATTCCATGCTTTGAGACCAGAATTCGCCCCTTAATGTTTAGGGATTCACAGAGCGCCTGCTGCCAGAGTTTTACCGCCTCAGGGTCAGCAATTGGCCTAAAGCAGTAATAGAGAAGTATTTTCTGAAGTTCCACAGCGCAATACTAACTTCCTAAGCGTTAAGATTAAAACGTGCAATATAGAAAAGTTTGGCGCCAGCTCCCAAGCGCGCTGCGTAAGGCGATCGCCTTGGTCATCGGATCCACCTTGATTGCAATTGGTGGGGCTCTAATCGTTCTTCCAGGTCCATTCACTTTGCCCTTTGTTATTGCTGGACTATTTATCTTGGCCGCAGAGTTCACCTGGGCACGTTCATTGCTCAATAAGGCACAGGAATCTGCGCGCCGGGTAGATCCAAGAAAGATCAAGAAGTTTAATAAGCGCAGAAATAAAGATGATTAACGAGCGCAATAGATAAGACGAAGTTACAAAGATATATCCCTTGGCCCAAGATTACGAGTAGGTAAATGCAATCCAACACCTACCTTAGCGCGTATCCTTTGCCATATGACCAATCACGGAAATATGTACGGACCTTCCTTTACATTTCTAGGAATTCCGGCATGTGATTTGGATGATCCTTCAACTTATTACGGCGCCGATGTAATTATCCTAGGGGCACCTATTGATTCTGGTACCTCACATAGATCAGGGGCAAAATTTGGCCCTCAGGCAATTCGTGGGGGAGATTATCTGCCACATGATGGCTCACGCCCACATCTTGCACTGCGCACAGATGGTCTAAAGGATTTAAAAGTTTTTGATGCCGGTGATCTTCTTATGCCTGGCGGTGACTTAACTAAATCACTTGAAGTGTTAAAGAATGCAACTGAGAGAATTTCTCGCGCTGGAATCATCCCGATAATTCTTGGTGGTGATCATTCAATCGCCTCTGCTGATGTTGCAGGAATTGCAGAACATCGTGGCAAAGGCCAAATCTCAATGATTCACTTTGATGCTCATGCCGACACCGGCGAGGATCAATTTGGAGCATTAGTTGGCCACGGAACTCCGATGCGCAATCTGATTAACAATGGTTATGTTCGCGGGGATCGCTTCCTACAGCTTGGACTTCGCGGCTATTGGCCAGAGGAAAAAACTCTAAATTGGATGCGCGATCAAGGCATGCGTTCATATGAGATGACCGAGATCCATCACCGCGGATTGAAGGCGGTTCTTGATGAATCTTTTGCAACTCTCACAAATGAATGCGATGGTGTTTTTCTATCCGTTGATATCGATGTTGTTGATCCAGGTATGGCACCAGGTACTGGAACGCCCGAGCCTGGGGGAATGACAAGTCGTGAATTACTAGAAGCAGTTCGAAGAATTTGTCTCGAGCTCCCTATTGTTGGAGTCGATATCGTAGAAGTTGCACCGCCTTTTGATAACGCAGATATAACAGCGATTCTTGCTAACCGGGTTGTCCTAGAAGCACTTTCTGCAATTGCAAAGCGTCGCAGCGGCTCGATCTACAACCCAAAACAGAACCTTCTCGATCGTTAATTAGATCCCTAACTTGTATCCTTAAAGCGTCGCTAAAATCATTTCAATATCTGAAATCTTGGTCCAAGGGTTAACAATCGCAAAGCGCAATATTGGCTTGCCTTCATGTGATGAGGGTGGAATAAAACCGATTTGATCGGCCAATAACTTATCACTCCACTTTTGGTAATCGCTCTTCTCCCAACCCGTGCGAGTAAAGGCAACGATTGAAAGCTCGGGTTCGCGCAATAGTTCTAGGTTTGGATGCTTCTTAACCAATTCGGCCGCCGCTTTTGCGACAATTAAAGACTGCTCCATCGCTTCGGTATATGCCTCGACGCCGTGTGCCGCGAGTGAGAACCAGAAAGGTAAACCGCGAACTCTGCGAGTTAAGTGAATTGCATAATCCGAGGGACTCCAAGAGCCATCACGCAGAGTCTCCAAATAAGAAGCATGCTGGGCATGAACCTCTTTAGCCAAGGCCGGATTGCGATATACAAGGGCGCAGGCATCAAAAGGTGCAAATAGCCACTTATGTGGATCAACAATAAATGAATCTGCCGATTCAACGCCTTTAAATAATGGGCGAACAGATGGCGCACAGAGCGCCGCTAAACCATATGCGCCATCAACATGGAACCAAATTCCACGATCATGCGCAGCTTTACCAACGCTCTCTAAATTATCAATAATTCCCAAATTAGTTGTTCCAGAAGTTGCGACAACAGCAAATACTCGAACTTTAGAGCTCTTATGTAATTCATCGATCGCAGCCCCAGCTGCTTCACCTTGCAATTTTCCATTCGAATCTGTAGCAATCTTTAAAACATCAACATCCATCACATTCGCGGCGCCAGAAATTGAAGAGTGCGCCTCTGCGCTACATGCCACAGCGAATCTGGCAGCATCTGGATATTTCTTTCGCGCCTCGGCCCGAGCAACTACGAGTGCTGAGAGGTTTCCAATAGTTCCACCTTGCACAAAAACCCCACCAGCAGTTTGTGGCAATCCTGCAAGATCAGATAGCCAACGTAAGGCTTGGTTTTCAGCAAATACCGCGCCAGCACCTTCTTGCCATGATCCGCCATAGAGAGCACTCGCACCGACAACTAGATCAAATAAGTTTGCAAATTCACTTGGAGCAGATGGAATAAATGCCAAGTTACGTGGATGATCTGTCGAAATACATGCCTTAGCCAATACTTCAGTAAAAACTTCTAGCGCCTTCTGGCCACCCAAACCTTTTGCGGTAATTGTGTTTCCGACTTCATTAAATAAATCCTCAGCAGTTCTAGGCCCATCCAAAGGTGGATCGCTCTTCAACCGTTCAAGGCTGTATGCCAAAACTTCCTTAGCAAGTGCCTCGACTTCAGGTGTGAACTCATGCATACGGCGAAGTCTGCCATAGCCAACAGAGCCTCGTTTCTCTGCGCGTAGATAATTAAACATTTTGCCCATATTCATAATTTATAACTACACTACGGACATGCAAAAAGATGATTTCCTACCAAAAGACCAGAGACTACGTGTCGGGCTAGTGGGCTTTGGAAAAACAGGCCGGGCCGTAGCCTCAGTTCTACTCCTTGATAAGACAATTAATCTCGTATGGGTCTTGCGAAAGAGCCAGAATATGGAGCATCGATCAGTACCAGAATTCCTTGGGATTGATTCAGATGAAGATGGCGAGATTCACTGGATTGGTGATATCGATTGTGAATCACTGCTTGCAAGCTCTCCGGTTGATGCGATAATTGATTTTAGCTCAGAAGAAGGAATGGATTATTACGGCGAAGCCGCCGCAGATAATGGCATAACAATTGTTTCGGCAATCTCGCAACTGCCTCCAGCCAGAATTGCAAAGATGCACCAGTTTGCAAAAACTACAAGAGTTCTATGGTCACCAAATATTACTTTGGGTATTAACTTCATGATTGTTGCTGCAAAAACTTTACAAAAGATTGCACCACAAGCAGATATATCTATTTTAGAGGAACACTTCAAGAGTAAGCCAGAGATATCAGGAACAGCAAGGAAGATCTCACAGGCTCTAAATATTGACCCAGAGGAAGTTAAGATAATTCGAGCGGGTGGAATCATCGGCGTGCACGAAATTCTCTTTGGGTTTCCATTTCAGACCGTTCGACTAAAGCATGAATCAATCTCTCGTGAGGCATTTGGAAATGGTGCAAAATTTGCCTTATTTGAACTTCAAAAACGGGAAATTGGATTTTATGACATGGAGCAATTAGTTGGTGGATATTTTATCGAGGCAAACATTCAGTATCAGGATGGAAAATCCCAAGTCAGTAAAGATTTGAACGTTTTGAGGCGAGTAAAACTCTTGGCCGAGTCAGTTGTTAAGAGAATTAGAAAATAAAAGGAAAATAATTCGAGTTATAGCGATAGAAAAAGGGTAGCGAAGATGTCGGAAAATCTTGGGACTTCTCTGTGCTGCTTCAGCATAATTGCCTTTAGGGGTAATATTATAGAGAAATTAGGAAAAACCCGGAGGATATATGGACAAGGTAAATCACAGACGTTCGCTAGCTAAGGCAATTACTTGGCGAATTACTGGAACAGCGGACACCTTCTTGCTATCAATTTTGATAACTAGGCAGATTAAATATGCGCTTGCAATATCTGGCACAGAACTTGTTACAAAAATTGTCCTTTATTATTTTCATGAAAGAGCTTGGGAGAGAGTTGGTTGGGGAAAGTCGAAAGCTAATTAGATTCCAAAGATTTGAATAACGAAGAGAGCTCGATTTGAAATAGGCTTTCGCCAACTGAGGGATTTTCCACGATTAAGCCTCTACTAAAAGATGTTCACATTTCTGCGCCCTATTCACGCTACCCAAATAGAGATTTCCGGGGGTCGAATTTCTCAGTGCTGCCAATTCCGTAGTAGGGTTACCACATTGTTTTCGGGGTCGATGTAATTTCGAACCGGCGGTTAAAGTCCGCGACCCGATGCCAGCCAGGCATCGGTTGACTCAGTGAAATTCTGGGACCGACGGTTAAAGTCCGGATGAGAGAAAACAAAAAAGGTAGGTATTTCACCTGCCTGCTCTCTGATTTTGTGCACCCACCCCGGCGACTCGATATATGAGTGGGGGTTGATATGGATTACAAAGCTGTAATGCAACGTGCCATTGGCGTGTCGGAAAAAGGCTTAGGCAAAACCTCACCCAATCCAATAGTCGGCGCCGTAATTATTGATTCTAAGGGAACTGTAATTTCCGAAGGTTTTCACGATCGAATGAAGAGTGATGATCATGCCGAAATAGTTGCAATCAAAGTTGCAGGTAGGCAAGCACGCGGTGCAACCATCGTTATAACTATGGAACCCTGTAATCACGTTGGCGCAACCGCTGCCTGCACTGAGGCAATAATCGATGCGGGTATATCCACTGTCGTATTTGCAGTAAAAGATCCCAATGCGATAGCAGCAGGTGGTGCAGATAGATTGCTAGCGGCTGGTATTAATGTGATTGAAGGTGTACTTAAAGAAGAGGCTGCGCATTCAAATAGGGCCTGGCTGATGAAAATTAAAAAGAATCGACCATATTTCACTTGGAAAATTGCGGCAACTCTTGATGGAAAAATTGCAGCTACTGATGGCACATCAAAATGGATTAGCAATAAAGCATCTCGCTCAGATGTGCAATTACTGCGCAGGCAATCTGATGCAATACTGGTGGGAACGAATACAGTAATCGTTGATAATCCCCAGCTGATTCCCATTGGTGATTTTGAAGGGTATTCACAGAATCCAATACGGATTATTTGTGGTGAACAAGAGCTACCACCAGATTCGAAAGTTTTTGATGATGCTGCTTTAACAGAGGTAGTAAGATCTAAGAATTTAGATTTATTAGTAGAAAAGCTCAATACTTTAGGAATTAATCAGGTATTTGTAGAGGCTGGACCAACATTAGCAAGTGCCATGCTCAACCACGGCTTGATTGATGAGTTAGTTATATATCAGGCTCCATCATTACTGGGATCAGGAAGAGCATTTTTTGCACTCGACTTTAAATCAACCATTACAGATCAAATACAAATGGAGCACATAGATACCAGAGTTTTAGATGGCGATGTTAAATCAGTCTATTTATTAAGAAGCGGTGAGTGATGTTTACGGGGCTAATAGCAGAACTAGGAACTATCACCGATATTAAAAAGGATGAAACATCTGCAGTATTTACTATTAGCGCTCCTGCTCTAATTGGCGAGATTAAATTAGGTGATTCGATTGCAGTAAATGGTGTGTGTTTAACCGCCACAAAGGTAACTGATACAGACTTTACTGCTGATGTGATGATTCAAACTCTATCTCTAACCTCGTTATCAGAGATAAGTATTGGAAGCCCAGTCAATTTAGAACTAGCTGCAAAATTAAATGACCGAATGGGTGGACATCTAGTTCAGGGCCATGTTGATGGAGTTGCAACAGTTATTAGCTTAACTTCGGGAACCAACTGGACTCAGTTTGATATCCGTGTCCCAAACCATCTAATTAAGTACATAGTAAACCAAGGTTCTATCTGCCTAGATGGTGTCTCACTAACTGTTGGTAAAATAGATGATGCAAGTGATGTAGTAACAGTGTGGTTGATTCCTGAAACTTTAGAACGGACTAACCTTTCAACAAAAAAACCAGATTCGTTAATTAATGTTGAAGTTGATGTACTGGCAAAGTATGTAGAGCGATTGCTAAATAAGGGGGATAAGTGAAAGCTAATTTCCAAGTTGCACTAGATGCTTTTAGGGCCGGCGATCTAATAATTGTTACTGATGACGCTGACCGCGAAAATGAAGGCGATTTGATGCTGTTAGCCGAGAAGTCGACTGCAGAAAAAGTTGCATTTATGGTTCGACATACCACTGGAATTTTATGTGTAGCTATGACTCAAGAACGTGCTCGTGCATTGAAACTGCCATTAATGGTCGAAGAGAATCAAGATTCAAAGAAGACAGCATTTACGGTTAGTGTTGATTACAAGCCTGGACTTACTACTGGGGTAAGCGCTCAGGAGAGATCTAATACGGTGAGTGCGTTGGCAGATATTTCTGCACGAGCCTCAGATTTTATTCGCCCTGGTCATGTCTTTCCTCTTATCGCCGATGATCGCGGCTTAGGTGCTCGGGGTGGCCATACCGAGGCAGGAGTAGCTCTGGCACAGATTGTTGGCGCACAGCCCTTATGCCTGCTATCTGAAATAGTTAATGATGATGGATCTATGGCACGTGGTGAATCGCTTTCAAAATTCGCGGCAACATATTCAATTCCAATTATTTCTGTCCAAGAGTTAAAGACTTATGTTGCCGATAACCCCATCACGCCAATTAAATCGGCACCACAATTTGAATTTTCTTGGGCTCAACTACCGCTGCAATCTGGCATATGGAAGATTGCAACATTTCCGGGGCTACGGCAACGCGGACAAGCAGTATTAGTATTTGGTGAAGCGGGCAAGGTTCCTATGATTCGCATTCATAGTGAATGCTTCACAGGAGACGTTCTCCATTCGCAGCGCTGTGATTGTGGTGAACAGTTAGAGAAATCAATTAATCGAATCCAGATGCATGGCCACGGCTACATTATCTATTTACGTGATCAAGAGGGTCGAGGCATCGGACTTTCTGAAAAGATCAAGGCCTACCAGCTTCAGGATCAAGGCATGGATACTATTGAAGCCAACTTAGAATTAGGTCATGAGATAGACGCACGGGACTGGAGCGATACCATCGAAATAGTTCGGGCCTTAGGGTTACAGGACATTATCTTGTTAACAAACAATCCGAAGAAAGTTACCGCACTTGAGGAAGCTGGAATCAAAGTTAAGCAGGAATTGGTGGTAATTGTTAGCAATAAATTCAACGAAAAATATTTAGCTACCAAAGAAAAAAAACTTGGACATGCTCGAGGAGGAGAATAGATGGCCGGATATTCACCACAGATTAAAATCAGGCAGCTTGCTTCGGCAAAAGTAATGATTATTTCTTCTAGCTGGCACTTAGATATTTGCAATGACCTAGTTGCAGGAGCTAGGCGCGCGCTAGAACAAGCTGCTGTTAAAACTATTAGCGTGCAGTTTGTTCCAGGAGCATTTGAAATTCCGCTAGCAGCACAATATGCATTTGATGCAGGCTTTGACGCTGTTGTTGCAGTTGGTCTGGTTTTAAAGGGTGAAACGCCACATTTCGATTATGTTTGCCAAGGTGTAACTAAGGGCGTAATCGATGTTTCTCTCAAATACGGAAAACCAATTGGTTATGGAGTACTGATGTGTAATGATTTAGATCAAGCAATAGCACGCTGTGGGCGCGAAGGAAGTCAAGAAGATAAAGGATTCGACTCTGCAATCGCTGTCATCGAACTTCTAAATTTGAAGAATTCGAACTCCTGACTCTATTTTTGGTCAACTGAAATAATAGATCTTGAACTACACCCCATATTATAGAGAAGTGGGTCTGACATATATATGGACTCTGAAATGGAGTAACTGCCAAAGGTTAGCTTTTGCTAATTCTTCTTGATTTCTCTTCCATAATTTAAAATGCTATTTTCTTCACTATACAAAAGAATTACTTTTGCATAATTTATGGTGAGGAACTCATATGTCAGCGTTAAATGAAGTATTGGATGCAAATAAGAAATATGTTGAAAGTTTTGGCGAAAAGGGCAAGCTTGCACTTCCGCCAGCACGACAATTTGCGATATTGACTTGCATGGACGCGCGCCTTGATCCAGCAAAATATGCGGGTTTAAGCGAAGGTGATGCTCATGTTATTCGCAACGCCGGCGGGAGGGCATCAGATGATGCTATTCGCTCACTTGTTATCTCCTACAAACTATTGGGTACAAAGGAGTGGTTTGTGATTCACCACAGTAATTGCGGCATGGAGTTCTTTACAGATGTCATAATTCGAAATCTTCTTTCAAAAAGTCTAGAAACAGCCGCGCTTGGTGGTGAAGGTTTCTATGATGTTGGCAAAGGCCCAGGTTCCGAAGAAGGCGCATTTATTGATTGGCTCACGATTTCAGATCGTGATAAAGCTGTTGTCGAAGATGTTCAACGCATTCGTCGTCATCCTCTTGTTCCTTCGAATATACCGATTCACGGATACGTTTATGAAGTAGAAACAGGGAAACTTCTTGAAGTTCCAGCAGCAAAAGAAGCAGGAGCTGCGAAATAAGTTAAGAGGCAGAGGGACCCCCATTATTCAAGGATGGGGGTGGCTATTCCATATTAAAAAAATAGGAGTAGCCTAAATATATGCACGAATGTAACTTTGAACTAGACAAAGATGGACAGGTTACTTGCTCTATTTGTGGTGCTATGGATGATGACAAAGAACCTATAAATATAACTCCCCCTTCTTGGGGTGATACCCCAGTCAGTTTTGAGGAATAAATGCGGGCTTTCCACGATCTACGCTCACGTTACAGACGAACAAGGAGAAAGCGCTTCTAATACTTTCGCTAACGGAATTCGTTTAGCTAATTAGGGTGTTAGCAAAGTGTTAGCACGGATATGCAGTAATACAGTAAAGAATTAAATTAGTTCTTAAATTACGCGTAACTCGGAGTGGGTTGTGAGGGACTCGAACCCCCGACCCGGTGATTAAGAGTCTGGCCTAGTAAGTTCCTACGCGTGCCCCTATGTGTCCAGTGTTTAACGTTTAAGCGTGAATTGTCCCTTGATGTCCCTCCTAATGTCTAGAGGTGTTAGGGGATTGTTAGGGGATTAATATCCTGGCGATACCACAGGAGTTTTGTGGGAAGACAATCAGATTGTTGAGTGGTAACTCGACCATAAATGGGTTTTTTGATTTAAATTAGGAAATTTTTGTCATAAAGTTTACCTTGATGCCGTCTACTGTCAGTTCTGGCGCATCTGCAATTATCGCTCTTACGTACGGTGTCTGATCGTGAAAAGCAAGCGCTTCAGCGTTTTTCCAGCCCTCTAAGAAATAGAAAATTGTTGAATCCTTGCTATCTACGTGCAAGTTATAAAAAAGATTTCCCTCTTCTTTGGAAGTGAATTCAACCATTTCCAGAAGACGCGCCTTCAGCACTTCTAGCTTTTCTTTTTTCGCCTGAAAGCGGGCGCACATGATTATTTCCTGGTTAGACATTAATAGCCTCAATTCACAATATGTGGGCGTAGTGTTTTGTAGGCTATTTGCAAACCAACTTTGATCTTTTCCTCAGTTCCGCCCCACAACGGGTCTTCGTGTTCAACTGACAATGTTCCGTTAAAGCCACCTTCATACATAACATCAATTAATCTGCGCCAATCAACATCGCCTAGGCCAGGGACCCTGTAACGCCACCAACCAACATCCCAAGGATTTTCTCGTATT
>ERZ889217.117-NODE-117-length-50016-cov-15.913072_pt1 | contig 50016 bp, 38 predicted proteins | sample MGYA00521098_ERZ889217 | MGnify/ENA primary metagenome ERZ889217 (study PRJEB32303, sample SAMEA104408613) | aquatic metagenome | biome: Brackish water; feature: Pelagic; material: water | place: Baltic Sea | collected 2014-06-10T22:04:00 | depth 2,362 m ... | reverse complement strand
GGCCATTTGGAAAACAGTGCACACCGCGTGCCAAATCAAGAATAAACACGCGGGTGACGGCTTTTACCGCATTCGCCGCTGGAATCCGAGGGCTGCTGCGGCAACAAAGGCTACGAGGCCCAGCGTGCCCGGTTCGGGCACCGCGGCTGGGCTGCCGAGGCTGCCGGCCGAGGGGGCGGCCGGGAAATAGTTGCCCTGCCCGTAGGCGCCCGCGGTGTTGATCGAGACGAGGTCAAACACGTTGGTCGCGCCGTCGTAGTTGAAATCGCCCTGGCTCCAGACTGCGGCCGTGCCCGTTCCGTACTTGCCGGCGCTATTGACGGACACGAGATCGAAGACGTCGACCGTGCCGTTCAGACCGGTATCGCCGGGAGCGGCGAAAGAAACCCGGGCCGAGCCGTCGCCGGCGACGACGTAGCCCACCGCCCGCGACCCGCCCGAGGCAGCTGCGGCGCTCGATGTGATGCCTGTTGCCCCGTTCCAGGCCCCGCCGTTGCGACCGGCCAGAATATCGGCACGCAGGTCGACCGCCGCGATACCGCCGGCTGCCACGGCCAGTTCCCCGGCGCCGAGGTCCACCCGCCCGCCGCCAGTGCTTTCGGTCACTGCTAAGGAGCCGACGGCTACCGCCACCCGGGCATCCTGGACCAGCGATAAACTCCCTCCGCCGCTGACAGTCGTCGCAGGTCCGCCGGCAAGCGTGCCGGCATTGATTGCCAGGGAGGCGATCCCGGTCGTGCCATTCACCGCGAGCGCATCGGCCGAGAGGGTGCCCCCCTCCACGATCACTGCCGGAGCCTTCATCGTCACGCCGGAGGCCACCGCGAGCGTTGCCCCGTTGTCGATGATGACATTCGTATTCGCCAGGCCGCCCGCATTCGCCACCCGCAGGGTGCCGGCCGAGACTGTCGTGGGGCCGGTGTAGGCATTGGCGGCGTCGAAGATCACCGTGCCGGCCCCGGTCTTGGTCACCGAATCGGCCACGAGAATCTGGGCGTAGCCTGCCTGGGCCTGCGTGACCGTGCCACCGGCCACATTGATGACGATATCGCTGGAGGGAGCGTAACTGGCCTGCATGACATAGCCAGCCGTGGGCGTGAACCCATCGAACAGGGCCGTCGTGGCCACCATCGTGATCCCGGTGGAGAGCGACGTGCTCTCCTTGGAGTTCCAACTGGCGAGGCTGTACCAGCCGACGCCGTTGTGGGTGGAGTCGGTGCCGAAGCCGTCACCGTAGACGTAGGTGTCGTAGGCGGCTCCGGCGATCTCCGTCGTCGAGTTGGCCGTGGTGAAAAACCCACCGCTGAAGGTAGTGCTGGCGGTGAGCGTGGGCACGTTGAGGTAGAGCTGCACCGTGTTGCCCGCGGCCAGAGCCGTCGGTAGGCCGGCGGCGGCCGTCAGCCGCAGCACGTCGTTTTCGCTGGCCGTCGGCGAAAACCAGACAGGCTCGGCATTGGCCGTATTGAAGTCGAATTGAAATCCGGTCGTGGCAGCGGCCGTGACGCTCGTCGCCGTCAGGATGCCGGGGCCAAGGTCGCCCTCGGGGGCCACGAGCCCCACCCCGCTGACTGCCCCGACCATGCCGGAGCCCTCCAGCGTGCCCTGGTCGAGCACCACGGCCACGCCGACGTAGTCGCCGTTGAATCGGGCCACGGCGTTCACCTGTGGCTGTACGGTGCCGGCATAGGTGTTGCCGAACAGGCTGGTGAACTCCACCCGGCCCTTGTCGGCCCCGGGCGTCGTGTTGCTGGTGGTAATCCGCAGCGTGGTGCCCGCCGTGCCCGTAAGGTTCCCGGCGAGCGTCAGCTCCTCGGTGGTGGGGTTGGTCGGATCAGGCGAGACGGTATTGAGAATCGAGAGCGTGCTATCAGCCGTGACATTGACGGCGTTGAGGAGTTCGACGTCGTCGCCGGTGCCCTGGCCGAGCGTGCCGCCGTTGAGGTTGATGGCGAGGGCCGGGTTTTGGGCGAAGGCATAGCTCTGCCCCGACGTCTCCAGCCGCAGGATGCCGGCAGGCTGGATTTCCACGCCGGAAGTCTGGGTGGGAATTCCGTCGTAGTGAACCTTGAGCGTGCCCCGCTCGACGAGCGTGCGGCCGGTGTAGTCCTTGACGGCCCCATCGCTGATCGTCTGGGTCGATGCGTCGAGCCGCTGAGCGCCGGCCCCCGGCGAGTCGATCACGAGATCCCCCGTGCCCCGCAGAAATCCATCGAGCACGACATCAGTGCCGCCCGTGATGCTCACAGTGAGCGAGTTGCCCAGTGTGATCGTTCCGAGGCCCGCGATCCCGTTGAGCGTCTCGTCGTAGCCGGTGAGATCGGCGTTCATAAACCGGGCCACGGTCAACCGGGAGGCGTCGGGAATGACCTCGCTCGCCCCGGCTCGCAGCAGGCCGTCGGCCACGCTCGTGAAACCCGTGTAGTCGTTGGTGGTGCCCAAGAGCAGCAGTGTGCCGCTGCCGATCACCGCCAGGCCATTGGAGCCCGTGAGCTTCGCCGACACGGTCGCCGTGTAGGTCGGGTCAACCTGGATCGTCGCCGTGGTCACCGAGCCTGTGCCCGCCGCGAGCGTGATGCCGTCTCGCGCGAATGTGATCCCCAAGGGGGCCACGTCCGCATTGACCGTCACGGTGCCGCCCGAGCCGCCAAACACGGCCGTGCTGCCGTCGACCCATGGGCCGCCGCTGACACTCGAATCCGACGGCGACCAGTTCGCCCCCGCCGTGGTCCAGCCTCCGCTGCCGCCGAGGGCCGAGCCGGTGGCAGTCCAATAGAGCGTGCTGCTGGGGGTCTCAACGACCGCGATCCCAGGCGAGCCGATGTTGGAGGGCGTGCTCGACGTCGTGTAGGCCTCGGCAATCCCGGGAACGCTGACGGTGCCGGTGGCCGCGGTGGCAAGATCGCCGAGCGCATCGTACGACCAATAAAAGGTCGAGCCGCCCGTGGCCGCCCCGAAGCGGGTCTGGGGCGTCACCTCGGCCCCGATCGAGTCGAAGATCACCACGCCGTCACCGCCAGAACTGAAACTCACTCCGGAGCCCGCGTAGGTCGCGATCTTCGGATTTCGCACGTCCCCTGCGGCTGTACCCAGGCTCCAAAACAGTTTGAACGGCTCGACCTGGTCTGCCGGATCGAGCGAGGTCACCTCGTACATCACGGCCGACTCCCCCGGCCCGAGCAGCGTCCAGGCAGGATCGGGGCCGAGCGTGTAGGGCACCAATTCCCTCGAGGCACCGAAGTTGAACGAGCCGTCGTCCATCCGCCAGCCGGTCACGTCCATGGCAGTGTCGCCGTAGTTGGTGACCTCGAACCAGTCGTTCGTGCCACCCACGCCACTGGAACTCATCACTTCCGTGACCCGGAGAATCCCGGCGGCCTGCACCGAGGCGGCCCAGGCGGCGATGGTGAGTGCAACGAGGAACGGCGAGTGGCGGAGAGGCGAAAGCATTGAATGGTCTCCGGAAGGAAGCGGCGGGCCGGGTGGATGGAGTCGGACAGAACGAAGGACTTACTTGTCGAGGGTGTCGGATGATTGCGAGGGCTCGCCGCCGGTGAGGACCGCCGGCAGGGTGACCACCCACAGGCATGACCGCGGCGGCGGCCCGTGTGGATCGGCCATCACCCCAAAGTCGTTGTCGTTCACGAACAGCACCCGCCGCTCGTCGAGCACGGCCAGTCCCTCGAGTTTGACGGCGGTACCAGGCGGGAGGCCGATGTCAGACCGAATCCGAGGCAGGAGCGGGGCGAGGTCGGCGACGAGCACCTTCGGCAGCGGCTCGATGCCTACCGCCCGCAGGTCGGCGATCGTTTCCAGCGGTTCGGCGTCAGCCGCGAGTGTGCGGGGCAGCGTGTCTGTGGCGGCGGTGGGATCGACGCGGTAGAGCCGAGCCAGGCTGCCGTCGGCCTGCTCGAGCACGAGCAGCGCCCCGTCGGCCAGCGCCGCCAGCCCACAGAGTTTGCCGTCGTCGGGAGCCGCTCCAACGCTGGCCCAGGCTGGATCGGCCGGATCGCCCAATCTGTAGACATGCTCGGCCACCGGCCGGCCCGAGCCTGCGTCGACGACAAGCAGCCGCACGTTGCCAGTCTGCGTTGCCGCCCCTTTCTGTGGATGATCGAGTGGGCTTTGAAGAAGCACGGAGAGCCGGGTCGCATCGGGCGACAAGGCAAGCCCCTCGAAACCCCGGTTGTCCCGCCGGTTACCGTACACGGCCGGCAGATCGTCGATTACCTGGGCGTCGGCCCGCGGCAGGCTCATGCCAGCCGGCACATGCCGCTCGCTCACGCGGCCCTCGGCCGAAATCCGCAACAGCGAAGGGCGATATTCCTCGGAAACCCAGAATGACCCATCCGGCAGCACAACGAGGCCTTCAGGATCGATCCCATTGTGATCGGCCGGAAGCGGCTCACCAGAGGCAGCATCGATGATCGGCTCGTCGCGGCCCACGCCATTTGGGCGGCCGGTCATCGACTTTCCCGAGCGGCCGGTCATTGGCACCACCGTCTCGATCCTGGCCTCTCCCGCCTCACCACCAACAGGAATCCTCAGTCGTACGAGCGCCGGGGCAAAGTCGGGCGCGAGTAGCGTGCGTTGTTTGGTGCTTCCCTTGCCGATCGCGCCATTCGGGCCACGGTCGGTGAGCGTCCAGGTGACAATGCCGTCGGCATTGCTCCCGATCATGAAGAGGTCGCTGAGACCGCCCAGCCTCACGCCTCCCCCGGCATGAAGTTCAGCCGCCGGCACGAGATGGCAGGCGGTGATCTCGGGTCGCGGAGCCGCGGCACTCGACGGAGCAACCTGGGCAGAGACCAACGCCGTCGGGAGAGTTGCCCACGCAACGACGACGACATCGCGAATGGTCTCGCTGCGGCAAACCCTCATGGTGCCTCGACGGCCTCACCGCCAGCCCTTGTGATCAAGCCACAGAACGTTCGCAGGTCGATGCTCTCCGAGAGCACCCGCGTCGACACATCACCGAACACCACGACCATGCCGCCGCTGTGGAATGAGTAACACTCGCCTTCATTCGTGACGTTCATCGGGGCACCTGTGCCGGGAGCCGCACCCTTCATGTTGGTGGCAGTGGCCTTGGTTGGATCGATCGAATCGAGCTTGAAGGGCCCGAGGCTGTCCGACCAACCCATGCCCTGGTCGTAGATCCATGCCTCGCCGGTCGCCGGCTTCGACCAGGGGCGGCCCATCCGATAGACGAGAGGCCGGCCGGCACACTCCACGATCAGGAGCGTCTTGGAGAGCCCGTCGGTGATCTGTCGCTGCCGGGTGACGGCGTCTTTCGTGAGGAGTCCCGCCGCGGCCGACTCGGTCGAATATGGATCTGGCGCCGGCAAGACCCCGTTCTTGACCCCGGTCATGGCCTCGTAGTCGGTGTGCCCCAGCGGCACCCGCAGGGAATTGATCGCAGGCCGGCCGCTGTCGCTGTCGCTGGAAGCAGGAATGCGGGTCACCTCGCCCCGCGGAGGCACCGATGGGCAGCGATAGGCCGGAACCTGCGCAGTGGCAACGGCGAGGTTGGAATCCGGGCGGATTCCGAGCGCCGGCGTAGCCGGCTGGCCCGGTGTGGAGTTGGATGTGGCGTCGAACCAGTCTTTGCTCATCGTGTAGTTCGCCACGGCCTGCTGCTCTTCCATGAACGGCATAACGAGCACCCGCCACGAGTGCTCCTTGCCGGCCGGGTTGCCCGGTGGTGCGGGCTTGAGGGCTTTCGCCCGGGCAGAAAACATGGCAGCCGGGTAATACTTCCGGGCATCGTGGCAGACCTGAAATGCCAGTCCGATCTGCCGCATGTTGCTCATGCACTGGGTGCGACGGGCACTCTCCCGGGCACTCTGCACCGCCGGTAGAAGCAGGCCGATCAGCGTGGCGATGATCGCGATCACCACAAGCAGTTCAACCAGCGTAAACGCGACCGGCCGGCGATTGGAGCCCGAGCAGACAAGCCGGGATCGGTGCGAATTGCGGCCAACTATCCCGCAGGCACGGCGAACAGGCGTCAGTTGGTTCATGGATCCTTCCATACATCGCATTGTTTCTGTTTTGAAGTGATCAATCGGGAGGGATCACATCAGAGACGCGGGAAAAGTTTGCTCCGATAAACCACATGACGATGTGCCGTCCTGCAGATGGTCTCGGCCTGGATCGCATGGGTATGGCGGAGATGACTGTGCTCAGTGGTGAAATGTACGAACAGATTGTTTGGTTTTCGTGAGCAAACTGATGGAGTCTCGACTGAATTCCCTCGCGCTGTGAATCCTCACTCGAAATGTGAATCTCGGGATTCCCAAGAACGGTGAACCTGATGAGCAGGGTGTGAGCGAGCCCGCATCGATCCGATTGCCTCAGCCGCTCCACCGATGGTTTTCCCCGCTCACTCAGCGAGAAAACCTCAAAACATGCCGCCTCACAGAATCCTCATCCTTGATGGCATTTGGTTCGCTCTCTTCCAACTGCATTCCAAGCAATTTGCGTTCAAACCTGTTCTGGGCGATCCGCTTGGAAAACATCCGCTGCTCGTTCCGTCCTCGAATCACACTCTCTTGAAGGGACCCCGCCATGCCGATCACACCCAGATTCCTCCGCCCTGCCAGCCTGCTCATGGCCGGCATCGCTTGTCTCTCATTTTCAATCCCCGCATCAGCACAACTTCGAATCACGGAAGTGATGAGTTCCAGCGGTATCGGTGGCACTGCCGACTGGTTTGAGGTGACCAATTATTCGCCGTCGCCGGTGACGCTGACCGGTTCCCGGATGGATGACAATTCCTTCAGCTTCCCCTCCTCGGTGGAACTGTTCGGAATCAGTTCGATCGCTTCCGGTGATTCGGCGGTCTTTCTCGAGGCGGGCACCCTCGACCCAGCGACCGAAATCACTGCGTTTCGCAGTTTCTGGGGTGGCGCTGCCAGCGGTGCGGCAATCGGCTACTACAGCGGCAGCGGCATCAGCTTCAGCTCCAATGGCGACGGAGTGGTCGTATTCGACTCGCTCGGCGGAGCGCTAACCCCCCAGACAAGCTTCGGAGCCGCCACGGCCGGTTCGAGCTTCTATTGGTCGTATGGCCCGACCGGAGACTTCGTTTCCGGCTTCGGATCACAATCGGCCGGCGTGGTCAGTTTGGTGGGCACAGTGCCCGGATCGAGTTTCGATCAGGTCACGTTTCTTTCGACCACGAGTCTGCCGCAGAACATCGGCTCGCCCGGCGAAGCCGCTGTCTCGGTGCCCGAGCCATCGATGCTGGGCCTGACCGCCTGCATCGGGCTCGGCAGCGTCGCAGCCCGCCGTCGGCTGCGGAGAGTCTAGGGTCAGCTTGCCCCTGAGACTTCCGCATTCGCCCACGTTCCGAGCCCGCTCGAGCCAACCTTGGCTCGGGCGGGCTTTTTTTTGGTTCCTCGCCAACCTCCGCGCCCCGTCCCAGCAGTGGAACAAACGATGCGGACGTGCCTTGGTGAGGACCCCGTAGCTGATTCACAGCCTGAGGGAATTTCACTGTTTCAGGGTTCCCCAAAACGATGAATCCTCGCGGCTCGTCCGAATGTCCATTGGCTCCAGGCAAGCCAGGCAGCATTTTTTGCTTGTTTTTCCCGCGGTTTCGGCCCGACATGCCGTGCTCACGGAATTCACGCATGTTTCGGCACCGAAATCGCACCTCTTTTCCTTCGAATCGCGGCAGCGGCAAACCCTTGCGGAAACACCGCTGCCGCTACTTTTCGCCCCTGAGCCTTTGCCCCTGCCCCCTGATGAGGAGTCCCGCCATGACCATGCTCCAGCCGACCCCCGCCGCCCGCTTTGTCCGTTGCCTGGCAATCGTTGTCATGGCTGCGGGGTCTTCGTTCCTGTCGCTCGACATGAACAACGCTTCAGCCGCCACGCTCTACTCGTCACCGATGACTTCTCCGCCCCTCGCCGCGGGCAACCTGGTCGGTCAGGACGGCTGGACAGCCCATAGCGGAGCCGGCGTGATCCCAATCCAAGTAACCAGCTCGGGAACGCTCGTAGACAGCAATGGCGGGGGAACCCGTGAGGACGCCAACGTGGCGATCACTCCGATCACAACCGGCCAGACCTACTACTTCGGGTTTGATGTCTCGGTGAATGGCCCAACGGGCGTTGATCCGACGACTGTTTACTTCGCCCATTTCAAAGATACCGCCAATGACTTCACCACCCGCACCTTTGTGACCCCGTTCGCCGGATCCGACTTCACTTTTGCCCTATCGCCGAGTAGTTCAACTCCGAGCGTTTCCTGGGCGACGGGCCTGTCCTACGGGCAGACTTACCGCGTGGTGGGATCGTACGCGAACGACAGTTTGGAGACGCGGCTGTGGGTCGATCCAGTGACGGAACTCAGCACCAGCATCGCCGCCACCGACTCCGCCGCTGCCGCCGTTTCGAGCTTCGCGTTGCGACAGGCGTCTGCAAACAATACCCAACTGATCACGAACCTTGCGGTCGGCACTTCGTTCGCCGACGTGGTTAATCCTGTGCCTGAGCCATCCATGCTGGGGATTGCGGCCGCTGGTTTCGGGCTTCTGGCCGCCGCCCGCCGCCGCCGTGCCGCCTGATCCTCCTTCTCCAACCGTTCGCATCCGCTGTGCGAGAAAAGGTTGCTCAACCGCCCGCCTACAACGGGCGTACGGGTTGTGCTGCCCGGTATTTGGCCACGGCGTCGGGGTCGAGAACACCGTTTTTGCCGCAAAAATTGGTGTACTTGGGAGTTTTTCACCCCGCCGGAAGCCGATCGATTACCCCCCCTCATGAGCGAATTCCGACTGGAGATCGAAAAAATCGCCGAAAAACCGGTAGACAAAACATTTCGGTGGGGGAAAATCCAGGGCGGATTCGTAGACTTCACTCAATGGAACGGTTTCACAATTCTTGGGAATGAAACCAGCCGGGTACATGCCTTGAGGACCACGGGCTCGAATGCCTGGTCGTCGATGCGAAATCCGGTGAGCACGGAAAAGCGAGATCGCCGATGGCCACCACCGACGGTGCCGCCACAAACTCCGCGGCCGCAACGCCATTCAATGGAAATGGCCACGTAGTAGCCGCTAGCAATGCCAGCGGATCTCCGTTCGCGGCCCGGCTCAGAGCCACCCGCCGCTGGGAGCGGTTGGTCGGCGAATCACCGGCGGCCGTCTCGCTCGAAGCCACCGTCCGCCGCGCCGCCATGGTTGAATCGACCGTGTTGATTACCGGCGAAACCGGCTGCGGCAAGGAGGAGATCGCCCGGGCCGTTCATGCCCACGGCCCGCGGGCCGACAAGCCGTTCGTGGCCGTCAACTGCGGCGCGATGGCCGCCACGCTGATCGAGAGCCAACTTTTTGGCCACGAGAAGGGCTCGTTCACCGGTGCCGTCGGTCCCTCCCGCGGTGTCTTCCGCGCTGGTGAGCGAGGCATTGTCTTTCTCGATGAGATCGGTGAAATGCCGCTCGACCTCCAGCCGCGGCTACTCCGAGTGTTGCAGCAGCGGGAAGTCACCCCCGTCGGCTCGACTGATTCGTTTCCGGTTGACGTGCAGGTGATCGCCGCGACCAATCGCGACCTCACTGCCGAGATCCGCGAGGGACGGTTTCGTGAGGACCTGTTGTACCGGCTCAACACGATCGAACTCGCGGTGTCTCCGCTTCGCGATCGCGTCGCCGACATCCCGCTCTTCGTGGACCACTTCCGGCAATACTTCGCCGAGAAGTTCGCGGTGGCCCCCTGGGAGCCCGATGCTTCTACGCTCGCCCGATTCATGCGGTATCGCTGGCCGGGGAACGTACGCCAACTCTCGCAGATCATCGAGCGGGTTTACGCCCTCGGCCTGCCGCCGGTTTTGCCCGACGACGATGAGGTGCCTCCCCCTGAATCTCAAGACCTCTCCGCCGAGGCGATGTCGGTCCTGCCACTTTCGATCGACACGCCACTGCCGATCGTCAACCTGGACGAATTGAGGAAGATGGCGGTCCGTCAAGCACTGGCCATGACCGACGGCCACAAGGGCAAGGCAGCCCAACTGCTCGGCGTGCACCTGAACACGATGACCCGGCTCGTCGAAGAGGCAATGCCCGAGGCCAGCCGCCGTCGACCCCGAGCCATCCGTCGCACGCTTCCTCGGTGACCACTCACCGCGATGCGGCGTCGTACTCGGCCAGGTGCTCGGCCAGGATTCGCTTCACTTCCTGTTTCGCGGATGGATGGTGGTGCACGCGGGTATGCTTCGCGGGCACACAGATCTCGCTGAGCGCGTTGGACGTGTGCCCGCTTTCCACTTTGACCACGCAATCGTCGCGGCCACCTAGCAGCGAGGCATGGATGTCGCCGAGAATCGTGTGGGTCGCCACCCAACAGGCTGGCCGCAACTGATCAAGGGCCTTGAGCGTGAGTGACTCCGGCTCCAAGAGATCGATCGTGGTCGGCACCTTTCTGGCGTACTCGGGCCGAAAGCCACCAGGATTCATCTCCACAATTTCGTCGTGCACGGCGGTGATCGCCTCGGGCTCGCGGACAACCAGTGACGCCAGCCGCCCGATCCCGAGCGAGGCCAGAATCGAGCCTCGATGCGGCGTGGCGATAAACACCACCCGGCTGACGAACGGTTGGGCACGAAAGAACGTGGTCCGCTGCACGAGCTCCAAAGTCGCAGGCCGGGCACGGATCTGTTCAAACGGCACCTGCGCGATCGAAAACCAGATCGAGCTGCCCGAATCGACCACCATCATCTTGGCGTGCAGCCCTCCCATGCTGTGACCGATGAGCACGAGCCGCCGCAGGGCGGGGTCGCGGCCCTGCGGATCGAGGCCGGTGACGGCCGCGGTCAACTGCTGCCGAAGCTGGGAGGCGACGGCCAGAAACGAGGCTCCAGTCGGATAGTGCATCACCCAAGGCTCGAACCGGCGGTGAAACTCGGGCCAGGCCCGCAGTTCGTTGAGCATGTCGAACCAGGTGCCCTCATCGCTGGCCAGCCCGTGGATGAAGACGACCGGGATCCGCCCCGGCTGGTGCGGTTCGAGGAACTCGAGCCGGGGCTGGGTGTCGCTGCCGCCGAAGGGCTGGATGAAGCCCTGGATGCCCGACGGCGGGAGGCCGTCGAGCAAGTCGAGCAACGGAGCGGTCAGGTCAGCTGCGAGATGCGGCCGGGCGGGCCCGAGTTTTACCGCTGCAATCTCGACCGGATTGGCCAGATCAAGGACGGCCGCCGCGTGGTCACGATAAGCGGGGCCGGCAAACTTTTGCAGTGAGTTTTCCCCGCCGGGCATGTCAAATCGCAGCACGGCCGTGGCAGCCAGCGACTGGCGTGGCGCTGCGAATTGCCGCTCGACTGGGCTCCCAGCCTCAGGCGCGACCCGCACCACGACCGGCAGTCCAAATCCGTCGCGAAGGTGCCGTCGCGTAATCCGCTTGTCGTCGAACTGCGCCTGCGGTTCGAGGGAGGCGATCGACTTGGCGGACACCGGCAGCGCCTTGGGCGCGAGCGGCACACAGACGAGCCGGCCCGGCGGCCCCACCCAGATGCCTCCGCGGGCGAGCCTATCGTGCCGGCGGGCCGCCTCCAGAAAACCAGCCAATGCATCGGCATAGAGATCTGCGGCCTCGACCAGAATCTCGCGCGAACCCGGGCAGGTCTGGACCGCGTTCCAAGCCTCCTGGCAGGCCACATAATAGCCATCAAGTGCATGCCGATCGCAGTTTCGCAGCATCTCACAGGATGCCCGGAGATGCTCGTCGGCCAGCCGCAGTTGCCGCTGCGCCGCAGGCAAGGGCTCCTCGGGCGGCGCCGGAGGCAGGCCGATTGCCAGTACGCTCCGCGGCAGCCACGCGATTGCGATCGCCACCAACCACAGCGTTCCGCTTCGCCCTGACCGCACGCTCCCCTCCCCGGCTCACCGCCGATCGGAGTTATCGGCGGCCGGAGGACGTCACGACCGGTCTACCAAGCACAACCGCCAGACCCTTCCCCGCTTCCCCACTTGCCCATGCGTCTAGGGGGCAATGGGCAAAAAACGGCACACTCTATCGGGGATACCCAGAGGCCCGGGGGGTGGCAGACTGCGAAGCCACGCTGCCGCAACTTCCGGAGATGCCAGACTTGTTTCACAGTCTGCCCGCAGCCAGAACCTCCGGACGAGGCGGCGGCAAAATCCTCACGCCCGCGGGGCGGCATGCTCCTCGGCGACCATCTCGAGGTCACTCGCGAGATATTTCACGGTGGCTGAAGGTGCAAGGTTGAAGTAGACCCGCCCTTCCGTCTGCCAGCGGGTGGCGTCATGAAAAAACTCGGCGGTCGCAGCCCGGACCCGGCTGACCGCCTCGACATCTTCCATGCCACCTCCCTCGATCGCCTCAAAACTCACTTCAATGGCGACCAACGCTTTCAGCCGGCCGCTGCGACGGTCACGGGCGTAGACCACGTCGTCGTCGAATTCCACGTCAGTCCATCGCAAGCCCCTCGGCTTTCCGCTCATCGCCGCCCGCTCGATAAACCGCGCTTCGAGAGGCTCCCGCTGGCGATGAAAATCCCGCCGGGCTCGGGCCAACCATTCGGCCCGACGCGCTACCTGGATCGGACGGATCGCGAGATACACCGCAAAAACGGCCACAGCGGCCACGGTAGCCACAGCAAAACAGAGGACCAAGGTGCCCACGGCCAGGTTCCACGAAGGCGGCTGCTGCGGAAGGAAAGTCTTCAGAGCTCGCAAATGTAGTGTACGGCGGCGACTGAAACAGGCAAAGTGAGCGCGGAAAGAGCGGGAAGCCAGGCACGAACCCCGAGGACGAGAATGCCAACCCCCAAACCCAGCCGGCCGTTCGGAGCCCACCAGTCGATCGCCGGCGGCTATGCCAAGGCCGTCGAGCGGGCCGTCGAAACCGGCTGCGACTGCCTCCAGATCTTCACCCGCAACATCAACCAATGGAAGACCACGCCGATCCCGCCGGCCGACGCTGCCGCCTTTCGGGCCGCCGTCAAACAGGCTGGTCTCAGATTCGTGGTCACCCACGACTCCTATCTGATCAATCCCGCCTCGGCCGACACGGATCTTCGGGCCAAGTCGATCGCGGGGCTCGTCGAGGAACTCCACCGGGCGGACACCCTCGGCATCCCGTGGGTGGTGGCCCATCCGGGAGCGGCCGGTGACCAGCCCGTGGCCAAGGCGGCGGACCGGGCCGCCCGCGGGATCGCCGAAGCCTTGCGCAAGACCGCTGGCCTACGGGCGGGGATCCTCATCGAGACCACGGCCGGCCAAGGCTCATGCCTGGGAGCCCGCTTCGAGGAGATCGGCGGGATGCTCGCCACGATCGACGCGGTGCCGGGATTGAAACGCAGGGCGGCCGTCTGCCTCGACACCTGCCACGTCTTCGCCGCGGGCTACCCGCTCGCTCCTGCGGCCGCGCTCGACGAAACGTTACGGCAGTTCGACCGGGCCATCGGGCTGCGGCGATTGAAGTTGATCCACGCCAACGATTCGAAGCGGGAGTTCGGCTCCCACGTAGACCGGCACGAAGCAATCGGCCGCGGCAAGATCGGCCGCGAAGCCTTCCGGCTGCTCGTCACCCACCCCAAGCTCGCCCGGATTCCCTTCATCCTCGAAACCCCGAAGGAAGGCCCCGACGGCAAGCCCGACCCAAAGCAAGACCGCTCCAACCTGGCCATTCTCCGCCGCCTCAACCGCATTAAAAGGTGTCAGGAACCTTTTTCTTGACGTGGCAATCATTCGTTGATACGAACAGCGACATGGGACGACCACAACGAGCAGCAGATGGCGGGATGGTGTATCACGTTCTGAACCGTGGCAACGCACGCATGCCCATATTCGAGTCCGACGCCGATTACGAGGCGTTGGAGCGAATTCTCGAGCAGGCAGTCGATCGCTACGGCACTGACCTTCTCGCCTGGTGCCTGATGCCGAATCATTGGCACCTCGTGGTTAAGCCGCACACAGACGGCGAATTGTCTCGGTTTATCGGATGGCTTACGCTCACGCACACGCAGCGCTGGCACGCCCATCGGCACAGTTGTGGTGCTGGCCACGTTTACCAGGGGCGATTCAAATCATTCGCGATTCAAGCGGAAGACCATTTTCTCACCGTCTGTCGTTATGTCGAGCGGAACGCATTGCGAGCGAACCTGGTTGGTCGGGCGGAGGATTGGCGATGGAGTAGCCTTTGGCGGTGGCATCATGGCGACGCCCGTGAGAGATCAATCCTGGCACCGTGGCCCGTACGCCGACACGCGGGCTGGCTGGATCACGTCAATTCCCCGCAGACTGAGGCCGAAATGGCGGCCATTCGGCATTCGGTGGCGCGTGGAAACCCTTATGGCGACGAACGATGGACCGCACGAGTCGTCAAGCGTCTGGGTCTGGAAACAACACTCCGGCCTCGCGGCCGACCGAGAAAACTCGAAAAAGGTTCCTGACACCTTTTAATGCTGATGCGACGTGGCCTCGGGCGGAATTGGTCGGCCGTGGGGATCGACCTGGCCCGCGACGAGTTCGGCCTCGATCTGGTCCCGCATGGCGGCGCCCAGGTGATGCTCGAGCCATTCGGCCGGCGAATGAAGGTGGTCGATCGGCAGCTCGGCATGCCGGCCGAGCCAGGCCTCCCAGAGCCGGTGCGACCGCACCACCATCTCCGCCTCGCGGCGGCCATGGTCCGAAAGCGTTACGCGGCCCTTCTCCCGCCGCACCATACCCCGCCGCTCAAGCCAGAGGCCGGCCAGCCGCTCGAGCCAGGTCTGCGGATTGCCCACGTGCGCAGAGTCGCTTCCATCGGCCTCGCAGGCCCGCCAGATCCGGGCCAGGCAGTCTTCGCGGGCCACACGCCACTCGAGCCGAAGGCGCGCGATTCCCCGCGCGAGGATGCCGTCGCCCGGTGCCAAGAGCACGGCCACCGCATAGCAGCCGCCGAGCACCACCGCAATCATGCCGGCAGCGCTCGTGTTCCACCGCCAGGCCAGGGCATAGCCCGCGCAGGCCGCCGCGATCGCTACGGCGACCGCGACGAGCAGGAGGCTGTGCATCCGCTGCACGAGCAACTCAGCCGTAGCCGCGGGCACCACGAGCATCGCCACCACGAGCACGGCGCCCACCGCTTCGAAGCCCGCCACGGCGGCCAGGGCCGTGGCGGCAAGGAGCAGCGTGGTCGCCATGGTCACTGGAATGCCGGCAGCCCGCGCAGCGGCAGGATCGAAGGCCGTGAACAGTTGCCACCGCCAGGTCGTGACGAGCAGCATCGTGATGATCATCAACACCACCACGGCCGTGACCAATGCCCGAGGCATGAGCAGGGTTCCAACCGGCACGAGATCGAACGCAGCCAGTTCGAGGATTCCGTAGAGCACGCACTCGGGATCGAGATCAATCCGGGCTGCAGCGAGCGACACGATCACCACGCCGAGGGCGAAAAGTGACGTGAAGACCACGCCCGCGCCGGCATCTTCGGCCAATCCCACGCCGGCATGCAGGGCCTGCGTGAGCCAGACCGTGAGCAGCGCGGCGGCCACGGCACCGGCAAACACCAGGGGCCCTCCCAGGCTGCCACCCGCGAGGACGGCCACTGCGATCCCCGGCAAGACGGCGTGGGCGATCGCGTCGCCCAGCAGACTCATTCGTCGGACGACCAGAAAGCCCCCGACCAAGCCGCAGGCGGCCGACACCACGGCTGCCGTCGCCATCGACCAGGCATGCACTGTGAGGCTGGAGTCAAACGCCATCGTCGGTCTCACGGTGTGCTGCCCGCGTTGCTGCCGGGCCGTCGAGTGGCCAATTCACTGCCGTCCCCCCGCCTCCCAGGACTGCTTCGGGAGCAGGTAAGTCGAGCGTGAGTGAATCGCGGCTGTTTTCCAGTGCGGCATCGAAAACGCAGTTCCAGGCGGCGATCCGGCGGCGGCGGTCCTGGGCCAGGGCCAGTCCGGCGGCTGAGAGCTTCCAGGTCGCCGCGTCTGAAGCCGGCACCACCAGGCATTCCCGGACGAGAGCCTGCCAACCCAATCGGGCGTGCCGCCGCGCGGCCCAGGCGTCACCTCCTGCCGCCGCGACCAACCGCTGGCGATCGAACGCCTGCCGCCCGTCGGGCCCACCAGCGCGGAGGCATTCCTCCAGCACCTGACCCCGCACCCAGGCTTTCGCCCGGTTTACCGCCGCCAGCCTGGTCGCGATCCAGCCTCGCCGCGGGGCCGCCAGAACCGACACCAGGCAGATTCCCGCGGCGGCGAGCACGATCACAGGCCCGGTGGCAAGCCCCGGCCGGGCGGCTGTCACCGCCACGCCCACGACCGCCGCGGTCAGGCCAATCAACCCCGCCAGCAGCAGCATCGGGGCCACTCGATCGGTCCACTGCCGGGCCGCCACTGGTGGAATCACCACCAGCGCGGTCACAAGCACGGCGCCGGCTGCCGGCAGCCCAACCACCACCATCACCGCCACGATCCCCACGAGCAGAAGATCGAGCCAGCCCACAGGCCAGCCAGTCGCCGCAGCAAACTCGGCGTCAAATGTGAGCAGGATGGCCTCCTTGAGTCCCACCGCCACGAGCACCACCGCCATCAGCGACACAACCGCCAAAAGCACGGCGTCGCGGGCGGTGAGGGCTGCGGTGTGCCCGAGCAGAAACTGCTCGAGACCGCCCCCGCCGGGCAGGCCGCGGGCGGTGATCCCAGAGACGAGCGCGAGCCCGAGCCCAAACGACGCGCCGATCACCACCGCGGTTGCGGCATCGTCGCGGGTTCGGGCCACCCGCCGAATGATCACGAGCGTAGCCAGGGCTGCGACGGCCGCGGCCAGCGCGCCGCCAAGAAGTGTGGGCAAGTCGCGGCGGCCAGTCAGCAGAAACGCCGCGGCCACGCCGGCGAGGGTAGCATGCGCTGCAGCATCGCCCACCAGTGGCCGCTTGCGGAGCACTGCCAGGCCGCCGACAACTCCCGCGGCAAACCCGACGGTCGCCACGCCCGCCAAGACGACGAGCGTGTTGTAGGTGAAGGCGGCTACTCCGTTCGAAATCCCGGTGGCCAGCAGCAGGCTCAGATTGCCTGGTAGCGGCGTCACGACGTCCGTCCCCGCGCAGCCACCGCCTGCCCCAATTCCTCGAGGAGTTCCACCCGACCAGCGTAGGTGCGGCGGAGGTTCTCGGGCGTCAGGACCACGGCGGTTGGCCCGGTCGCCACGAGCCGCATGTCGATGAGGGCAACGCGATCAAACCACTCAGCGGCAGTCCGGAGATCGTGATGCACCACGATCACGAGTCGTCCCGCATTCCGCAGTTCCGCCAGCACGGAGAAAATCCGTTCTTGAGACCGCACGTCCACCCCGGCCATCGGCTCGTCGAAGAGATACATGTCAGCCTCTTGGGCCAACGCCCGAGCGAGGAACACCCGCTGCTGCTGCCCGCCTGAAAGCCGGCCGATCTGCCGGCTGGCGAAGTCGGCAAGTCCTACCCGCTCGAGACAGGTGGCAGCCAGGTCGCGCTCGCGGCGGCCCGGGCGGCGAAACCATCCCAGCCGGCAGTAGGTGCCCATCAACACGACATCGGTCACCGTGACGGGAAAGTCCCAGTCCACCGTCTCCCGCTGTGGCACGTAGCCCACCCGACGGCGAACCTTGGCCAACGGCTGCCCGCAAAACCGAACGTATCCCCCCACCACCGGCACGAGCCCGAGCGCGGCTTTGAGCAGCGTGCTCTTGCCGGCCCCGTTGGGCCCAATCACACCAAACAGGCATGGCTCAGCAATCGTGAGGTCGACGTTCCAGAGCACCGGCCGCCGGCCGTAGGCGACGGTGACGTCGTGAAATTCGACGAGCGGCTCCGTGGTCTGGCTGGTCACGGCGCGGCCTCCGGCGCCAGCGCGGCGACGATCGTCTCGACGTTGGCCGTAAGCGCTCCAGCGAGACTGTCGGCGCCGCTAGCGGGATCACCGAGCGAGTCTGAATACAGTCTGCCGCCGAGCCGCACCTCGTGGCCACGAGCCCGGGCCCCTTCGAGTAGCGCTGTCATGTTGCGATCAGCCACGCTCGTCTCCACGAACACGGCCGGAATGCCCCGGCTAACGACGAGTTCCACCAGCCGATTGATATCACCCAGACCAGCCTCGCTTGTGGTGTTCGTGCCTTGCACGCCCACAACCTCGATCCCATAGGCTCGACCGAAATACCGGAAGGCATCGTGGGCTGTCACGAGCACCCGTCGGCTTTCGGGAATCGTCGCAATGCGGCGGCGCACAGTCTCGTCAAGGTCGCGAAGACTGGCCGCCTGGGCGGACGCCCGATCGCGGTACTCGGCGGCATGCGCGGGATCGACGGCGGCGAGTGCCTCGGCTAATTCGCTCGGCAGGAGACTCCACAGGGCCGCGTCGAACCAGACGTGGGGATCGGCAAAGTCGCCCGTAGCTGTCAGCAGCCGCTCCGGAGGCAGGCGATCTGCAAGGGCCAGATAGGGCACTCGATCGGCCAGTTTGTCGAGCAGCGCGGCCAGTCGACCTTCGAGATGGAGTCCTGACGCGACCACGAGGTCAGCCTGCAGCAGCCGGTCGGTATCGCGGGGAGTTGCCTTGTACGAATGGGGATCGATCCCGGCCGCCATCAGGCAGTCGACCACCACTCGGTCGCCCCCCACCTGTCGCACGAGATCGGCCACGACCGTGGTGGTGGCCATCACCCGAACGGCTCCCGGCCGGGATCCAGACGGTGGGGTCGGCCGGGCGACTGACGGACTCGAGTCGCAGCCAGCGAGAGTGAGCCCGATGGTCAAAAACACCAGACACAGCCGGCCGCATACCAAATTTGGACTCCCAAAAACAAAATTTTGAAAGATCAAAACCTCGAGAGTACCCTGTGCGAGCCGCCGCGTACAGCCATCCGACGCGGCCCGCTCGATTCGCACGCCCGCCGGCGCGTTGACCAAACCGTCAGGCATTCTTATCGTCAGACCATCGAGCGGGACTCCGCCGACTCCGCGATTGGCATGCAAGGCATGGGAAAAGCCCGATGCAGTCTTCCTACTTCAAGCGGTTTCGAATGGAAATTGACCTGGGAGTAGCTTCCCCCCAAGGGCCGCTACCGTCAGGCTACCGGTTTGTGCCCTGGAACGAGGCGATGGTCGACGCCCACGCCCGAACCAAGTTTCGGGCGTTTCGCGACGAGATCGACGCAGTCGTGTTTCCCTGTTTGGGCGACATCGACGGCTGCCGACGGTTGATGCGGGAAATCCGCAACAAGCCCGGCTTTCTCCCAGCCGCTACCTGGTTGATCGCCCGGGGGGGCTCCCCTGAGTCGCTCCAGTGGTGTGGCACGATTCAGGGAGTCGGCCCGCCGGGAAGCGTGGGAATGATTCAAAACGTGGGAGTGGTCCCAGGGCACCGCGGGCTGGGCCTTGGCCGCTGCCTGGTGGAACGGGCTCTGGCCGGTTTTCGGATGCAGGGGCTCCGGCGGGTCGGCCTTGAGGTGACGGTCGACAACGCCCGAGCCGTGCGTCTTTATCAACGAATGGGTTTCCGACGGACGCGAACCGTGTACAAAGTGGTCGAAACGGCGGGGGATGAATCAACCCTCGCAATCGCCGGGACGTGGCTGTAAGAGTCGCGTCCCCGGGCACACCACAGGCGGCACGTTGAAGCAGAAACTTTTTTCCACGACCCTCGCCAACGGACTCACAATCCTGGGCGAGTGCATGCCCGGGGTTGAATCGGTGGCCGTGGCCTTCCATGTGCCTGCCGGCAGCATCCACGATCCGCCGGGCCGCTGCGGTCTGGCCACGCTTGCCGGCGAGATGTGCCTGCGGGGTGCGGGCGACCGCTCGAGCCGAGGCATCGTCGAGGCACTCGAAGGAGCGGGTGTGCAATGGGGCCATGCCGTCTCCACCACTCACACGAGTTTTACCGGCGCCATGGTCGCGCGGCAGTTTCCAACGGTGCTTCCGGTCTACGCCGACATTCTCAGGCGGCCCACGCTCCCAGCCGAGGAGTTCGAAGCCGCCCAGGAGATGGTGCTCCAAAACCTGGCCGGCATTGAAGACGATCCCGGCCATCGCACGCTCGCGGCGCTCCGCCTGCTCCATTTGCCATCCCCCTGGGGAAGGCCGACCGAGGGCGTTGTCGCGGAAGTCGAGGCGGCCGGGCTCGACGATGTCCGCGGTTTTATCGCCGGCCGTCTGCGCCCCGCCGACACGATCGTGGCAATCGCAGGCCGGATCGACCAAGACGAGGCGATCCGGCAGATTGAAGCGGCTCTCGGTGACTGGCAAGGCGAAGCCGGCCCGCCGGTCGTGGAGGGACCTCGTGGCCCGCGTCTCCGGCAGGTGACCCACGACTCTCAGCAGACACACATCGCCCTGGCCTGGTCGCTGCCCCCGTATCGCGCTGACGACTCCGCCATCGCCGGGGCGGCCGTGGCCATCCTCGGTGGCGGCACCAGTTCCCGGCTGTTCACCGAGGTCCGCGAACGCCGTGGGCTCTGCTACGGTGTGTCAGCCGGTTACCAGACCCAGCGGGACTTCGCCGCCACCATCTGCCAGGCCGGCAGCACCGCGGCCCGGGCCCAGGAGACCCTCGACGTGATCCTGGCCGAAATCGACCGGCTGCCGGGCACGATCGAGGACGACGAACTCGAACGAGTGAAGGCCCGCGTGACCAGCGGTCTCGTGATGCAGCAGGAGTCGTCCGGAGCGCGGGTCGGGTCGATGGCACGCCAGTGGTATCACCTCGGGCGAATGCGGTCGCTCGACGAGGAACTGGCCCGCTACGACCGACTCGACGTGGTCACGATCGAAGCCTGGCTGGCGGCCCAGCCGCCACGGGATCTCACGCTCGTATCGCTCGGTCCCGATCCTCTGGAGATACCTGGTGCCATTCCTACATGAGCGGCTGCCCAACGGGCTCGACATCGTGGCCGAGACGTGTGATTCGGCCATCTCGACCAGCGTCGGCTTTTTCGTGATGACCGGAGCCCGAGACGAGGGCCAGGGGATCGCGGGGGTGAGCCACTTTCTTGAACACATGGTCTTCAAGGGGCCACCGGGGATCTCGGCGGAGCAGATCAACCAACGGTTTGACCGGCTCGGTGCGGCGGCCAACGCCTTCACGAGCGAAGAAGACACGGTCTACCACGCCTGCGTGCTGCCTCGTTACCAGACTCCGGCGGTGGACCTGCTGGCCGCCTTGATGCGGCCGGAACTCCACGATGACGACTTCGAGATGGAGAAGAAAGTCATCCTCGAAGAGATCCGGATGTACGACGACCAGCCGCCGTTTGGGGCCGACGACCGCTGCCGGGCCGCCTTCTTCGGTGCCCACCCGCTCGCCGCGAGTGTGCTGGGAACGGTGGAGTCGATCGAGGCCCTACAGGTGGAGTCGATGCGGGCCTACCACCGCCGGCGGTACGCGCCTGGCAACATGGTGCTGGTCGCCAGCGGGGCGGTTGATTTTCCCGCGCTGGTCGAGTCGGCCCGGCGGCTGTGCGGCGAATGGGAGCCCGAGCCGGCGACAGACCGCAGACAGGCCGGGCAGCCTCGTGTGGCAGCCTATCCCGGCGTGCAGCGGATCGTGCGGCCCACCGCATCGCTTGAGTATGCGGTCAGGCTCACGGCTGCCCCGGGTGAAAACGATCCTGATCACTGGGCGGCCGGGCTTCTGGCCGTGGTGTTGGGAGACGGATCAGGCAGTCGGCTCTACTGGTCGCTCGTCGATTCAGGCCTCACCGAGCAGGCCACACTCGGCCACCAAGACTTTCTCGACGCCGGCTTGTTCGTGACCCAACTCTCCTGCGAAGGCGACGATGTCGACGACCTGCTCGCCCGGATTATGGACCTCTACACCGTCGCCAGCCGGGACGGGATCCCGGCGGCCGAATTCGAGCAGGCCCAAAACAAGGTGGCCGGACGGGTGGTGCTGGCAGGGGAGCGACCGCGGCGGCGGCTGTTTGAAGTGGGGCTCGAATGGGCCCATTTCCGCCGATTCCGTTCCGTGGGCGAGACACTCGGGATCGTGGAATCGCTCACGCTCGACGACCTCCACCGAGTGCTGACTGCCTGGCCGCTCGATGCGCCCTCTGCCACGGTCCTGGCCGGTCCTGCCGCAGACGGCCTCAGCCTCGGTGAGGCTTCCGCCTCGCTGCGGGGCGAGGCATAATTCCGTAGCGGTTCCTGGTTTGGGCAGACGCCCCTGGCCCCGAGAATGCTTCCGATGCCACCCCTGTTCGCCGACGCCAGCCGCTGGCTGATTCCGCTGCCCCCGATCTGGCTGTTAGGAGTGGCATCGTTGGGTGTCGTGCTTCTGGCGGTAGCGTGTTGGTGGGGTCTGAGCCTTGGAGCCCCCCGTGTCGCCGCCGAGGCCCGGGCTTCGCTACGGGACGGCTTCCTGGGACCCTTAGCCTGGCTGTTGCTTACCTTTGCTGCGATCGCGATTTCGTTCACGCCGTTGCTCGGCCTGCCGCTGCCCCCCGACTTCGCTGTTTCGGATTCCTCGGCCCTGGCCCAGTTCGGCCGCTCGCTGGCCCGGATGACCTCCGTCAACGATTTCCGCCAGACGGCCCAGGTACCCCCGGGCGCTGAGCTTCAGGCCATTCCGCTGCAATTCCGACCGCAAGAGCTGGCCCGGATCGAACTCGAAAGCGACCAGCCGCTGATCGTTCGTACCCAACAGCCAGTCGAAGGCTTTGCGCTCGAAAAGAGTCCCGACGTGGTGCTCCAGCCCGGCCAGCCCTGGGTGTGGGAGCGAACCGACGGCGCGACCAATCCGTTTCTCGGTACCACCGCCAAACTCGAGGCGACGAGTGACGTGACGGAGCCGGCAAACCTGGCGATCCGCTGGGAACTGGCGGCAGAGCATCCCCAGGCAGCGATCCTCCCCTGGGCGTTTGCCGTGCTCACCTGCCTGCTGGCGGGCTACGCCGCCTTCCGGCTCGGCTGCGGTCGAGTGGCGGCGATCGCGGCGGCCACCACCAAGGAGGCGATCGGCCAGCCATTGTTTGCCGTTGTGATCGTGGCGGGGATCGTGATGGTGATCTCGTTTCTCGTGATTCCCTACAACACGTTTGGCGAAGACGTGAAGATGTATAAGGACAGCGGCCTGACGCTGATCAAGGTGCTGGCACTGTTGACGGTGGTCTGGACGGCAGGGGTGGCGGTGTCGGAGGAAATCGAGGGCCGGACCGCCCTGACAGTGCTTTCCAAGCCGCTCACCCGCTGGCAGTTCGTGCTCGGCAAGTTCGCCGGATTGGTGCTCGTGGCTCTGCTCGTGTTTTTGATCCTCGGTAGCGTGCTCTTGGCCGCCACCAATCTCAAAGTGGTCTACGACGCCCGCGAGTCGGCCAAAGTACCACCGGTCTGGTGGGAGTGTGCCGACGAGATGATCACGGTGGTGCCCGGCCTCGCGCTGGCCTTCCTCGAGACGGTCGTGATGGCGGCAATCGCTCTGGCCGCTTCGACCCGCCTCGGCACGGTGGCCAACCTGATCCTCTGCTTCGCCGTTTACGCCCTCGGTCATCTCGTGCCGCTGATCGTGCAGTCGAGCGTGGGTAAGTTTGCGATCGTGCGGTTCACCGGGCGGTTGTTTGCCACGATCCTCCCGGTCCTCGATCACTTCACCGTCGAGGCGGCCGTGGTCGGCGGTGTGCCCGTACCCTGGGACTACCTCGGCTGGGCAGCCCTTTACGCCGCGCTCTACTCGGCCGTCGCGATTCTCGTGGCCCTGGTGCTCTTCCAGCACCGCGACCTGGCCTGAGACCCTTACCCGTGAGTCATCCCGGCAGCCGCGTCCGCGACGGCGGGCGAAACCAGCGGCCCAGCGGCGTAGCGAGCAACGCCGGTAGGACGACCAGATCACCCACCAGCGCGATCCCCACCAACAGCGACAGCATCCAGGCGAATCGCCGCGTAGGTGCGAAGGGGCTGGCGGCAAAGGCGAGGATTCCCACGCCGCAGACGAGGCCGCTTTGCAGGAGTGCGGCCGCTGAATGCCGAAAGGCCGAGTGCACGGCCGCATGCCGGCCGGCCGGCCAGGCCCCACCCCCCTTCACGGCCGCCAACCCGTGGCGGAAGAACGTGAGGAAGTGGAAGGTGCCGTCCACGGCCATGCCCAGGGCAACCGAGGCCGTCATCACGCTACCGATGTCGAGCGCGGCCCGGGTCCAGCCGAGCAGACCAAAGAGCACGATCATCGGAAATACGTTAGGCACCATACCAACGAGGCCGGCCCCGATGCCCCGTTCGACGACGATCATCACGATCGCGATCACGCCGCAGGCGGAAAGAAAGCTCACGAACAGGTCGCGAAGGAGCGTGTTCTGGATCGCGTTGATCAGCGGCATGGCCCCGGTGTAGTCGGCCGAGACACCCCGGTCAGCACCGCCGTGCCGGGCCACGACCGGCTCGACCACACCGCGGACCTGCTGGAGGAAGTCGCCGTAGTCGAGTCCAGCGAGCGCGGAGGTGCGGGCGGTCACCCGCCAGAGTTGGCCCTCGTCGACGTCGCGGATCAGCCGCATGTCGGCAAGCTGGGTGAGGCTTGCCTCGAGCCGCCGAGCGACAACCACGCTTCGCGCAGCGGCCCGCAGGCCGCCCGTCTCGGGCAGATCCGGCACGAAGACCGCGGCCGACAGCACACTCGAGACATCCGGCAGCTCGGCCAGTGCTGCGGCCACCACCCGCACGATGGCAAGCCGCTCCGCCGGTCGAATGGCCTGGTCGTTGGTGAATCGCAGGGCCACTTCCACCGGCACGAGCGGACCGATCGCTCGTTCGAGCCAGGCGTAATCGCGGATCACCTGGCTGCGGGGCGTAAACAGCGTGTCGATCCCCACCGACGTGCGGATGCCCGGCACCCCCGCCGCCGCCGTGGCGATCAAGAGCACCGAACCGGCGGTCAGCCAGCTGGCGTGTCGGGTCACGAATTCGGCCCAGGGGATGGCCACGACAGGGTCATGGTCATGGTCCACTCGGTGGCGAATCGGCCAGCGGGCGAAGATCCCGGGCACCACGAGGAAGATCACGACAAGCGTGCCGAGCACCCCCACGGCCGCGTGAAATCCGAATACGCGAATCGGCTCAAGTTCGCTGACGCTGAGCGAAGCCAGGCCGAGCGCCGTCGTGCCAGCCGAGAGACTGCAGGGCACCCAACCCACCTTCACGGCTCGCCAGGCAGCCCCGCGAGCGGGTCCTCTGCGATACTCCTCCACCAGGTAGTTCACCAGGTGAATGCCCCCGGAGACGCCGAGCGTGAGCACGAGCAGTGGCATCACGATCAGCACTGGATTCATCCGATCGCCCCAGGCCTCCAGCGACGCGAAGCACAGGCCGACGCAGCCCAGCGACAGAAAAAACACCACCAGGGCATATCGCAGCGAACGCAGCGCGAACCAGGTGAGCCCGAACACGATCACGGCCGCCGGGCCGCCATAGACCCGCAGGCTCTCGTCGCTGGCCGCATCAACCGCAACGTTGTCGATCACCGGGCCCGCCAGGTGCACATCTTCGGACGGTGCTCCCGTGATCACCCCGAGCGTGTCTCGGATCCAGGCCACCGCCAGGCGGCGATCGGCCAGCCCGTCGGGCGTAAAGCCCAGAATCACGCAGGTCTGCCGGCCGTCGGGGCCGACCACTACACCAGCCAGCCGGTCCACCGCCTCATCGTGCGTGAGGGAGAGGGGGGGATCAGTCAGTCGCTTCACCGCCTCCCGTCCCGTCACGACCGACTCGAACCACAGGCGGCCCGTCGCGCTCCGCGGGGCAGTGGGCCCCGCTGCCGCATCGATGAACCGGGTAACCGTTTCGGCATCGAGCGTGCATCCCGGCCAGGAGGCCACGACCACATCACCGCTTTCGAATTCCTCCGTGAATCGCGCGTAGTCCTGCCGCGCCGGAAACGCCTCGGGCACCCACTCGATCGGTGTGGTCGATTCCACACCCAGCATCTTGATCGCCGCCCGTGCCACCCACGGGCCGGCCGCCGCGAGCAGCGCGAGCGATACGAGGCTCAGTCGATACAGCCGCGCGGCGGATGGGTCGGACCAGCCTCGCGCCCGAGCCGGCAGGCGATCGGGATTTTCTGCGACAGACGTGTCAGAACCGGGGGTAAGCATGGAGGCTGATACGATACGGCATCGGCTCAGCGAGCGCACGCCTCCGGCTTTGTGCTGCTATCTCCCCGTGAAAAACCCAGGGGCACCGCCGGCCGCCGCTACCGCACCAGGCCGGTGCGGGCAGTGACACCGAGCATCGAGTAGTTTTCCCGGGACATGCCCGGCAGCATCCACCAATTCGAGTCCGACGAATGAATCGCCTGGGCCTCGGCCTGGCCGTCGATGAAGAACATCGCCCCCTTGCCGAGCCGCCGCTCCAGCCGGGGGCCGACAGCCACCCCCACCAGATTGTGCTCCACGCCCGGAGCCACCATCGTGCGAACCTCCAGCGACTCTCGCCCCGCCACACCATCGTGGGCCAGACCGATCCGACCGGTCCATTGGGAGGGACCGGATTGAATCACCGCGGGATCGGCCAGCATTCCAGCGGCCACCTCAATCTTATCGATCCGGCTACGGAGTTCGGCTGTCAGCGGCGATGGGGTGGCGTTGGGACCGCTCGGACCCCGAACATTGATCCCCTGAAAAGTTACCGGAAGATCGGAGGGGCTGGCCGGCGTCGTGTCCACCCGTCGCAGCGCCACCGCGGCAGACCCAGCCCCTGCGAAGTCGGCCAGACCCAGCCCTTCAAAGACGACCGGCGGTAGGTCAACCGCCAGCGTGGGGGCGGCTGCGGCCACGAAGATGCTGAGCATCAGGCAGAGGTTCAGGTTTGGAAGCAGTCTGAATGGGTGCATGGCAGGAAAAATGGGAGCGTCGCTCAGGGTTGCTATCGGTTCGGTCGGGCTGGCGGATACAGGCCGATTTGGTTGGCGGAGGCAAACCTTGCCGGTCAGCCGGTCTTGCGGTGGGGAAACAGGGGTATCGAGACGGGTCGGGTTCGCCCTGCCGGACGGCCGCCACCGAATCGAGCGTACTCAAGCACCTCCAAAACCCGGCTCGCCACCTCCACGGCGGCCGCACCGGCAGTGGCGGGCACGAGCGGTTCGGTGCCAGTCCGGATCGCGGCTACCAGGTCGTCGTGCTCGCAGGCGATGGCGTTGGCATCGGCCACGTGCACTGTCTCCAGCGGCAGAATCTCGGCAAAGAAGCGCTCCTTGAGCCCGGCCCGCTCTGCAAACGGCACCTGATCGGCGGTAAATCGGCCGCTGCGCACGGATTCGGACGGGGCGATCACCTCCACGGCCCTGGTTGTCAGATCGACCGATACGGTACCTCCAACAGACCACAGTGCGATCGTCCGCTCTGCCCGCGGACTGATCCGTGAGGCTGAGAGTTCGGCGATGAATCCGGAGGCAAACACCAGCCTCGCCCGCACGGCATCCTCATGGCCACCGGTTGCCACCAACCCCTGGGCCTCGACCGTCTCGAGCGGACCAGGTGAGAGCGAGAGGGCGAGATCGATGTCGTGAATCATCAGGTCATGAACCACACCCACGTCGAGAGATCGGAACGTGAACGGGGCGAGCCGCCGGGCCTCCAGAAAGCGGACTTCTCCGGCCCGTTCGGCTGCGGTTCGCCAGGCGGGATTGAATCGCTCCACATGGCCGACCGACACGATCCGTCCCAGCCGCCGGGCCGCGACCGCAATGGCCCAGGCGTCTTCGGGTGTCGCAGCCAGCGGCTTCTCCACCAGCATGTCGATGCCACCTTCCAGCAGCGGCAATACCACTGCCGCATGGAGCCCGGTGGGAGCCGCCACGACCGCCGCATCGACCAAGCCAATCAGATCCTTCGGCTCGGCCAGGGCTCGACAGCCATGAGCGGCCGCAACGCGGTCCCGGGCCTCCGCGACTGGATCGACCACAGCCACGAGTTCCACGTCGTCTCGCCCTGCCAGGAGCCGGGCATGGATCGTGCCCAGATGTCCGCATCCGACCACCGCCAGCCGCAACTGATTCATGCCGCCCTCCTTCGTTCCCGAGACCGGCCATGCCGACCCTCTGCCTGGCTTGTGAGAAACCTGAGCAAATCCTCGACCTCCGCCGGTATCGTCTGCTGGGCCTGGAGGATCTCCCGGGCCTTCTCGAGGCCCACCTTGGCTCGAAACAAGAGCCGATGAGCCTCCGCAATCGTTTCGATGACGGCGGCCGCAAAGCCGCCCCGTTTGAGCGCTACCACGTTGATGCAACGCGGACGGGCCGGGACTCCCTCGCAGAGCATGAAGGGGGGCACGTCATGGAGCACTCGGGAGAGTCCGGCCACGAACGACCAGCTACCGATCGTCGCCCAGTGGTGGACGGCCACGGCACCGGAGAGCGAGGCCCGCGAATGGATGCGAACGTGGCCTCCCAGGAGCGTGCCATTGGCGATCGTCACATGATCACCGATCTGGCAGTCATGGGCGACATGGCAGCAGGCCATGAGAAAATTCCTGCTCCCGATCGACGTCAGCCCATCCTCTTTTTCGGAGGCCCGGTTGATCGTCACCCCTTCGCGGATCAGGTTGTCGTCACCGATCACAACCCGGGTGGGACTGCCCCGATAGCTAATGTCCTGCGGCTCGCCGCCGATCACGCAGTTGGGAAAGATCCGATTCCGCTCGCCGATCGTGACCTGCCCCATGGTGGTGACGTGGTTTTCGAGCACGGTTCCCCGGCCGATGACCGTGCCACCTGAGACGACGCAGAAGGGACCGATCCGGACGTCGGTGCCGACCACCGCAGCCGGATCGACTACCGCCGTCGGGTGCACCTCTGGCGGTAGGCCCGCCAGCGGCAATACGTCCTCGTTTCCGTCAGCGCCCATCGGGATTCGTCAGGCCGACGCCCGCCTCCGGAGAGAGTTCCGTAGCCGGGCCGCCAACGCCGCATTGAGCCGATGACCGCTGCGGCAGGCCCGCACATGTCCCTGGATCGGCCGCCCGGCCAGAGCCAGATCGCCCACCAGGTCGAGCACCTTGTGCCGCACGCACTCGTCGGGCCAGCGGAGCGGATTGTCGATCGGTCCATCTGCCCCGAACACGATCAGCTCGCTGGTGGTCACGCCGTTGGCGAGCCCCGCGGCCCGGAGCCGCTCCGCCTCCGCCTGCAGGATGAAGGTGCGGGCTCCTGCCAGTTCCGTGCGGTACGTCTCGGGGGTGATCGAGATCGCCAGGTGCTGCCGTCCGATTGGGCCACGGCCATAATCGAGTTCATAGTCGATCGACAGGCCTGGCTCCTCTGTAGGCACGGCCTCGATCCAGGCGTCGCCGTCGGCCACCCGGCAGGGCTCGGTCACGATCAGCGGCTCGATCGGCGGCCCCAGCTGCTCGAGGCCAGCCTGATCAAGAGCCCGCACAAACGCCAACGCCGAGCCGTCGAGGCCGGGGAGTTCCTCCGCCGAAACCCGAATCAGACAGCAGTCGATTTCCAGCCCCGCCAGTGCGCTCACGGCATGCTCCACCATTTGGACACCGACATTCGTCACGGCCAGATTCGTGCGGGCTGAGGCCTCAACCCGGCTCTCGACCGCCACCGGAATCCGAATGGCGACACCGTCCACGATTCGCTCGAAGTTCATCCCTGTACCAGCCACGGCCGGCAGGAATTCAACCCGACATGCAGCACCGCTCCAGTAGCCGACGCCCTCGACCACGACGGCCCGGCGAATGGTCTGCTCAGAGCGCGATAGCATCAAGACGGCACCGCCACCGCAGAGAGGAAAGAGGGGGCGGGCGAACCGAATCGGCCCGCCCCCGGGAATGACTGATCGGAGGCTCACCGCACCGGCTGCTGCGGCTGACCGGCAACGGGAGCGTTATTGAGCATCCGCAGAACGTCGGGAGTGATGTCGATCTGAGGATCGTAGTACACGATCGGCTTGGTGATGCTGCCCAGGATCTGATTACGATCCGCGTTATTCACCGCCTCCCCATCGAACCGATGCACTACGGCGATCCCATTTTCACGGGAGAATTGGCTGACAGCCCGCTCAATTTCACCGTAGACCTGCAGATAGACCTTGGCCTCACGCTCCATGAAGTCCTTCTTCTGCAGCTGGGCATTGACATTGAAATCGCCCTGGGCCTTCGCCACTTCTCCCTCGAGCTTGCGATACTCGGGCGTGCCGACATTGAAGCCCTTGATTTGCTCCATCAGACCGTTGATTCGATCCCGCTCGGCCTTGAGACCGTTCTCGGCGGCCAAGACCTCATCTTTCATCTTGTCCATGGCCCCCTTGAAGCGGGAGTGATTCTTGAAGATGTAACCGACATCGATCACGGCCACGTGGGCGGCCGGCTGAGCTGAACCCGCCGGCGGCACCATGGGTCGGACGGGCGGTTGCCCGGGGACCTGGCCACGGGCTGCGGGTGCGGCCAGGACGGCGACGAGGGTGAAAAAAGCCAGATGCCTGTTCACGGAATCTCTCCTTGGCTGACGGAATGCGGTCCGGTGGCAGGGGATCCCGCCCGGCAGCCATCCGTGACTGCCCTTGGATCCCAAAGCGGGCGGGATAATGGCGGCGACGGGCCGGCGACTCAAGGGCACTTTCGGCCCCGATCCGGGGGTTTCCTCGACTTGTTCTCCGGCCTCGGCTGAAGTTGGCCTCCGAACCACTCCGGCAGCGGGTCGGAGCAGCCATCGCTTTTCGCTTGGCCCCGACCGTGCAACACTGGAGGGTGCCTCCCTCACCCCCGCGGGATTCACAGCCTTGCCAGTGCTCTTCATCATCCAGGGATTCAATCGCGGAGATCGATTCGACCTCGATCCACAAACCCCGGCGTTGAGCATCGGCCGCGAGGCGGGCAACTTCATCAAACTCGACGATCAGGAAGTGTCCCGCCGGCATGCCGAAATTCGCCGCGTGGGCGAGGGCTACGTGGTCGGTGACCTCAAGAGTTCCAACGGCACCTATCTCAACGAGTCCCGGATCGACAGGGCCGACCTCGCCGCCGGCGATCGGATTCGGATCGGCCGCTCAGTGCTCTTGTTCGCCAGCGACGGGACCGCCCAGCCCCCGCTTGGCGACGTCGACATCGTGCCCACGATCGGAGTCGTGAACGGCTCGCGAATCATCCGTAGCATCCGGGAGGAGGACTCGATCGTGCTGGCAGCGCCCGAGCCGGCCGAGGGACAGAACCGCTGGCTCGCGCGGGCCCGGAGCAATCTCCAGGTGATGTACCGCACGGCTCTGGCCGTGAGCCATACCCTCGACATCGACGAACTGCTCGGCCGAATCCTCCAGCTCGTTTTCGAATGGGTGGAGGCCGACCGAGGCTGCATCATGCTGCTCGACCCTGAAACCCGTGAGTTTCGGCCCAAGGCTCGCCGTGATCGGCAGGCAGGCAGCGCCGGGACAATGGCGATCAGCCGCACCATTCTCGACTACGTGATCGACCGCGGGGAGGGTGTCTTGACCAGCGATGCCCAAGACGACGACCGATTCTCCAGTGGCAACAGCGTGGTTCGGGCTGGCGTGCGCGAGGCGATCTGCGTGCCGATGCGGGGCCGGTACGGCGTGGTGGGGGCGATCTATGTCGACACCACCGTGCCACTCGTAGAGTCGATCGATCGGCGGCGATTCAGCGACGACCACCTCAAGCTGATGATCGCGATCGGTCACCAGGCCGCTCTGGCGGTCGAGGATACGACCTATTATTCAGCGATGGTCCAATCAGAGCGGCTGGCCGCTGTGGGCCAAACGATCGCCACGCTCTCTCACCACATCAAAAACATTCTTCAGGGTATCCGCGGCGGGAGCTATCTGGTGGAGATGGGACTGGAAAACGAAGACAACGCGGTGGTCCGCAAGGGCTGGGAGATCGTCCGCCGCAATCAAAACAAGATCGCCTCGCTTGTGATGGACATGCTCTCGTTCAGTAAGGAACGGGAACCCGATCCGGTGCCCTGCGACCTTGGAGCCTTGATCGACGACGTGGTGGAGACCGTGGCCCAGCGGGCCGTGGAATCGGGGGCCACGATCCACTGGGACCGCCCCGCTGCTCTGCCCCGATTGCTCTTCGATCCCGAAGGAATGTCGCGGGCTGTGCTCAATGTGGTCACCAATGCTCTCGATGCCGTGGAGGGTCGGCCCGGGGGCAGCGTGACGATCACGGCCGGCATCGATGAGGCGGTGGAGCGGGCCCGGATCACGGTGACCGACAACGGAGCGGGCATGCCTCCGGAGCGGCTGGCCGAAATCTTCACGCTGTTCGTTTCGACCAAGGGAGCCAGAGGCACGGGCCTGGGCCTGACGGTGAGCCGTAAGATCCTCCGCGAGCACGGGGGTGACATTCAAGCCACGAGTCGCGAGGGAGAGGGCAGCGGATTCACGCTCGAGTTTCCGCTCCGACTGCCGACCACTGGCGGGGGCACGACGGTCGATGAGTGCCTGGCGACGGGTAGCACGACGGCCGCGGGCACCGCCGCCCCCAACGACGCATCATGAATTGGCCACCCGCGGCGCTCCCGATCTCGGCGGTGATCATCACCAAGAACGCAGCCGTTCACCTCGCCGCGGTGCTCGAATCACTCGACTTCTGCGACGAGCGCCTGGTGCTCGACTCGGGCTCCGAAGACAACACGCTCGCCATCGCTCGGGAGCACAGGGCCAGGATCGAGCACCAGCCATTCCTCGGCTACGGCCCGCAGAAGTGCCGGGCCGTGTCGCTTGCCACCCACGACTGGATCCTGGCCATGGACGCCGATGAGGTGCTCGACCAAGAGGCCCGTGTGGCGATCCGGCAGCTCAACCTCACCGATGCCCATGCCTGCTGGTCGGTCCGCCGAAGAACCTTCATCGGCAGCCGTGAGGTGCGGTTTGGGGCCTGGCGAAGCGACCGCGTGCTCCGGCTCTTCAATCGCACGACGGCTGGCTTCAAACCACTACCGGTCCACGAGGAAGTGGAATCGGGTCGACGGCCCGCCCTGCTGCCAGGGTCGATTCTCCACTACAGTTACGTCGATGCGGCGGCCGTGCTCGCGCGGGCGGTTGGCTACGCGCCGCTGAAGGCGACAATCATGCGTCGCAAAGGGCAGCGGACCATGGTCTGGCTCCTGCCGCTCCGCGGGCTGGCGGCCTTCGCCAGCAGTTACCTGCTCCGCGGAGGATGGCGGGACGGCACCGCCGGCTTCGTCGTCGCCCTCTCGCGGGTGATCGATTCCACCCTGCCGCGGGCCATGGTGCTGCTCGACGAACCGACACCACCCGAACGACTCTGACTCACATCGCCCGCAGCGCGGCGAGCACCCGCTCGATGTCAGCAGGCAGCGGAGCCTCGAACCGCTGGCGGTCGCCCGACACGGGATGATCGAGTTCCAACGCGGCGGCATGGAGAGCCTGCCGCTCGAGCAAAGCTTCTCCCGGCGGCAGCCCGAGAAAGCCCGGCTCGATCCTGCCCCGACCGGCGTAGAGCGCGTCGCAGAGCACGGGGGCTCCGATGGCTGCGAGGTGCACCCTGATCTGGTGGGTGCGGCCGGTGCGGGGGCTTACCCGCAGCAGCGCCGCGGCTCGGAACCGTTCCAGCACTTCGTAGCGGGTCACTGCGGGCCGACTCGTCGGATGGTCACTGCGAACGGCCATTTTTTCCCGCTGGTAGGGGTGAATGCCGATCGGCAGGTCGATCTCATCGGCATCGAATCGAGGCTGGCCCTGGGTGATCGCGAGATAGGTCTTGGTGACGGTCCGCTGCTCAAACTGGCGGGCGAGGCAGTGGTGGGCGATTTCGGAGCGGGCCACCACGATCACCCCGCTGGTGTCGCGGTCGAGGCGGTGAACGATTCCCGGCCGCACGGCCCCACCAGCCGTTGAGAGTCCGCCCGCGTTGTCCCGCTCGAGGTGCCATTTCAGCCCGCCGGCCAGCGTGCCCTTCCAGTTACCCTTGGCGGGATGCACGACCATACCCGCCGCCTTGTTGACGACGGCGATCGCTTCATCGAGATAGAGAAAGTCGAGGGAAATCTCCTCGGCTTCCGGACCCGTCCGCGGGGGCTGGGGCACGGTGAGCACCACGACCGAGCCCGAACGGAGCTTGGCCGACCCCTTTCCAACCACGCCGTCGACACGCACGCCACCGGCTTCGATCGAGCGGGCCAGGAACGACCGGCTGTAGTCAGTAAAAGCCCGCGCGAGAAAGACATCAAGCCGTTGGCCCGCTGACTCGGCAGCAACTTCGAGCGAAACCTCGTCACCCGGCCGGCGGGACGGCTCGGGGTCACTCGACGGCTGGAGCGGTGTTGGCGGAAGATGGTTGGGCTGGTGCGTCACTGGATTCTGCAGTTGGCGGCTGGGCTCCGGCTGCAGCAGCGGGCCGCGAGGCAAACCAATCGTACCACTGTTGGGTCGACTCCCGGGAAAGGACGGCAGCCCGCTGCTCGGCGATCGTTCGGTAGGGGCTGTCTGGGTATTCGGCCACCAGCGCCTCGTAGCCGCGCCGGGCCTCGGTGAGTTCCCCAAGGCTTTCCCGAGCCCGCGCCAGGCCAAAGATGCCCCGCTGGGCTGCGAGCGACGAGGGCCGCTCAGCATTGACGGCTGCATAGCGTTCCACGGCCGCCTCCAGTCGGCGGCGAGCCTGGCCGGGATCGATGACCATCAGCCGGTTGCCATCGGCCAACGCGGCGTCGGCCTGCACGATCGCCGCCCACTGGGCTGCTGGAGACCCGCCGTATCGGGCCATCACCGTGTCGAGCGCACCGGCATCGCCCTCGGCGAACGCGTTGATGAACGCATCCCAACCAGCCATCTGCTCTGAGGCGCGTTGGGAACGGATCAGCGTCCAGGCGGCCAAACCAGCAAACAGGATTGCCACTGCGACCAGGATCGTGCCGAGGTGGGGACGCACTCGATCAATTGCCGCCTGGGTCGTGACCGCGAGATCGTTGTCGTGGAGATCGCTGAGTGCGACCTGGGGTTCGGAATCCATCCGCAACTGCTCCCGCTGGTGAGGCAACCGAACCGAACCCGGACCACTGCGACGCGGCCGGATCACTGAATCGGGGCTGGAAGAAAACCGTCAATAGAAAAACCCGACCGCCAGGCGTCAAGGCGGACCATTTGGAACCGGTCGGCGATCACGATCCGAGGCTGGTAGATTCAGATCGGCAGATTGGTCCATGAGTCACGTGCCGACCATCGCCCAGCCACCAACCCCTCGGCCCTGCCGCGAACCAGACTCTTGCACCCACCTGCCCAACCACCCGCAGAAGAGTCCGCCAAACTTGAGTTGGAGGCATCCCCCGCTCCGCCCCGCTCCGCCCCGCCCCGCCGTGTGGGTGTGCCCGGGCTCAACGCGGCCCAGTCGGAGGCTGTGCTTGCTCCCACCGGCCCGCTGCTCGTGTTGGCCGGGGCGGGCACCGGCAAGACCCGAGTGGTGATCACCCGGATCGCCCAGCTTGTTCGCCGGGGCACGCGGCCTTCCCGCATTCTGGCGGTGACGTTCACCAACAAGGCCGCCCGAGAGATGCTCGCGCGGGCGGCGGCGATGCTCGGTGGCAGGGGCCGCAAGCCAGGCCGCACAGATGAGCCCTCGGAGCGGCCCGAAATCTCCACGATCCATTCGCTCTGCGTGCGGATCCTTCGCCGGCATGCTGCCAAGCTCGGCTACCCCGAGCGATTCGCGATCATCGACCGCGGTGAGCAGGAGTCGGCCGCTCGCGCCGCACTCAAGGCAATTAAGGTGGCCGACACCGTGCTCTCGCCGAGCGACCTGATCGATCGCGTCAGCCGCTGGAAAAGCCGGGCGATTCGCCCCGCCGATGCATCGACCTCCATCGGGGCTGATGCCGACGACTCCTGGACGCTTGCAGCCGTCGGCTACCGTCGTTACCAAGAGGCCCTCAAGACCGCCGGTGCGGTTGATTTTGATGATCTTTTGCTCCTGGTTGACGAGCTTTTTTCCCGCGACGATGAGGTTCGGCGGGCCGAGGCGGGTCGATTCGACCACGTGCTGATCGACGAGTACCAGGACACGAGCGGCATTCAAGAACGAATTCTCTCGGCACTCGCCCGGGACCACCGCAGCATCTGCGTGGTGGGGGACGACGACCAGTCGATCTATGGCTGGCGGGGGGCGGAGATCAGCCACATTCTCGAGTTTGCCCGCCGCTGGCCGGGGGCCCGGATCGTGAAGCTCGAGGAAAACTACCGCTCCACGCCCGAGATCATCCGAGCTGCCAATCTCTTGATCGAGCGGAATGGCCGCCGCCACGGCAAAACGCTCGTGGCGGCTTCCCCCTCTGGCGTGCCTCCGGCGATCGTCCAGGCACAGGACGAAGTTGATGAATCCCGCCGCGTGGTCGGCGACGTGGAGAGCCTGTTCAAGGAGCGGCAGTGCGATCCGAGCGAAGCCGCGATTCTGGTTCGCACCGGTGAACAGACCCGGGTCTTTGAGCAGGAACTACGCCGGCGGCAGATCCCCTATGAACTCGTCGGCAGCCGGTCATTTTTCGATCGCCGTGAGGTCAAAGATGTGATGGCGTTTCTCCGGCTCTTGATCGATCCAGACGATGATCTGGCCCTTTCCCGGGTGGCGAATGTACCCCCCCGCGGGCTCTCCGCCCAGGCACTCCAGGCCGCCCGGACCGGTGCCGCTGAAGCCGGCACGAGCATCTGGCGCGAACTCCACTCGCTCGCGGACCGCGGCAAACTGTCGGGCGCCGCGACTGGGGGCCTGGCCGCACTCGAGCGGCTCGTGGCACTCGCTCAGGCCGACCAACCGCCGGCTCCGGGCCAATCACGCGGGGCTGCCATCCTTCGCCAATTGCTCGACGAAGCTGGTTACCGCCGCCATCTCGCCAAGGAGTATGCCGATGAACCAGCCGAGGCCGAAACCCGCTGGGCCTGCTGCGAGGAGGTGGCTGTTGCGCTCGACGAGCATGAGCGGGCCCGCGGGAATCAACCCGATCTCGGCCAGGTGATTCGGGGTTTTCTTGACGACTTCTTGCTTCAGGTCGAGGAGCAAGAAGACCGCTTCAAGGAAGACAAACCCAAGGGGGCGGTGCTCCGGCTGATGACGCTACATGCTGCCAAGGGTCTGGAGTTTGACTGCGTCTGGATGGTTGGCCTGGAGGAAGGCATCCTGCCCCACCATCGCTCGCTCAATGACGGCCTGCAGGCGATCGACGAGGAGCGGCGGCTCTGCTATGTGGGCGTGACGAGGGCCCGGAAGCGACTGGTGCTCTCGCTCTGTCTTACCCGCACCAAATGGGGCAAGCCCAAGCCCTGCCGGCCGAGCCGGTTTCTCTATGAATTGACCGGCCAGCCCGAAAAGTTTCAGGAACGTCAGGCCGAGGCGGAGGCCAAGCCGTCGCAGCCTAGCGGTCGGCGGGCCGGTCGCCGCCGCTGAATGCGGGTGATGGCTCATCCTGATTGCAATCGGGGTGGGGTTGCCTGAGCTCTGGAGCGGGCCTCGGCAACACGCCAAGCCCGGATCGAGCGTGGCAGATCAAAATCGCAGGGGGCGAGCCCTCTCGTCCGGCTCACTTGCCGATGCAGTGCCGCGAGAATATTCGGTCGAGCAGTTCCGTGTTGATCGCGTGCCCGGTGACATCGGCGAGCGCCTCCGCAGCCCGGCGGAGATGCCCGGCAATGATCGACTCGTCGCGGCCCCAACCGGCGACTGCTGCCGCCGCCGCCGCCAGTTCGGCCCGAGCGGCCCGACAGCCGACGGCGAGCCGGACCGTCGCCGATGATCCCCTCGACGGCAGCCCGGCCACCGTGTCGAGAATCAGCCGCCGTAGCTCTGCCACCCCGGCCCCGGTCAAGGCACTCGTCTCCAGGTCGAGGCCGGTAGGCGAGCCGGCCGAACTGCGGTCGCACCGGGTACGCACCCTGATCCGCGGTACGGTTCCAGCAGTCCTGGACTGGCCGGGTGGGGCGGCTGCATCAGAGCAGGCGATGATGACGGCGGCTCGGTGTACCTCGTGCCGGGCCCTGTCGGCGGCGATGGCCTCCAAGGCCGTCAGCATGACCTCGCCCGGTTCGAACAGCCCGGGTAGATCGACCAGAACACACCCGCCCTCCTCGGTGCCAAGCCGAGCCTCGAGCCAGTCCCGCGTGGTGCCCCGCTCGTCGGCCACGATCGCCATCTCGCGGCCTGAGACTGCATTGAAGAGGCTGCTCTTGCCGATGTTCGGCGGCCCCCTGAAGACCACCCGCGGCAGATCGGCCGCCGCGGCATCGCGGGTGGAGAGGTCAGCGACCACGAGAGCGAGAGCGAGGTCACACTCAGCCATCCGCTTCCGGACGAGCGGCCAGGCAGGATCAGCCGGCACCGCATCAGGAGCCGTTTCGTCAGCAAAGTCGATCGCAGCCTCGACGTCGGCCAGAAGATTCAACAACGCGTCGCGGGCCGTCTGCAGAGCCACCCCCGCTCCACCGGCCAGCCAGTCGAGACCGCGGGCGAGTTCCTCGGGCGAACGGGCATCGACAACGGCAAGCACGGCCTCGGCCTGAACAAGATCGAGCCGGCCGGCCAGAAAGGCTCGCAGGGTGAACTCTCCACCCTGTGCGAGGCGGCTTCCAAACCCACAGGCGGCGGTCACCACCGCCGCCGCGAGCAGTTCCGACGCTGGCAGTTGAAGCTCCGCCAGCGGCCCGCCTACCGGTCCGTTCGGCCCGGGCCAATACAGGATATCAACTTCAACGGCTCCCCACTCACAAGCCAGCCCGAAGGCGAGCCGCCCCTTGAACAGCCCCGCCGCAGCGAGTCCGGGTGATTCGAGATCGACGAGTCGAACCAACAGCGCCTCGAGCCCCGCTCCGGCAATCCGCACAATGCTCCGCATCCCCGGCCCCGGGGGCGTTGCAGGAGCCACGATCAGGTCGGCCGGGGAGAACATGATTCAAGGCCGAAAGCGGCCGCCGAAGGCAGTCACCGACCGAGCGGGCCGCGTCTTGTCGTTGTCACCGCTGCCGCTTTCGTGCCAGCCGCTTCTCCCGGGCCGCCTCCGCCACACCATTGGTGTGGGCAGACTGCAACCCCGGAGTGACAGCCCGACCATTGCCCCCCGCGGCAGCCACCGCCACGCCCGTTTTCGGCAGCCAGAGCAGCCGCTCGGCAATGCCCCACAGGCTCGAGGCGATGAAATATAGACACAGGCCGGAGGGCACCTTGAAAAACATCAGGGCCATGAACCACATCATGTAATTCATCACCTGCTGTTGCATCTTCTGCTGCTCATCGACGGCGGGAGGCATGAACAGCTTCTGCTGCCAAAGGAACAGACCGATCGTGACCAGCGGCAAGACGTTGAGGAAGGGTCCTAGCCAGCCCTCCGGGGCAGTCAAAAATTCGGGCAACACCTTGGTCCAGTTCCAGAGCATGTCGGGAGCCGCCAGGTTGGAGCACCAGTGGATCGCTGATGAGAAAAGCGGCGCTTCGCGGAGTTCGACATCGGTGGCCAGTGAGCGGTAGAGCCCCATGAAAATTGGGATCTGGATAAAGACCGGCAGGCAGCCGCTGGCCGGGTTCACCCCGTGCTTCTTCCAGAGTTCCTGGGTAGCTCGGGTCCGCTTCTCGGAATCACTTTTATACTTCTCATTGATGACCTTCATCTCGGGCTGAAGGGCCTGCATCTTTTGCGACGAGAGCGCCTGCCGCCGGCTGATCGGAAACATCGCACCGCGAACGAGCACCGTGAGCAGGATGATTGCGATTCCGTAGTTCCGCACGACCGCATGCAGACCGTGCAGCAGTGCGATCATCGGTCGAGCGACCCAGCCGAACCAGCCGTAATAAATCAGGTCGTCCATCCGGGCCCCGCCGGCTCCGAACTCCCGCAGGAGTTCTGGCCGCTTCGGGCCGGCGAAGATCTGGTACCGATGCCGAACAGCCCCACCCGCCTTGACCGTCAGATCCTGGGAGATGAGTCGGGGCGTGACATTCACAAGTTTCTTGCGAGCCGTGGAAAGCGGGTCGCCGACCACGATCGGCTGCACCTCGGCCAGTTCCGGCACGTCGCCGTCGGTCGCCGGGATCACAGCGCTCGCAAAATACAGGGCATCGACGCCGGCAAACGAGAGCGGCTTGCCCGGCGGCACGGTGCTGGCGGAGCGGTCGAGCGAACCGTCGAGGACCTTCAGCCCGCTGATCATCGTGCTTTGCTCGCCCAGAAACCGCAGGGCCACGTCGCGGACGGCCAACGAACTCCAGAATTCGTGCCAGACCCGCTGGGTGTACCACCAGCCTTCGGTCGGCAGGCCGGTGGGGCCATCGAGGGCGTACGCGAGCGTCACCTCGCGGTCGGCCGACTCGATCCCCACGAGCAGTTCGAGTGCGTAGCCGGGGCCTTGATCGGTCGAGGCGAGCTGATATTCCTTGGTCAGGCGAAGGCCGCCGGCGAGCTGTCGGGTGAATCGCACGCCGTTGCCGTCGGGCGTTTGTTCCGACTCCCAGTCGACGTCAGCTAGTTCCCCGCCGACGATTTCGGCGAGCGGCTGGGGCTGGTCGCTCGGCTGCGGCCGCCGGCGACCGTCCCGGGATTCCAACGACAGACGAAACGAGAGCGGATCATGGAACTCACTGTCAGGATCGGCCACCGCGACGCCACGAAACTCTGGCCGGACCACTTCAAGCGGACGGCGACCGAGCGTCACCTCGAGCGACTGCTGAGCCCCGTCTCGCTGGATCTCGAGAGTGGTCTTCCGGCCGGGCCTTGTGCCCCGTAAGACGTCATGGAGGGCGGCCGGATCCTGGGTTGCAGCACCTTCGATGGCCGTGATCACATCGCCGGGGCGGAGGCCGCCCCGCGCGGCCGGCGTGCCTGGCCCGACCACGCTGACGCGGCAGCCGGCCTGGGCGGTCTCAGTGGCGAGGTGACCGAGATACCCCGACCCGTCTTCCTGATCATGAAAGCGTTCGTCGGCCAGTTCGATTCGCTCCACGGCCGCCCCGCGGCTGGTGAAGGTGACGAGCATCCGGGCCGGGTTGGTCGGGTCGAGCGAGCCGAGGGTGAACCGCCGACGGTCCACGGGGGCGGCCGCATCAAGTTCGGTCGCTAATTCACCGGGCCCGGCTGCTCCGTCAGCGATGGCCGACGCATCGGCCGCGACATTCGCCGGCTCGGACGCGGGCAGGGGCTCCAAGCCACCCTCAATATTGGCACCGTTCTCCGCCCGCAGCGGCTTTTCGGGCTGCGGATACAGCCACGCCTGAAGCACCTGGCTGGAGATGACGATCGCCAGCGCGATGGCGAAAAACAGGACGTAGCGACGTTCCACAGATGGCTCCAAAAGGCGAGGATCAGAGTATACCGCCCATCCGCCCGTCGCCCTACCGCCCCGTCACGAGCCGGTCCCCGAGGAAGTTATCGAGATCGGCAATGGCGTGAATCTTCCGTCGGGTCATCTCGAAGGGATAGGCAATTCGGCGGAACCTCACCCGGCCCTCATCCTCCAGGATCGCGTAACAGGACCGCGGATCTTCGTCGCGGGGCTGCCCGACCGACCCCACGTTGACCAGAGCTTTGCCCGGCGGCAGCTCGATGGCCCACTCCGACTCCGCAGCCGGCACCTTCGGTGAAATGAATTCCGGAGAGGTGGTGAAAACGCCCGGGATATGGGTGTGTCCCTGAAAGCAATAGCGCGGCACCAGCTCAAAAATGTGTTCCATTTTCAGCGGATTGTAGATGTCTTCGGGAAAGACATATTCATCGAGCGGCCGGCGGGCGGAGCCGTGCACGAACATCAACGGCCCCTCGGAGTGGGTCCGCTGGAGCTCGCCGAGAAAGTCGTACAGCCGATCGCCGGAATTTCGCGGCATTCGGTCGTGCCGCTCGAGCTGGTCCCGCGTCCAGCGGATCGCCCGCTCAGCCCCGGAATTGAAGCCGTCAGGGTCGATCAGGGCGGCCTGATCATGGTTGCCGAGGATGACCACGCTGCATCGCTCTTGGACGAGCTTGACGCACTCGCAGGGATTTGGCCCGTAGCCAACGATGTCGCCCAGGCAAATGACCGAGTCGACTCCCTGGGCGTCGATGTCTTTCAGAACCGCCTGAAAGGCCTCGATATTGCCATGGATGTCGCTGATGATGGCCCGCTTCACGAAACGACTCGGCCCCTGCGGGCTTGTCCAACGGCTTGTCAAAGGGATCCCTGGAGGCTACGACCGGCGGTAGGGCCGGTCAAGAATCCCGCGCCTTTTCGGCCGTGAACCACCTCCAATGCGCATCCTCGCGATCGACACCAGCCACGCCGCCGGAAGCGTCGCCGCGGACGACGGGGCAAGGATTTGCGTGAAGCCGCTCGGGCCTGCTGGTGAGCATGCGAGCCTGCTTGCGGAGCGGCTCACCGAGGTGGCGGGAGCGCTCGGCTGGTGTTTGGCCGAGGCCGAACTCGTGGCGGTGGTCCGCGGCCCTGGCTCGTTCACGGGCCTGCGGGTGGGTCTGGCCACCGCCAAGGCGATTGCCTGGGCCGGTGGCCTGAAGCTCGTGGGCGTGTCGGGCTTCGAAGCGGTGGCCGTTGCGACCGTGCGGTCGGCCGACTGGCCAGCCGGGCCGCTCGAGATCGCCTTCGATGCCGGCCGCGGAGAGGTGTACGCCGCCCGGCTGCACCCCTCGGTGGCGACCCCGACCGGCTGGCGGCAGAGCCCGGGTCTGCTCCAGTCCACCGAGGCCTGGATCGCCAACCTTCCGCCCGGCTCCCTGGTCAGCGGTCCCGTGCTCGCACTCCACGCCTCTGCGGTGGCCGCGGCCGGGCATCGACTGGCCCCCGCCGAAGCTTGGTTTCCCACCGCCCAGGCTGCGGCGACGCTTGCTTCCGCACGAGCTGCGGCCGACGTGGGCGACGATCCCCACACGCTTGTGCCTGAATACCTGCGGCCGAGCTATGCCGATGAGCAACCCGCGTCGGGCGGGGCTGCCACCGTCCCTGACGGCCCGACCTGACCGTTGGTACCCGCGAGGCCGGCTTGCGGCTGTTGTCTGAGGGGCATCCCGGTACATTGGGCGACCTGGTAGTCCTCTCTCGCCCGAATTGTGTCAGGTCTTTCCATGCGCCCGATCACGAAGCTTCTGGTCGCCAACCGGAGCGAGATCGCCACCCGTGTGTTCCGCTCGGCCCACGAACTGGGCATCCGCACCGTGGCGATTTACGCCCACGAGGACCGGTTCGCCCTCCACCGTTTCAAAGCCGATGAGTCGTACCTGGTGGGCAAGCCCGGCGAGCCCATCCGCTCCTACCTCGACATCGAGGGAATCGTGGGTCTGGCCAAGCACCACGGCGTCGATGCGATCCATCCCGGCTACGGCTTCCTCTCGGAAAACCCCGACTTCGCCGCGGCCTGCTCCGACGCAGGCATCGTGTTCGTCGGGCCGCGGGTGGAATTGCTGAAGACGCTGGGTGACAAGACGGCGGCCCGGGAACTGGCCCACCGGTCAGGGGTGCCAATCCTGGCTGGCAGCTCCAGACCGGTGAGCAGCCTCGCCGACGCCAAGCAGATCGCCCGCGACCTCGGCTATCCGGTGATCCTCAAGGCGGCGCACGGGGGCGGTGGCCGCGGAATGCGGGTGGTGCACGGCGAGGAGGAACTCGCCGTGGCCCTGGAGAGCGCTCAACGGGAGAGCAAAACAGCCTTCGGCTCGGCAAGCGTGTTCGTCGAGAAATTCATCCAGCGGGCGCGTCACATTGAGGTGCAGCTGCTCGGCGACCACTACGGCAACCTCGTGCATCTCTTCGAACGAGATTGCTCCGTTCAGCGGCGGCATCAGAAGGTGGTCGAGGTGGCTCCGGCCCCGAATCTCGACCCCGCCACCCGAGCGGCGATCTGCGCGGCGGCGCTGGCCATCGGCCGCACGGCCCGCTACGAAAACGCCGGCACGGTCGAGTTCCTCGTCGATGCCGACACTGGCCGGTTCTACTTCATCGAGGTCAACCCGCGGATCCAGGTCGAGCACACCGTCACCGAGGAGATCACCGGGGTCGACATCGTGCGTCGCCAGATCCGCGTGGCCGAGGGCTGGAAACTCTCCGATTCGGAAATCGGCCTCGGCGACCAGACGACGATCCGCTCGATGGGCACCGCCATCCAGTGCCGCGTGACCACAGAGGATCCCGAAAATCGGTTTCTGCCTGATTATGGCCGAATTACGGCCTATCGCTCCGCCAGCGGCATGGGAATCCGGCTCGACGCCGGCTCGGCCTTTTCCGGCGCCGTCGTCACCCCCTACTTCGACTCGCTGTTGGTGAAGGTCACTGCCCGGGGGCTGACGCTGCCCGAGGCCGCCGGCCATATCGAGCGTTGTCTGCAGGAATTCCGCGTTCGCGGCGTGAAGACCAACATCCCGTTTCTGGTCAACCTCGTCACCCACCCAGAGTTTCTGGGAGGTCAGTGCACGACCCGCTTCATCGACGAGACACCCGCCCTGTTCGACTTCCCGGTCCGCCGCGACCGGGCCACACGGTTGCTGGAATATCTCGGCGACGTGATCGTCAACGGCAGTCCGCTGGTCAAAGGGCGACCGACGGCCGTCCGCCGCGAGCCGGCGATCCTGCCGGAGCATGACCCGCTTGCTCCGCCTCCAGTCGGCACCCGCCAGCGGTTTCAGGAGCTCGGCCCGGTCAAGTTTGCCGCCTGGGTTGGTCATCAAAAGCAGTTGCTCGTGACCGACACCACCATGCGGGATGCCCACCAGTCGCTCCTGGCCACTCGGATGCGTTCCTACGACATGCTCGCAGTAGCCGATGCGTACGCCCAACTCGGAGCGGGTCTGTTCTCGCTGGAGATGTGGGGGGGCGCGACCTTCGACACGGCGATGCGGTTCTTGAGAGAGTGCCCTTGGCAGCGGCTGACGCAGCTGCGGGAGCGGATTCCTAACGTCCTCTTTCAGATGTTGCTCCGGGCCAGCAATGCGGTCGGCTACACCAACTATCCCGACAATGTCGTCCGCGGGTTTGTCAAGGAATCTGCCGCCGCCGGCATCGATCTGTTTCGCGTGTTCGACCCGCTCAACTGGGTGCCGAACATGCGGGTGGCCATGGAAGCGGTCCAGGAAAGCGGTGCCATCTGCGAGGCGGCGATCTGCTACACGGGCGACGTGCTCGATCCGGCCCGCACCAAATATTCGCTCCGTTACTTCGTCGAACTCGCCAAGGAACTGGAAAAACTCGGCGCGCACATGCTGGCGATCAAGGACATGGCCGGCCTCTGCAAGCCGTTCGCGGCGGCCAAGCTCGTGCAGGCGCTGCACGACGAGATCGGGATCCCGATTCACTTTCACACCCACGACACGGCCGGCTCTCAGACGGCGGCGGTGCTCGAAGCGGCCCGTGCCGGCGCCAGCGTGGTCGATGTGGCTTTTGCTCCCTTCGCCGGCCTCACCAGCCAGCCAAACCTCAACGCCTTGGTCGATGCCGTCCGCCACACGCCCCTCGACACCGGCCTCAACTCCGACGATCTCCGGCACCTCGCCCACTACTGGTCGGCGGTCCGCGATCACTACACGGCCTTCGAGTGCGGCATGAAGTCTCCCGATGCCGACCTTTATCTTCATGAGATGCCTGGCGGCCAGTTCACGAATCTCCTCGAGCAGGCCAAGGCGCTGGGGCTGGGCGACCGCTGGGAAGAGGTCTGTCGCGCCTACGCCGACGTCAACCAGGTGCTCGGCGACATTGTCAAAGTCACGCCCACGAGCAAGGCGGTGGGTGACCTGGCTCTGCTGTTGGTCACCAACGGTCTTTCAGCCGCCGATCTCACCGACGATTCGCGGGAGATCGCCTTTCCCGAGTCGGCGATCGATCTCCTGGCCGGCCGCATGGGCCAGCCTCCAGGCGGCTTCCCGACTGCGGTGGTGAAGCGGGTGGTGAAGAGCGGTGAATTGGTCACCGGACGGCCAGGTGAGTCAATGCCGCCGGCAGACTTCGCGGCCGCGGGCAAAACCGTCAGCGAACTCGTGGGGAGCCCGGCCTCGCCCCGGGACGTGCTTTCTTGGCTCCTCTATCCGCGGGTGTTCCAAGACTATCTGGTTCACGCCGCCAAGTACGGGGACGTGAGCGTGCTGCCCACACCCGCCTTCCTGGAAGGCATGAAGCCGGGCGAGGAACTGGCCGTCGAGATTGAGCGGGGCAAGACCCTCGTGATTCGGCTGCTGACAGTAGGCGAGCCCCACGCCGATGGCACGCGGACGGTGTTCTTTGAACTCAACGGCCAGCCGCGGAGCGTGTCAATCGCAGACCGTTCCCTGGAGGCCCAAGTGCAAAGGCGACCCAAGGCCACGCCAGGCGACGCCCGCGAGGTGGCGGCACCGATGCCGGGCCTGATCGTGACCGTGGCCGTCCGCACGGGTGACAAGGTCATCAAGGGACAAAAACTTCTGAGCCTCGAGGCAATGAAGATGGAAACCACGGTCTACGCAGAGCGGGACGGCACGCTCGCCGAGGTGCTCGTTTCCCCAGGGACACCGGTCGAGGCGGGCGAGCTGATTGCACGTTACGCTGACGCATAATGGCACGGCTGGCACCCGCTGCGTGACCCGCTCGAGGCTTCCCCTTCAAGCCCACAGCTGACGCCGCTTCAAATATCCAGAGCCGAGCTACGAACAATGCACTGGAGTCAGTGCTGATCGACCAAGATGTCCTTGAAGACCTTCCGGACCTTGGCCACCTTCGGGGCTACCATCGACTGGCAGTAGGGCTGGTAGGGATTGTTGGCGAAGTAATCCTGATGGTAGGCCTCGGCCGGGTAGAAGGTGCTCTCCGGAGTCACTTCGGTCACGATCGGCCCGGGGAAAACCCGGGCGGTGTTGAGCTTTGTGATCACCTCCTGGGCAATCCGCTTTTGCTCTTGGTCGTGGTAGAAGACGCCCGAGCGATACTGCGTGCCATGGTCGGGGCCCTGGCGATTGAGGGTGGTCGGGTCGTGGGTGGCGAAAAAGACCTCGAGCAGTTTCTCGTAGGGAACGATCGCTGGGTCGTATTCGATCTCCACTGCCTCGGCATGGCCGGTCATCCCGGTGCAGACCTGTTGGTAGGTGGGGTTTGGAAGTTGGCCACCGAGGTAGCCGCTCGTCACACGCTTAACCCCCTTGATCTGGGCGTAGACCGCCTCAGTGCACCAAAAGCAGCCGCCGGCAAAGGTCGCCTTGCTCAGGTTCGGGGCCAGGTCGTCTGCTGCCATCGGAAGTCCTCCTGTCAGGGTCAGGCCGGCGGCAACCGCCATGGCCCACAAGACATGCACTCGGGTTCGATCAGTCGCCAGCCTTTTCATCGCTCGGCCCTCCGCGGTCGGCGGCCGGACTGCCGCCGGTCGCCAGGAACAATAGTCAGTGTTTCCGGATCGGCGACGAATCGCAATGGCCTGGCGGCCCAATCGCCTGCGTAGCCCACGCCGATCCGCGGTGTTTTTCGGATCAGCCTCGGTGAAATAGCCCGGCCCGGCTCAAACCACAGACCCGACGGGCGAACTGCGGACCGGCCGTTGAATTCCTGGCCGATGCCCAACGCCCGGGTGAGACGTCCGGGCCCCACATGGCACCCAGCCCCGCGGATCAGCACCGCCGCCGGCACCCCCTCGGCCCCCGTCACGACATTGAGCATCCAATGTATCCCGTAGCAGAGGTAGACGTACCAGCAGCCCGCCGGGCCAAACATCACGGCGTTGCGGGCCGTGATCCCTTTGGAGCCGTGGCAGGCCAGGTCGTGGGCCCCGAGATAGGCCTCCGTCTCGCACACCACCTGCCGAGTGACCGCCCCCCGCTCTCCCCGCACCGCGAGTTGGCAGCCCAGCAACTCCCGAGCCACCCGATCGGCCGGCCGGTTGAAAAAAGCGAATGGCAGCGGGCTAGGGCGCATCTGAGATAGCTGGAGCGACGATTGGGCAAACTGTGCAGGGGAGGCGAGGGGGTCGGCAAACGCTCGAGGAGCATCGGGGCGTATCCTCGCCCGCGACCGACTTTTGCCGCCCCCGAGCCGGTGCTCCACCGTACCTCGAATGCGGGCTCGAGTCCGTTTTCATGACAAACATTATGATGCCATTTTTCCCCAACCCATGGAGCCTTGAAGGAATGGAAGCAGGAATCGTCGGACTTCCCAACGTCGGCAAGAGTACGCTCTTCAACGCCCTTACGATGTCGCAGGCGGCTCAGAGCGCCAACTATCCGTTCTGCACGATCGAGCCCAACGAGGGCATGGTGAGCGTGCCCGACGGACGGCTGGAGCGGATCTCGGCCCTGATCACCACCCAGAAGGTGATCCCCGCGGCCCTGAGGCTCGTAGACATCGCGGGAATCGTGCAGGGAGCCAGCGAGGGCCAAGGGCTGGGAAACAAGTTTCTCTCCCACATCCGCGAGGTCGATGCGATTCTCCAGGTGGTCCGCTGCTTCGATGATCCTGACGTGATTCACGTTGCCGGAAAGGTCGATCCCGTCTCCGACATGGACACGATCGAGCTGGAACTGATCCTGGCTGACATGCAGCACCTGGAAAATTCGCTGCCTCGGGCCGAGCGAGCCGCCAAGAGTACCGACAAGGAGGCGCGGCAGAGAGTAGAGACGATGCGAAGGTGCCTCACCCACCTTCAGGAGAGCAAGCCGCTGCGGACGCTTGCGCTGGCCGCAACAGACCAGGCCGCGGTCAAGGAATTCGGCCTGCTCACCGCGAAGCCAATCCTCTATGTGGCCAACGTGGATGAAGCCGATGTGAGTGGGCAGAGCCCGCTCGTGCAGGCCGTCCGCACACAGGCGGCAGCCTCTAGGGCTGAGGTCGTGCCGGTCTGCGCCAAACTCGAAGCCGAGATCGCCGAACTCGACCAGACCGATCGGGCCGAGATGCTCGCCAGCGCAGGGCTCAACGAACCGGCTCTCGCGATGCTGGCCAGGGCAGCCTACAAGACTCTCGGCCTCCAGAGCTACTTTACGGCGGGAGAGAAGGAAGTGCGGGCCTGGACCGTGCCCGTCGGGGCCACCGCCCCGCAGGCCGCTGGCGTGATCCACACCGACTTCGAGAAAAAGTTCATCCGCGGCGAGATCTACTCTCTGGAAGACCTCGAAACCTTCAAGACCGAGAAAGAGATTCGGGCCCGCGGCAAACTGCGGGTCGAGGGTAAGGAATACCTCATGCAAGATGGCGACATCTGTCACTGGCTCGTGTAGCGATCTTTCCCCGCCGATGCTCACACCGCGCGGGCGGGCTCAACGCAACCTGTCTGCCACCCACGGGTCAACAGCTCCCGAGGCTTACCGCCGGAGGAATCGAAAGGCCGTATACCCGGCAAGCAGCAGCAAAAAGCAGGCAGTCGCCGGAAACAACACTCCGGCGCCGAGCGTGAGCATCAGGACGTTCGCCCCGACTGCGATCAGTGCAGCTGCCACCGAGATCCACAGCACACGAAGCTCTTCGGCCCGATCTCGGCGGTAGATGACCACTGCCGCCACGAGCACGATCGGCACGAGGAAGTTGAACTCGAGTGTCAGATACTTTTCAGTCATCGTGATGTCCGCGCATTGCCACGCTAGGCCGAAAGTGGCTGCGGCCTGGGCCGCGGCTGCTGGAGGTCAGCCGGCAGCCAATCCTGTTCGGCTGCTTCCGCTTCCTCGATTGTCGGGGCATGACCGGGTAGATCAGCGCCGGTGACGTGGCCATCACGGGCGCTGGTGCCGAAGAACGAATACATTGTCGGCACCAGGATCAATACGAGCAGTGTTGTGGTGGCTAAACCAAAGGCCATCGACGTGGCCATCGGCACGAGGAACTGGGCCTGGAAACTCTTCTCCAAGAGGAGCGGCAGCAGTCCGCCGATCGTGGTCACACTCGTGAGCAGCACCGGCCGAAACCGGAGGCAGCCCGCCTCGCGGAGCGACTCTCGAAGTGGATGACCGGCCCGAATCCGATGATTGATGAAGTCGATCAAAACGATCGAGTCGTTGACCACGACACCGGACAGTGCCACCAGGCCGAACATGCTGAAGAGCGTCAGCGGCATGCCCATGAGCGCGTGGCCGAATACGGCTCCCGCACAGCCAAATGGGATCACAGCGATGATTAAGAGTGGCTGGAAGTAGCTCTTGAATTCCATCGTCAGGAGCACGAACATCGCGAACAGGGCCAC